>VFQO010000389.1_pt1 | contig 48617 bp, 42 predicted proteins | sample 3512331 | NCBI WGS metagenome assembly VFQO01 (sample SAMN10412371, study PRJNA504923) | tailings metagenome | isolation source: Replicate 3 from Balatoc abandoned mine | place: Philippines: Itogon, Benguet | collected 2017-08-28 | reverse complement strand
CCTCCAGTTTCTGATTCCACCTTAACAAGGTGTCCTGGAAACCGGCAGCAGCCCACTTGCTCGATACCCTGGTCGCAGAGTTGATCGGCGCAGGCGCAGTGGCCGAGTGCGTGACGGCGACTACGCGCTACCGCCTGCGCGCACCGGCAACGACGATGGCAACTCTCGCGCAGCAGTTGGCCGAGCAAGCACCCGAATACTCGCTCGCCGCCGAGCGCGCACCGGTCGACGTGGTGCGACTGACCTCGCACCTAGCCCCGCGCGCACCGTACCGGCGCTCCGTCGTCGTGCACGGTGCGCAGTACGCGTCGAGCTACGTCGTGCGCGCCCTGGACCGGAAGCTACTCGCGTCGACCTGCGGGATCCAGCGCTGGGCCGTCACAGGCAGCACTGCCGCGCTGGCCTTGTGGATTGCGGAGGTGTACAGCACGACGCAAGCGGGCGCGTTCGAAATGCTCGGACTGACGCCCGAGGCCGCCGCCGCGGAAGACGCCGACGCGCCTGTCGTGCAAGTCGTGCTGCCCGATCGGCGGATCACGACCGAGATCGGCCGGAACTCCCAGGGCGACATCGTCACGGTGGTGCAGCGCGAGGTGACACCTTGAGAAAGCCGAACCGCTCCGCTGGCAGTTACATCGATCCGACCATCGTGCCGACGCGCGGGGTTGAACGCCGAATGCTGGAACTGGCCCGTCAGCGCGGGTTGTCACTGCATCGTTTGCACCGCGACGGGAACGTGATTCGCGTCAGCGGACCCGGCGTCTACATCGTGTGCGAGGGCCTGCAGTCTTTGAGCCTGCAAGACCTCAATCCCATCTTCTAAGGCACGCGATGGCGACCAGCAAAAACGAAGTCCGGCTAGTGGTCAACGCCGAGGTTGACGGCGCGCCGGACATCAAGTCGCTCGCTGATGAACTCCGCAAGGTCGGCACCGCTGCCGGGGCCAGTGTGGCCGATGCTGGCCGCTTGGCCGACGAACTCGACGCGCTGACCGCGGCGACCCGCGCGAACCGAGAAGCTGAGAAACAAGCGCGCAGCGATTCCGCTGCTGCCGCGAAGGCGCGGGACGATGCACGAGACGCCCTCGCCCGGCTGCGTGCGGAGAGCACCAGCGCCACACGGGCAACGGCCGAGTACGCCGCCGCCGAGCGGGCCGCCCGCCTCGCCATCGTGGAGTCGAATGCCGCGGCCCGTGAGAAGAAGCGCGCCCTGGCCGAGGCCAGCGCCGCGGCTGCCGCGGCCGCCACTGCGGAACGCAACTTCGCCGACGCGATCCGCCGCACTGCGGCCGCTGCGCAATCGGCATCGCGTGCGCAGGCAGGCGAACTCACCGCCGTGGGCAGCGCTGTGCAGACGCTGCAGGGCCAATACGCGGCCCTGCGGAACGTCGCAGGCCTGGCGCTGGGCGGAACCCTGGCCGGGGGCCTTGCACGCGACCTGGCCCGGACCGCTGACGAAGCCGCGAACCTACGGGCACGCCTGGCGCTCGTGGTCGGAGACGGCCCGGCTCTGCAGTCGGCGTTCGACGGCGTGCTCGACGTCGCCACGCGGACCGGTACCGCCCTCGAAACCACGGGCACGCTGTTCGCCCGCGTGCTGAAGTCGGGCGCCGAGTTCAACCTCACGCAACGCGATGCGCTGGCGCTGACGGAGACGATCAACAAGGCAGTGCAACTCTCCGGCGCCTCGGCGCAGGCCAGCGATGCCGCGATCACCCAGCTGATCCAAGGCCTGCAGTCGGGCGTGGTGCGCGGCGAAGAGTTCAATTCCATCATGGAGCAAGCCCCGAGGCTTGCGGAGGCGCTGGCCCGTGGCTTGAACGTGACGACCGGCGAACTGCGCGCGCTGGCGGCACAAGGGGCCCTGACGACAGACGTCGTGCTGCAGGCGCTGCAGGGCCAGGCCGACGCGATCAATTCGGAGTTCTCCAAGCTGCCCGACACCGTCGGACGGGCAATCACGAACCTGTCGTCGGCCTGGTCCGTTTACGTCGCCGAGGTGGACCGCAGCACAGGCGCCAGCAGCACCGCGGCCGCCGCCATCAATGCGGTTGCGAGGAACCTCGACACGCTGGGCGCAGTGCTGTTCAGTGTGGGCAAGGCCGGCGCCGCGCTCGCGGCGATCAACCTCGCGCGTTCGTTCGTCGAGACGTCGGGCGCTGTTCGGGCCGCCACCGTTGCGACCACAGCCAACACCGCCGCCACTGTGGCGAACGCGGCTGCGCAGCGCGCCGCGGCCGCAGCGGGCGCCGAGTCTGCCGCAAGTGCCGGCCGCCTCGCATCGATCCTGGGCACGCTGAAGCTGCTGTCGTTCGTCGGCGTGGTGACGAACCTCCGTGAGATCGGCACTGCGATCGGCGAGGGCATCGCCAAGCTGGCCGGCTACGGCAAGGCTTCGAAGGAACTCGAGGCCCAGGAGAAGGCCGACGCCGAAGCTGCACGCGCCAGTGCGGCCGCGTTTGCGGCCCTGGCACAGGAAGCGCAGCGGACCGCCGACGCCAAGCTCGGATTGACGAAGGAAGCGCGCGCCCTGGTTGCCGAGTTCGACCAGCTGACCCAGAAAGGCACCAGCGCCGCCGAAGCGCTCGACAAGGTGACGAAATCGCTCGACCTGGGCGACGTGAAAGGCATTCAGAACGCTTCGGCCGCCCTCGACGCGCTGGCCCTGCGGGGTTCCCTCACGGGGGACCAGATCCGCGAGGCGCTGGCTGCGGCCCTGCGGGGTGAAGACCTGGCCATCTTCGAAGCGCAGGCCCGGGCTGCGTTCGACGGCAGCGAACAAGGCGCGCGCCGGCTCGCCGCGGCGATCGATGCAATCGGCGCCGCAGCGCTCGAGCGGGCCGGAACAAGCGCCCAGGAACTGGGCACCGGGTTCAGCGCTGCCGCGAACTCCGCGATCAACGACGTCGACGCGCTGGCCGCCACGCTGCAGCGGCTCGGCGCTCGTGGCGATGACGCGGACCGCGCGCTCTCCGCAGCGCTGGACAAGGCCACACAGGCCGCGAACACGGAGCGGGCAGCCCGGGCCGTTCTGGAGCGTGTGGAAGCCCTGGGCGAGGCCGGGCAGCTGGCAGGCCTTCAGCTGGAGGCAGCGCTCGACAAGGCGCGCGCCAAGCTCGACGAAGTGCAGCCGGGCGTGTCGTCGCTCGGCGAGGCCCTGCGCACCCTGGGCGTGCAGTCACGGGTCGAACTGCAGCGCACCGCGGAGACGCTGGGCGCTGCGTATCGCCGCATTGCCGACAGTGGCGAGGTATCGCTCGCGCAGCAGATCGCCGCCTACGCCCGCTGGCGCGAGGCAGCGCTCGCCGCGTCCGGGGGCGTGGAGTCCGCGCAGCTGCGCCTCGAGGCCGTCATCCTGGAGAACCGCGCCGCAGTGGCAGGCCTCGGCGAGACGATCGAACAGGCAATGGGCCGCGCCACCTCGGCCACGGACAAGGCCACGACGGCGCAGCAGCGCTACCTCGCCGCACTGACCGAGGATCCGGCGCGCCTGGTCGGCGGGAGCGGAGGCGTCGGCATCACCAGCAGCGGGCTTACCGGCGTGCGTGACCCTGGCAGCAGCGCCGGGCCCGGTGCGATCGGAGCCGGTAGCGCGGGCTTCTCCGCTGGCTATGACGTACCGGTGCCGGAGGGATACCGGTACACCCTCGACCCGTACGCGCCAGGCGCCATCCGCGCGGGCACCGCCCCGAACGGGTTCGCGTACCCCGGCTACTTCGCACCGATCCTCGGCGGGCCCGCAGCGCCGGCGTCGACGCCTGCGCCAGCGCCTGAGTCGACGTCGTCGAGCTCGCGCCGCGGCCGGTCCGTGACGCTCATGCTCAACGTGGGCGGCCGCTCGTTCCCGGTCGCGTCGGACGAATCGACGGCCGACGCATTGCTCGCCCAGATCGAGCGCGAACGACTCGCCAGCGGAGGCTGACTGTGGACGCACCGCCGGCCGCCTACTCCGTGCCTCACGCCGAAATGATGCATCTAAAGCGGAGCATGACCGAACTCGTGCGCCTGGTCGCAGCGATGCACGAAGGCCAGCGCACCCCGATCGCCGAGCGTGCTCTCGTGGGCATGGTCGGCAACCTCGCTCGCCGCATTGAAAGGCTCACCCAATGCTGACCACTCAACGCCTCGCCGAACTGCGCCAGCAGCGCGACCACGGGGCGGCCCTTGAGGCCGCACAGGCCGCACACGCGGCAACCGAAGTGCAGCGCAGGCAGATTGAAGCCAGGCACACCGGCCGCCGAGTCGCTACGCAGCGGCTCACGTTCGCCCAGATCCTGCGGTTCCGGAAGGAACTCGACCGGCTGGCCGAACCGGACGGGTTCATCCGCGGGTTCGACTGGCAAATCGAAGTCATCGCGCCGGAACTGTGCGGGGAGGTTCGCATCGCCTCGCGTAGCGAGTGGGAGGCGTTCCTGCGTGGCGTCGACGACGTGTTCGTTCTGCTGTAGCGCCGTGTGGGAGTTCACCCTGCAGGTTCTAGACCTGCGCACCTGGGAGACGGTGCGGACGTTCTACGACGTTCGTGAGGCCCACGCGGAGCTCAAGGCGTACCGGGACGCAGGGGTTGTCGCCCGGCTGCAGAAGCGGTGGATTACTCGACGCTATTCGGCTGCTTCGCCAATTGTAAATTTTTCGTCGATAACAAAGTCACCCACTGATGCACTAAGTGTGTAGTCGCCGTATTGCGGAATCACGAAAGGCGCCAGATTAAAAATGAAGTTTACCGATCTGTCCTCTCTGATCGGAAAGCTAAATGGCTCAATCAGCGTACCCTGTTCTTGACCATCGGGGAGCAGAACGCGCGGGACGATTGTGTGCTCTCCCGCTGGCAAGCCCCTGATTGTTAGCAAAAGCGCCAGTTTATCGAGCGCAGGCTTTGCACCCTGCGAGAGGGCTTCCAATTGCTTGGCCTCCCGATTGATCAACACAACATTGTCGGCATACAGGCCAAGGGCCATTAGCTTCCCGTCATTGAGGGTACGAAAATCATCCGCGACATGGAGCACTGACTTCATGGGTTCATCACCTCATATGTCTTGGCAATGTTCAGAGCACCCGCACTCGTTACCACTCTTGAGGACAATTTTCCTTCCTGAGTAGGGACATTCACGTTATCAGAGGAAATGACGGTAGAGGCAATGAAGAGTCCGCCAGAACCCTTGACTAAGGACGCATTTCGCCCTTGCCGAAGAACTCGAATGGCGTGATCACCGAAGCTAACAGTCAACCTAAGAAGTCGATCCATCGCGAAGCTCTGGAGGACTTCGCCTGAAAGATACTTCCCAAACGCGTTTGGTCCCCCACCAAACAGCACTGCGGCCTCCGCTTTGCTAAGACCGAGTTGATCGAGAACATGTTGAATCTGCTCACCAGTAAGCAGACCTTCTCGCTCGCGTATTGCATCGCGCTTAACAACAAACGCATTGCGCAACAGAGCTAGGTTGTCTTGCTCTTGGCCATCGGTCGTCCATCGAAAGCCGCAACTTTGACATACCGTCTCTGCAAGCCCCTCCACTTCAAGAGTTAGTCCCTTGAAGTCGACAATGTCTGCCTTGTGCTCGATGCCAGCGTTTTCTGCTTGGCATCGAGCACAAATGTGAGGCAGACGTTTCAGTGCTTTAATCATTGCTGAGTCAGTATATAAATTAAGGTCGACTATCTACGTGAAATGAGACCACTGCGCAGCAATCGCCTTCATCTGTTGAATGAATACCCATCTTGATGTAGAAGCACATTCCAGAATTAGGGCGACACCGGACACGCTCTTCCTCGTCAAACCACAGCGTGTAATCGTCCGCTGAAATCGAACCAAAATCTGACGTAACCTCCGGCCACTCTTTCCTGTGATCATTCTCTGTAATTGAACACAGCATTTCGGCAACCTGAGCACGGGTCAAATCCAAGCTAAGGACCGCACTCTTGCATCTCGGCGTAGCCAGCACCCATGCGTCCTCTTCTACGAGATGCTTGATGTCAGACAGTTGATGTATCGGCATCGTTCTCGTGGTTGTACACCATTATGGTGTACTACGTTGCCCCAAGTTGTGAAGTCCTGCGCGGCACAGACTTGCGCTCCTTTGGCGGCATGCGCGCGCCACCAGCAGCCCCTGCCCTAGGGCTGCGCCGAACGGAAGCACCATCGCGGCGAAGGACAGCTGCACACCTGGTGCACACGCACCGGCCAGAAGCCCCGTATTTCCTACTAAAACAGTCCAGTCCATCATCGGCGCGACGCTCAGGCGCCAGGGACTGACTGCAGGAAGGGATGGCACGGGGTCGGGGCCGGTGGTGAGGGTGGCAGGGTTCGACATGGCGCCTGGCGCCAGCGTCGCATGGTAATCAATGCCCTGCCGCCCTGCCGCGCGCCAGGCAGCAGCGAACGACCCGCACGCCCACACACCCGCGCAAAGTCGCACCTCCATGCTGCGGCTTTTGTCCGCGCCTTGCGTGGGGTCGGCCACGGCGTTTACGGTCCGGGCATGCTGGAACCGTCACAGCCCGACCGCAACGCGGCCGTGTTCTTCGATTTCGACGGCACGCTCACCGACCTGGCGCCGCGCCCGGACGCGATCTGCGTGGCACCTGCGCTGCCGCGGAAGCTGATGGCGCTGGCGGCGGCGCTGGGTGGCGCCGTGGGCGTGGTCTCGGGCCGGCCCGTGGCCCAGATCGACGCCTACCTGCTGCCGGCCCGGCTGCCGGTGGCGGGCGTGCATGGCGCCGAACGGCGCGGACCCGATGGCTACCTGCGCCGGATCGCCACGCCCGACCTGACCCCCGCGATTGCGGTGGCCCAGGCCCTGGTGGCGCGTCACCCGGCGCTGCACCTGGAGATCAAGCCCGGTGCGCTGGCCCTGCACTACCGGCAGGCCGAACTGCTGCACGACGAAGTGCTGGCCGCCATGACCGAAGCGCAGCGCCGGGTCGAGGGCATGGCCCTGATGTGCGGCAAGAAGGTGGTGGAGCTCAAGCCCCGCCGCGCCGGCAAGGGCGAGGCCGTGCGCGCGTTTCTCGACGAGCGACCGTTCCGCCACCGCCGCCCCTGGTTCTTCGGCGACGACGTCACCGACGAGTCGGCGTTCGAGGCCGTGCTGGCGCTGGGCGGCGTGGCGGTGAAGGTCGGCGACGGCGAGACGCTGGCCACCTGCCGCCTGCACGATCCGGCCGCGGTGCTGGCCTGGATCGACCGCGCCGTGGCCACGCTGGCCCCACATGTCCACAAGGCCACGCCACCATGAGCCTGCCTTCCCTCGAACTCGGCGCCATCGGCAACTGTGCCGCCAGCGCGCTCGTCGACCCGCGCGGCCGCATCGTCTGGAGCTGCTGGCCGCGCTTCGACGGCGACCCGCTGTTCCACGCTCTGCTGGGCGGCGGCGACGCGGCGGCGGGCGACGGCAGTTTTGCCGTCGAGCTGGTGGACTGCGTGCGCACCGAGCAGCTCTACGAGCCCAACACCGCCGTGCTGCGCACGCGCCTGTTCGACCGCCACGGCCAGGGCCTGGAGATCACCGACTTCGCGCCGCGCTTCTTCAGTCGCGGCCGCATGTTCCGCCCGTTGATGCTGGTGCGGCGCCTGCGCGTGCTGCAGGGCGCGCCACGCGTGCGCATCGTGCTGCGGCCCCGCTTCGACTGGGGCGCCGCGGTGCCCCGCATCACGCAAGGCAGCCACCACATCCGCTACGTCGGCCCCGACCAGGTGCTGCGCCTGACGACCACGGCACCGCTGACCTACGTGCTGCAGGAAGAGGCCTTCGTGCTCTCGCAGACCACCAGCCTGCTGCTGGGCCCGGACGAGACGCTCAGCGAAGGCATCGAGGAACTGGCCGGCACCTGGGAGCGCGAGACCATCGACTACTGGCGCCAGTGGACGCGCCGGCTGGCGCTGCCGCTGCAGTGGCAGGACGCGGTGATGCGCGCGGCCATCACGCTCAAGCTGTGCGTATTCGAGGACACCGGCGCCATCGTCGCCGCCCTCACCACCAGCATCCCCGAAGCCCCCGGCAGCCAGCGCAACTGGGACTACCGCTTCTGCTGGCTGCGCGATGCCTTCTTCGTGGTGCGGGCGCTGAACAGCCTGTCCGAGGTGGGCACGATGGAGGACTACCTGCGCTGGCTGACCAACGCGGTGGCCAGCGCCGCCGGCGGCCACGTGCAGCCGCTGTATGGCATCGGCCTGGAGCGGCTGCTGCCCGAGCAGGTGGTGCCGCAGCTGCCCGGCTACCGTGGCCACGCGCCGGTGCGGCGCGGCAACCAGGCGCACGAGCACTTCCAGCACGACGTCTACGGCAACATCGTGCTCGGCGCCGCGCAGGCCTTCCACGACCAGCGGCTGCTGCGCCCGGCCGGCCGCGCCGAGTTCACGCTGCTCGAAGCCGTTGGCGAACAGGCGGTGCGCGTGCACGACCAGCCCGATGCCGGCATGTGGGAGCTGCGCACGCGCGCACGGGTGCACACCTCGTCGCTGCTGATGTGCTGGGCCGCCTGCGACCGGCTGGCCAAGATCGCCGCGCACCTGCAGCTGCCCGACCGCCACGCCCACTGGCAGGCGCACGCCACGCGCATGCGCGACCGCATGCTGGCCGAGGCCTGGAACCCCAGGCGCCAGGCCTTCACCGAAAGCCTGGGCGGCGAGCACCTGGACGCCAGCGTGCTGCTGATGGCCGAAGTGGGCTGCATCGACGCGCGCGACCCGCGCTTCGTGGCCACCGTCGACGCGCTGGAGGCGTCGCTGACCGACGGCCCCTTCATGCGCCGCTACGAAGCTGCCGACGACTTCGGCACGCCCGAAGTGGGCTTCAACGTCTGCAGCTTCTGGCGCATCGACGCACTGGCGCGCATCGGCCGCAAGGAGCAGGCGCGCGAGATCTTCGAAGCCATGCTGGCCGCACGCAACCCGCTGGGGCTGCTGTCCGAGGACACGCACCCGCGCACCCGCGAGCTGTGGGGCAACTTCCCGCAGACCTACTCGATGGTGGGCCTGATCAACGGCGCGGTGCGCCTGTCGGCCCCCTGGGACACGGTGGTCTGATGCCGCGGCTGGTGGTGGTTTCCAACCGCATCGCCGACCCACGCAAGACGGCCGCGGGCGGTTTGGCCGTGGCGCTGGGTTCGGCCCTGGCGGCCACCGGGGGCCTGTGGTTCGGCTGGAGCGGCCGCACCGTGCGCAGCGGCGACGCCGGCGAAGGCGCGCTGCAGCAGCAGCGGGCAGGCAACGTCACGCTGGCCACGGTCGACCTGGCGCAGGCCGACCACGACGCCTACTACCTGGGCTATTCCAACGGCGTGCTGTGGCCGGTGTTCCACAACCGGCTCGACCTGGCCGACTTCGAGCGCGGCGACATCGACGGCTACCGCCGCGTCAACCGCCTCTTCGCACAGCGCCTGGCGCCGCTGCTGGCCCCCGACGACCTGGTGTGGATCCACGACTACCACCTGATCCCGCTGGCAGCCGAGCTGCGCGCGCTGGGCTGCCGGCAGCGCATGGGCTTCTTCCTGCACATTCCGCTGTCGCCGCCGCTGCTGCTGGCGGCCATCCCGCAGCACGAGTGGCTGGTGCGCTCGCTCTTCGCCTACGACCTGCTCGGGTTCCAGAGCCAGACCGACCTGGTGCACTTCGGCCGCTACGTGCACGACGAGGCCCGCGCCGAACACCGCGCCAACAACGTCTACGCCGCGTTCGGCCGCAGCGTGCGCGCGCAGGCCTTCCCGATCGGCATCGACGTCGACGAGTTCCAGCGCCTGGGCGAGGCCGACGACGCGCAGGAGACGCTGGCCACGATGCGCGAGCAGTACGCGCGCCGCCGGCTGCTGGTGGGGGTGGACCGCATGGACTATTCCAAGGGCCTGCCGCAGCGGCTGCGCGCCTTCCGCCGCCTGCTGCACGACCACCCCGAAAACCGCATGAGCGCGACGCTGATCCAGATCGCGGCACCCTCGCGCGAGAGCGTGGACGCCTACGCCGACCTGCGGCGCGAGCTGGAAGGCCTCACCGGCGCCATCAACGGCGAGTACGGCGAGCTCGACTGGATGCCTGTGCGCTACATGCACCGCGCCGTCGCGCGCAAGCGGCTGCCCGGCCTGTACCGCGCCAGTGCCGTGGCGCTGGTGACGCCGCTGCGCGACGGCATGAACCTGGTGGCCAAGGAGTTCGTGGCCGCGCAGGACCCGGCGGACCCTGGGGTGCTGGTGCTGTCGCGCTTTGCCGGCGCCGCCGAGCAGATGGCCGACGCCCTGCTCGTGAACCCCTACGACACCGACGCCGTTGCGCAGGCCACGCAGCGCGCCCTGCACATGCCGCTGGAAGAACGCCGCGCCCGCAACGACCGCCTGCTGGCCGGCTTGCGCGCACACGACGTGCACTGGTGGCAGCGCCAGTTCCTCGACACCCTGCAGTCCCCACCCCTGCCCCAGCCATGAACGACAACCTGCTCCACACCCTGACCCAGCTCTGGGCCGGCATGGGCAGCGCCACCACCGCAGCGCTGCGCATCACCGTCATCATCGTGGCCGCCTGGGTGCTGGCCTCGGTGCTGCGGCGTGCCATCCGCGCCTTCCGCATCCGCATCGCCAGTCGCCTGGACGACAGCGAGTCCGTCAAGCGCGCCGAGACCCTGGGTCGTGTCTTCCGCTACCTGGTGACGGTGGTGGTGTCGCTCGTGGCGGGCATGCTGGTGCTGGGCGAACTGGGCATCTCGGTGGCGCCGATCCTGGGCGCGGCCGGCGTGGTCGGCCTGGCGGTGGGCTTCGGCGCACAGAGCCTGGTGCGCGACTACTTCACCGGCTTCTTCATCCTGCTGGAGAACCAGATCCGCCAGGGCGACGTCGTCAAGCTCAGCAGCGAGCACTCCGGCCTGGTCGAGGAGGTGACGCTGCGCTTCGTGCGCCTGCGCGACTACGACGGTCGCGTGCACTACGTGCCCAACGGCCAGATCACCAGCGTCATCAACATGAGCCGCGGCTTCGCGCAGGCCGTCGTCGACGTCGGCGTGGCCTACCGCGAAAACGTCGACGACGTGATGGAGGTGATGCGCGAGGTCGGCCGCGAGCTGCGGGCAGACCCCGTGCACGGCGCCCGCATCCTGGGCGACCTGGAGATCGCGGGCGTCGAGCAGTGGGCCGACTCGGCCGTCGTGATCCGGTGCCGCTTCAAGGTGGTGGCGCTGGAGCAGTGGACGGTGCGGCGCGAATACCTCAAGCGCCTGAAGTCAGCCTTCGACGCGCGCGGCATCGAGATCCCCTTCCCGCACGTCACCGTCTACGCCGGACAGGACCGCAGCGGCCACGCGCCGGCGCTGGCGCTGCGCATGGCGGCTCCGCCAAACTAGGGGCTCATCCATACACCGGCGGTTACAAGCCGGTCGATTCGCGTCAGCATCGCCGCCGGCAACGCCAGTTGCTGACAGGAGCCGCCCATGCCTGACGCCAACGCCCCCGCCTCCACGCCCTCCGCCACCCCCTCCTACGGCGCGGAAGTGCGCTTCGCCGTCGTCATGTATGGCGGCGTCTCGCTGGCCATCTACATCAACGGTGTGGCCAACGAGATGTACGAGATGGCGCATGCCACCCCGCGGGGCGATGTGCCGCCGCCGCCTGCCACGGGTGAGGTGGCGAGCACACGCGAGGTCTACCGGCGGCTGTCCTGGCTCAGCAACGACCCGGCACTGGTGACGCGCTGCGCCGCCTGGCTGCGGGCGCCCGAGCTCGGCCCCGACCCGCTGCTGGCCGTGCAGCCCGGCGACATCGCCACGCGCTTCGTGGTCGACGTCATCGCCGGCACCTCGGCCGGCGGCATCAACGGGCTGTTCCTGGGCAAGGCGCTGGCCAACAACGAGCCCTTCTCGCCGCTGCGCCAGATGTGGATCGACGAAGGCGACATCGGCGGCCTGCTCAACGACGCGCGCTCCTACAAAGACCCCGACATGGACGGCTACGACGACCGCAGCGCCGAGCCGGCCTCGCTGCTCAACAGCGACCGCATGTACCGCAAGCTGCGCATCGCGATGGACCGCATGTCGGCGCAGGCCGCGAAACCCGTGGCGCCCTCGGTGGCCGTGGACGAACTGGACCTGTATGTCACCACCACCGACATCCGCGGCTCGCTCGTGAAGCTGCGGCTGTTCGACAAGGTGGTGTACGAGAAGCGCCACCGCCAGGTGTTCCGGCTGCGCTACGCCCAGAACGGCGAGCAATCGGTGGTGAACGACCTGGAGGCCGGCAACAACGCCTTCCTGTCGTTCGTGGCGCGTTGCACCTCGTCGTTCCCGTTCGCCTTCGAGCCGATGACGTTGCAGACACTGGAGCGGCTGGAGCCGGGCATGGGCAGCGCCGCGCTGCGCCAGTGGGACCGCCACTTCACCGGCATTCCGCCCGACGAGGTGGCCAAGGGCGAACACCTCACGCGCGCCTTCGGCGACGGAGGCTACCTCGACAACAAGCCGTTCACCCACGCCGTCACCACGCTGTCGGCACGCAGCGCCACGGTGCCGGTGGAGCGCAAGCTGGTCTACGTGGAGCCGGCGCCGGCACACCCCGAGTCCGACCGCCCCGACGACGAGGAACCCCCCGACGCGCTGAGCAACGCCCTGGCGGCGCTGACCAGCATCCCCAGCTACGAGACCATCCGCGAAGACCTCGAATCCGTGCTGCGGCGCAACCGGCGCATCGAGCGCATCGACCGTATCGTGCGCATGGGCGAGATGGAGCTCGACACCGCGCTGCGCGAGGGCGGCACCGACCCGCTGGCCGGCCTGCTGCGGGAACTGCGGCGCCAGAACCCCGAAGGCAAGCTCGACTGGCGCGCGCTGACGATGCGCCAGATGCGCAACCACTGCGGCGACGCCTACCTGCCTTACGCCCGGCTGCGCCAGTACACCGTGACCGACGACCTGGCCGACCGCCTGGCCGCCATCTGGCAGCTGCCGGCGGACTCCGACCATGTGTACGCGCTGCGCTCGCTGGTGCGTGCCTGGCGCGAAGAGCACTACGGCGACAAGCCGCCCGCAGGCGCAGCGCAGGAAGACAGCCCGTGGCGCGGCACGCTCAACGCCTTCCTGGACGACCACGACATCGCCTACCGCGTGCGCCGCGCCGCCTTCTTGCTGCGCCGGGTGGACCAGCTCAGCAAGCTCGTCAACAAGCGCCTGCTCGGCCGCCTGGGCGAGACCGCCAACGAGTCCGACGAAGCCCTGCTGCAACGGCTGCGCACGCAGGCCGCGCTGGACCTGCACGACCCCGCGCTCGACGCCGCGCAGCTGCAGGCGGCCCTGGCGGCGCTGCTGGAGCTCAAGCGCCGGATGGCCAGCGCCCACGCCATGCTGCGCCACGGCCTGGTGGTGCCGCCCGACGACGCGCGCCGCGCCGCGCTGCGCGCGCAGCTGCGGCCCGGCCTGCTGCAGGTGCTGGACCTGCTGCTGCTGAGCGACCGCACCAAGGCCGATGCCGACGCCGTGCCGGTGCTGCAGACCACTGACGGCAAGAGCACGCGCGTGGTGTTCCCGCCCGAGATGCTGAAGCTGCCGTCGTCGTCGCGCACGCTGCAGGAAGGTGTGTTCATGCGGGCGAAGAAGCTGATGCAGCTGGCGCGCGAGACGGCGCAGACCTCGCTGCAGGAGTTGCTGGAGCACGACCTGCAGGCCATCGGCGGAGCCATCCGGGCGCTGACCAAGGGCACCGAGGGCCGCCCGCCCGTCGGCGGCGCGCTGCTCTGGTCCAGCCTGGGCGGGCCGCGGCTGGAATTGGCGCCCACCGGCACCGGCGAGGACCAGGTCTACGTGGTCGTCGGCGACACCGGCGAGCCCGTGCTCGACTCCGGCATCGCGCTGCAGCTGCGCCGCTTCCTGGGCGACTACTACCTGCGCTTCGACACCTACGACCAGATGAGCTTCCCCCTGTACTACGACACCGAATCCGGCGAGCCGGCGACGGTGGAAGTGGTGCGCATCAGCCCCGAAGACGCCAAGAGCCTGATCGACGAGGAGGAGGTGTGCGCCGCGCGCCGCAAGCTGGCCGGCACGGCGCTGGCGAACTTCGGTGCCTTCCTGCAACGGCACTGGCGCACCAACGACATCATGTGGGGCCGGCTCGACGGTGCCGAGCGCCTGGTGACGGCGCTGCTGCCGGCGCTCGACGCCGACAGCACCGCGGTGCGGCGGCATCTGGTGGAGCAGGCGCACCGCTGCATCCTGCGCGAGGCGCTGCGGCCCGACACCTACGCCCAGATCACCGGGCTGCTGTGCGATGCGCTGGCCGAGGTCGACAAGACCCTGAAGCCCGGCCGGCCGCGTGACAAGGCCGCGCTGCACGCGGCGCTGCTGAAGGACCTGGTGGCCCGCCTGGCACCGGAGACACCGGCCACGCAGCGGCGGCTTTCCCAGGTGGTGAGTGCCCTGCTCGAAGACGAGGCCCTGCTGCTCTGGGTGAAGGAAGCGCGCAGCATCGACCGCCGGCCCGACCCCGAGCCTCTGCTGAACAACGCGGCGCGCGCGGTCACCATCACCGGCCGGCTTCTGGAAGGCGTGGCGGCGCGGCGCAACCTCGACCTGCCGGTGGTGCGCTGGCTGGCACGCGTGGGGCTGGTGGCGCAGGGGCTGCTGGCGGTGTCGGTGCCCGGCAGCCTGCGCGGCATGTTCTGGGTGCACTGGCTCAAGGTGCTGTACGCCTTCGAGCTGACGATGCTGGCGCTGGGCCTGGTGTTCGCTTCGGAGCCGGTGCGCACCACGGCCATCACGGCGCTGGGCGTCACGGCGCTGGTGCACGGCACGACACTGCTGCTGGGCGACGTGATGCGGTCGAAGAAGTCCTGGAAGGCCAAGGGAGCCTGGGCGCTGGCGGTGCCGGTGGTCGTGCTGGCGGTGATCGGCGCCATGGTGCTCACGCCCAAGGGCCGCCTGCTGCTGCAGAGCGTCTTCTAGTTCCGCGGACGCCAGGGGTCAGGGCAGCGCCGAACCCGGCTGGTCGCGTGGCATCAGGGCCAGGTAGCTGGCCAGCGTGCCGCCGGCCAGCGGCTTGACGAGCACGCGGATGGTGTTCGGTCGGCCGCCGGTGTCCATGCCCTCGCGCGTGCGCACCTGCTGGAAGCCCTGCCGTTCCCAGAAGCGCTCGGCGCGGGCGTTGCCCTGCACCACGCCCAGTCGCAGCCACTGCGCACCACCCCGCCGTGCCCAGGCTTCCATCGCCTCGTAGACGGCCTGCGCCACGCCGCTGCCGTGCAGCGCGGTGGCCACCAGCAGCCAGGCCAGGTGCCAGACGCGCGGAGCGCCCAGGTTCTCGACCACCACGCACACGCCGACCAGCGTGTCGTCGGTGTCGAACAGGCCCATGAACCAGCGCCTGCCCGGATGCAGGTGCCCGGGCGGCTGCTCGACGAATTCGACGAAGGCCTCGTCGGGGTGCGGCCGCCGGCCGTTGACGGCCAGCGAGTATTCGGGGTTGGCCTCCAGCAGCGCCTGCAGTAGCGGGACGTCGTCCTCGCGCAGCTCACGGGCGCGGTACCGGTCGGTGGCAAAGACGGTGGCGGTGTACGCAGCCATCACCCCATGCTAACCGGCCTGTTGCACGTGTTCAGGTCACGGGCGCGGGATTGAACAGCACCAGCGCGTTGTGCAGCTTCCACTGCTCGGCCCAGGTGCGGCGGCGGCCGCTGGCCACGTCGAGCATCAGGTGGAACAGCTCCCAGCCCAGGCTCTCGATCGTGGCCGTGCCGTCGGCGATGCGACCGGCGTTCACGTCCATCAGGTCGTGCCAGCGGCGCGCCAGGTCGCTGCGCGTGGCGACCTTGATCACCGGCACCGCTGCCAGCCCGTAGGGCGTGCCGCGGCCGGTGGTGAAGACGTGCAGGTTCATGCCCGCGGCCAGCTGCAGCGTGCCGCAGATGAAGTCGCTGGCCGGCGTGGCGGCGTAGGTCAGCCCGGTGCTGCGCAGCTTCTCGCCGGGTGCGAGCACGCCGGTGATCGGCGCCGTGCCCGACTTCACGATCGAGCCCATCGCCTTCTCGACGATGTTGCTCAGCCCGCCCTTCTTGTTGCCGGGCGTGGTGTTGGCGCTGCGGTCGACCTGCCCGCGCGCCAGGTAGGCGTCGTACCAGGCCATCTCGCGCACCATCGCATCGGCGATCTCGGGCGTGGCCGCGCGCGCGGTGAGCTGCGCGATGCCGTCGCGCACCTCGGTGGTCTCGCTGAACATCACGCTGGCGCCGGCGCGCACCAGCAGGTCGCTGCAGTAGCCCACGGCCGGGTTGGCCGTGACACCGCTGAAGGCGTCGCTGCCGCCGCACTGCACGCCCACCACCAGGTGGCTGGCCGGCACGGTTTCGCGCCGGCGCGCATTCAGCCGCGCCAGATGCGGCCGCGCGCGCGCCACGATGGTGTCGACCATGGCCATGAAGCCCACGTGCGCGTCGTCTTGCAGGCACACCAGGTCGAGGCCCGGCTGGCGTTCGTCGGCGATCGGGAAGCTGCCCGGCGGCAGCAGGCGGTCGGGTTGCAGCTTCTCGCAGCCCAGGCTGACGACCAGCACCTCGCCGCCGAAGTTCGGGTTCTGGCTGATGTGGCGCAGCGTGCGGATCGGGATCTCGGCGCCCGGCGCGTCGATGGCCACGCCGCAGCCGTAGCCGTGCTCCAGGCCGACGACGTCGTCGACGTGCGGGTACTGCGGCAGCAGTTCGGACTTGATGCGCCGCACCGCGAAGTCGACCACGCCGGCCACGCACTGCACGGTGGTGGTGATGGCCAGGATGTTGCGCGTGCCCACCGAGCCGTCGGCGTTGCGGTAGCCCTCGAAGGTGTAGCCCTGCAGCGGCGGCATCGGCGCGGGGCGCACGGTGGCTCTCGGCAGGCCGTCCAGGCCGCGCGCGTCGGGCATGCGCAGCAGACGTTCGTGCACCCAGCGCCCGGCGGCGATGTGCTCCAGCGCGTGGCCGATCGGCACGCCGTAGCGCAGCACTGGCGCGCCGGCGGCGATGTCCTCCAGCGCCACCTTGTGGCCCTGCGGCACCTTCTCCCGCAGCACCGGGCCGCCGGGCAGCGCGGTGCCGGCCGGCAGGCCGCCGTCGTTGGCGACGATGGCGACGTTGTCGGCGTCGTGCATGCGGATCGTGACCGGGGCTTGCAGCGCCGGCGCCGTGACGCGGGAAGTGGCGGCGGTGTTCATGGGCGGGCTCCGAAGCTGGCGCTGGCGCGGGTCCACGCACGCGCCTGGTCGCTGAGGGTCAGGCCCAGGCCGGGCCGCGTGGGCACCAGCATGCGACCCTGGTCGATGGCAATGCGTTCCTCGAACAGCGACTCCAGCCACTCGAAGTGTTCGACCCAGGGCTCGCGCGCGCAGGCCGCGGCCAGGTGCACGTGCAGTTCCATCGCGAAGTGCGGGGCCAGCTGCAGGCCCGCCTGCTCGGCCAGCGCCACCACCTGCAGGAAGGGCGTGATGCCACCCACGCGCGGCGCGTCGGGCATCAGGATGTCGGCGGCGCCATGGCGCACGAGCTCGGCATGCTCGCCGGCGCTGGTGAGCATCTCGCCGGTGGCGATCGGCGTGTCGAAGGCCGCGGCCAGCGCAGCATGGCCGGCGTGGTCGTAGGCGTCCAGCGGTTCCTCGATCCACACCAGCTGCAGCGGCTCGAGCGCGCGGCACATGCGCTGCGCGGTCGGGCGGTCCCACTGCTGGTTGGCGTCGACCATCAGCGGCATGCCGTCACCCAAGTGGCGGCGCACCGCGGCCACACGCTGCAGGTCGAGCGCGCCGTCGGGCTGGCCCACCTTCAGCTTGATGCCGCCGATGCCGCGCTCGCGCGACGCGGCGGCGTTCACCAGCAGCTGGTCGAGCGGCGTGTGCAGGAAGCCGCCCGAGGTGTTGTAGCAGCGCACGCTGTCGCGCCGCGCGCCCAGCAGCTTGGCCAGCGAGAGGCCCGCGCGGCGCGCCTTCAGGTCCCACAGCGCCACGTCGAAGGCGCCGATGGCCTGCGTGGCCAGCCCGCTGCGGCCCACCGAGGCGCCAGCCCAACAGAGCTTGTCCCACAGCCGCGCGATGTCGCTCGGGTCTTCGCCGATCAGCACCGGCGCGATCTCCTGCGCGTGCGCGTACTGCCCCGGGCCGCCGGCGCGCTTGGCGTAGCTGAAGCCCAGGCCACGTTGGCCCTGCGTGCTCTCGATCTCGCAGAACAGCAACGCGATCTCGGTCATGGGCTTCTGGCGCCCGGTCAGCACCTTGGCGTCGCTGATGGGCGTGGCCAGCGGCAGCACGCAGTGCGACAGCTGCAGCCAGGCGATGCGGTCGCCGCTCATCGCCGCGGGCCTTCAGCGCACCAGCGCCGGCCGCTTCGGGTCGAAGCGCCAGCCGGGCACGAGGAACTGCATCGCCACTGCGTCGTCGCGCGCGCCCAGGCCGTGCTGGCGGTAGAGCTGGTGGGCCTTCTCGACCTCGGCCATGTCCAGCTGCACGCCCAGCCCGGGCGCGGTCGGCACCTGCACGTGGCCGCCGACGATCTGCAGCGGCTCCTTCGTCAGGCGCTGGCCGTCCTGCCAGATCCAGTGCGTGTCGATGGCCGTCACCTTGCCGGGCGCCGCCGCGCCCACGTGCGTGAACATCGCCAGCGAGACGTCGAAGTGGTTGTTGCTGTGCGAGCCCCAGGTCAGGCCCCAGTCGCGGCAGGTCTGCGCCACGCGCACGCTGCCGGCCATGGTCCAGAAGTGCGGGTCGGCCAGCGGGATGTCCACGCTCTGCAGGCTCAGCGCGTGCGTCAGCTGCCGCCAGTCGGTGGCCACCATGTTGGTGGCGGTGGGCAGGCCGGTGGCGCGGCGGAATTCGGCCATCACCTCGCGGCCCGAGAAGCCGTCTTCGGCGCCGCACGGGTCTTCGGCGTAGGCGACCACGCCGTGCATGTTGCGCATCAGCCGCACGGCGTCGCGCAGCAGCCAGCCGCCGTTGGGGTCCAGCGTCACGCGCGCCTGCGGGAAGCGTTCGTGCAGCGCGCGCACGGCCTCCACTTCCTCGTCGCCGCGCAGCACGCCGCCCTTGAGCTTGAAGTCGTCGAAGCCGTAGCGCGCCCGCGCGGCCTCGGCCTGGCGCACGATGGCCTCGGGCGTCAGCGCGGTGGCGTGGCGCACGCGGAACCAGTCGTCGTCGCTGCCGGGCTCTTGCGCCGGGTCGACGTAGGCCAGGCCGGTCTTCGTGCGGTCGCCCACGTAGAACAGGTAGCCCAGCATCTCCACCGACGTGCGCTGCTGGCCTTCACCCAGCAGCGCCGCCACCGGCACGCCCAGGTGCTGGCCCAGCAGGTCCAGCAGCGCCGATTCCAGCGCCGTGACCGCGTGCACCGTGGTGCGCAGGTCGAAGGTCTGCTGGCCGCGGCCGCCGCTGTCGCGGTCGGCGAAGGCCGCCTGCACGCGCTGCAGCAGTTGCTGGTGTGCGCCGATGGGCTGGCCCACCAGCAGCGCCGCCGCGTCTTCCAGCGTCTGGCGGATCTTCTCGCCCCCCGGCACCTCGCCGATGCCGGTGCGGCCGGCGCTGTCGGTCAGCAGCACCAGGTTGCGCGTGAAGAACGGGCCGTGCGCGCCGCTCAGGTTCAGCAGCATGCTGTCGCGGCCCGCGACGGGAATGGCGCGCAGCGCGGTGATGACGGGGGTGCTGTGCGGCATGCTCAGTCGGCCGTGATCTTGCCGGCGGTGATGACCTGCTTCCAGCGTGCGAACTCCGCTGCCTGGAAGGCCGCGAACTGCTCGGGCGTGTTGGCCACGATCTCGAAGCCCAGGTCGAGCAGCTTGCTCTTGACCTGCGGGTCGTTCAGGCCGGCAGCGATGGCGCCGTGCAGCTTGCGCTTGATGTCGGCCGGCAGCCCCGCGGGCGCGGCGAAGGCCTGCCACGACTGCACGGTGACGCCCTTGTAGCCCAGCTCGTCCATCGTCGGCACGTCGGGCAGCAGCGGCGAGCGCTGGGTGCTGGTGATGGCCAGCGCGCGCAGCTTGCCGGCGCGGATGTTGGTGATGCCGGTGTTGATGTTCATGAAGGTGGCGTCCACCTGGCCGCCCAGCAGGTCGGCCATGGCCGGCGCACCGCCCTTGTACGGAATGTGCGAGCCACTGGTGCCCGTCTGCTGCCAGAACAGCTCGGCCGTGAGGTGGTCGCTGCTGCCGTTGCCCGACGAGGCGAAGCTCATCTTGCCCGGGTTGGCCTTGTGGTACGCGATCACGTCGGCCAGCGACTTGTGCGGCGACGCCGCCGGCACCGCCAGCACGTTGGGCGCCTGCACGGCCACGGTGATGGGGTCGAAGTCCTTCAACGCGTCGTAGGGCACGCTCTTGATCAGGTGCGGCGCGATCACGAACGGCCCCAGCGACGAGACGAAGATCGTGTAGCCGTCGGCCGGCGCACGCTTGACGATGCCCGCGCCCACGGTGCCGGTGGCGCCGGCCTTGTTCTCGACGATGAAGTTGCTGCCGAGCTGTTCCTGCAGCTTGGGCGCCAGCGTGCGGGCGATCATGTCGGTGGAGCCGCCGGGCGGGAACGGCACCAGCAGCGTTACGGGCTTGCTGGGCCAGGCCTGGGCTTGGGCATGCATGGGGGCCAGCACGGCGGCGACGGCCAGTGCGCAGAGGATCGATTTCATGGCGTGTCTCCTGGGGGCGGGAGGTAGGGAACTGCTGCCACCGGGGTCTGTGGCCCCGGGTTCACCACTTCGGTAGCGCTACCAAATGCGGCAACGGATGGTAGCGCTATCGAGTCCGTGCAACAAGGCTGGTTCCTCAGGGTCAACCCCGAGTCGATTCGACAAGCGCCTCAGGAACTGGCGCGTTCGACGATGGAAAAGCCGATGTCCACGACCCGCGTGTCCACCGCCCTGCCCTCGGCCCGGTCGACGATGAACTGCGCCGCCTGCTGCCCGATGGCACTGCCGTTGATGTGCACGCTGGTCAGCGCCGGGTGCAGGTCGGCGGCGAATTCCAGGTCACCGAAGCCGACGATGGCCAGTTGCCCCGGCACGGCGATGCCGCGCGCCTGCGCCTCCGTCAGCACGCCCAGCGCCAGCAGGTCGGAACTGCAGAACACGGCGTCGGGCGGGCCGGCGCTGCCGGCGTCGTCCCACAGGCAGCCCAGGGCCGCGCGGCCGCTCTTCAGCGTGGTCGGCGCAGGCACCACCACGGCCGGCACGTCCGCCTGGCCCAACGCCTGTGCGGCATGCCGGAAGGCGCCCAGCCGCCGCTGCGCGCGTTCGTCGTCGCCACCGACCACCGCCAGGCGGCGCCGGCCCTTGCCGTGCAGGTAGGCCGCGACCGCCCGCCCCACTTCCACGTGCGAGAAGCCGACCAGCATGTCGATGGGCGTGGGCGTGAGGTCCCAGGTCTCGACCACCGGGATGCCGGCGGCCATCAGGCGGCGCCGCCCTTCGGGCGAGTGCAGGATGCCGGTGAGCACGATGCCGTCGGGCCGGCGGCCGATGATGGCTTCGAGCAGCGCGTCTTCGCGCGTGCCGCGGTAGCCGGCCTGGCCCAGCATCATCTGGTAGCCGCGCTCGGCCAGCGCAGAGGTGAGCGACTGCACGGTCTCCAGGAACACCGGCCCGCTGATCGTGGGCACCACGGCCGCCACCAGGCGGCTGCGCCGCGAGGCCAGCCCGCCGGCCAGCAAGTTGGGCACGTAGCCGGTGCGCGCCACGGCGTCGGCCACCTTGCGCCGCACGTCGTCGGACACCTGCTCGGGCGTGTTCAGCGCACGCGACGCGGTGATGGGCGCCACGCCGGCCAGCTTGGCCACGTCGTGCAGCGTCACCGCGCCGCTGCCGCGGCGCTGGCGGCGCGCCGGCGGGCTGGAAGGCGGGTGGGCGGGCGGGCTGCCGGACGTCATGCAGGCATCTTAGCGCTGGCAGCGCTACCAGTGCGGGCGCCGGTGGGCAGCAATGTGCGCTGGATCAAGCGCGGGCGATGCCTGCGATGGCGTCGGCAAAGCGCGGCAGCAAGGCGTCGGGCAGATCGTGGCCCATGCCGGGCACGGTGTCGAGACGGGCGCCGGCGATCTTGGCCGCCAGGTCGCGCCCCGCCGCCACCGGGATCAGCGGATCGGCGTCGCCGTGCAGCACGCAGGTGGGCAGCCGGATCTGCCGCAACAGCGGCGTGCGGTCGCCGTCGGCCACCACTGCGGTGAGCTGCCGCGCCGTGCCGGCCGGCCGCCAGGCGCGCGCCACGCTGGCCCGCAGGCGCTGGCGCAACTGTTCGGGTGTGGGCGGGTACGCCGGGCTGCCGATCAGCGTCATCACCCGCTCCAGGTGGGCCACCACGGCGTCGGCGTCGTGGCCCGCGGGCCGGCCCATCAGCGCGCGCCGCACGTCCAGCCCCGGCTGCGGCAGGCTGCGTGCGCCGCTGGTGGTCATCATCAGCGTCAGGCTCTGCACGCGGCCGGGGTGCCGCGCGGCCAGGTGCTGCGCGATCATGCCGCCCATCGAGGCGCCGCACACATGGGCCCGCGCGATGCCCAGCGCGTCGAGCACGCCCACCGTGTCGGCCGCCATGTCGGCGATGCCGTAGGGTGCGCGCACCGGCAGGTGCACCAGGTAGCGCAAGGCCGACCACGCGATGGAAGGCACGCCCAGGTGGTCGAAGCCGGTGCTGAGACCGGCGTCGCGGTTGTCGAGGCGGATGACGCGGAAGCCGCGCCGCAGCAGTTGCTGCACCAGCGGCTCGGGCCAGGCCGTGAGCTGCATGCCCAGGCCCATGACCAGCAGCACCGGCTCGGCGCCCGGCGGCCCCTGGTCGTCGACCTCGATCTCGATGCCGTTGGCGGCGACGCGCATGGTGGCTAGGCTAGAGCTTGGCACTCGCCTGAAGCGGCGAGTGGCTCATAGCTTGGCACTCGCCTGAAGCGGCGAGTGGTGCGTGACCTTGTAGAACCACCGCCGCGCGCCCTGGGCATCGAAGCGCTTCCAGTGCGCCGGGTCCTGGTGCAGGCGGTCGGCGATGGCGTACAGCGCCAGTGGGTTCATGCCCATGCCGACGTGGCTGGCGCGGACCTCGATGTTCTCGGCCTGCGGCGACTCGGGGTTGATGCTGCACTGCCAGGCCACGACGCCGTCGGTCTTGCTGTAGATCGACGTGGTGGGCACGGCAGGCGGCTGGTGCAACTGCTCGATCAGCTCGTGGTCGTGCACGGCCTGGCCCGAGACCATCTCGTAGAAGCGCCAGGCATTGGTGGCGCGCGGGTGGCCGGCGAACGGCGTGCCCAGCGTGATGACGCAGCGCGTGTGGTGCGGCTGCTCCTTGGCGAGCTCGCGCGCGTACACGCCGCCCAGGCTCCAGCCCACCAGGCTGACCTTCTCGTGGTGCTTCTCGGCCAGGTGCGCCACCAGCGCGCGGCAGCTGTCGAGCACGCCGTGGCGCGGGCCGAAGTTGAAGCCCTGCTTCCACGGGTAGGGCGTGTAGCCGCGGTCGCGCAGGAAGTTGCGCAGCGGCAGCGTGCTGAAGTCCGAGGCGCCCAGGCCCGGGAACACCAGCACAGGGTGGCCGTCGCCCACCGGCAGCCGTGACAGCCACGGCGCCGCGGCCAGCATCGCCGCGTATTCCCACGGCGCGCGGGCCTCCATCAGCATCAGCAGCGGCCCCGGGGCCCGGAGGGCGTCGTCCCAGTGCGGCAGTGCGAACGGGTCGATGGCGGGCTTGGGCGTCTTGCGCTTGCGGAACGGCAGGCTCATGCAGCCATGTTATCGGGCGGGCTTGCGCTTTCCTGGAGCCGCGGCCCTAGCGTTTGCCCTCGCCGCCGGGCGCGGGCGCGTCACCTGCGCGACAGCGCTGTCCACTGCCGTGCTCACCACCTGGCGCGCCAGGCGGCCGGCCGCCCCCGTGACCGCCCCCACCGCGGCGCCCGTGAGGCTGCGTGTGGCCCGCGTGGCGCGCGCCACCAGATCGCCGTCGGGCGTGTCCTCGTGCGCGGCGTCGCCGGGCTGCGGCAGGGCCTTCAGGTCGTCGAAGGCGATCAGCAGCGCATCGGCGAACTCGCGCACCTCGGGCATGGCCGCGGCGTCGGCCATGCAGCCGAAGTCCAGGCTCTGGTCGTAGCTCTGCACCGTGATGTTCAGCGCCAGCCCGTGCACGACGATGGAGGTGGGGTAGTTGGTCAGCATGCGCGCGCCGGCCATGTACAGCGGCACCGGCGGGCCGGGCACGTTGGAGATGACGACGTTGGCCACCTGCGGGATGCGGTCAGCCACACGCGCCTTGCCGTACAGCGCCGTGGCGGCCTCGATCAGCCACGGCACGCCCAGGCTCGGGAAGTCGGTGGGCAGGATGCTCTTCAGCCCGCCCATGGTGGACTTCATCGCCGCGGTGGCCGCCTTCACGTGCGCCAGGCGCTTGGCCGGATCGGCAATGTGCGTGCCCAAGCTGATCAGGCTCATCGAGGCCTGGTTGTCGGCAGTGGTGTCGCCCTTCTCGCGCAGCGAGATCGGCACCGCGGCGACGAGGCTCTTCTTGGGCAGCTGCCTCCGCTTGGCGTAGAAGCGACGCAGCGCGCTGCTGCACAGCATCAACACCATGTCGTTGAGGGTGGCGCCGAAGACGCGCCCCAGCGCCTTCAACTCGTGCAGCGGCACGGTGGCGGTGGCAAAGGCGCGGCCGGCGCCGACGCTGGCGTTCAGCGGCGTGCGCGGCGCCAGCGTGATGTTGCTGACACTGCCTGCGCTGCGCTTGCTGCCGGTCAGGCCAGCCAGCAGCGCCGACTGCGACACCGCCTTGCCCGCCGCCCCCGACAGCGTGCCCACGGTGGACGGCAGCTCGCGGATGATGGTGGCCACCTTCTGCGCCTGGCCACCGATCACGCCGCGCAGCATCTCGGTCATGTCCAGGCGGAAGGTCTTGTGGCGCTTCGAGGGCCGCACCTCGATGGCCCGCGGCTCGGGCGTCACGTCGAGCAGCGCATTGGCCAGCGCCACCGCAGCCTGCCCGTCGACCGCCGCATGGTGCAGCTGCGTGTACAGCGCGACGCGCTTGCGGCCGTTCGGCGACGGCGCCAGGCCCTCGAACACATGCATCTTCCACAGTGGACGCTTCCGGTCGAGCAGCACCGGGTGCAGCGCGCTCACCTGCGCTTCCAGTTCGCGCAGGCCGGCGCCCTTGGGCAGCACGATCTCGACCACGTGCTGCTTGAGGTCGGGCTCGGCATCGACCCAGGCCGGGTTGGCCAGGTTCAGCGGCATCCACCACAGCTTGCGCCGCAGCACGGGCGTCACCGGCAGGCGGCTGTGGAGGTGCTTGCGCAGCGCGGTGACGAAGCGGCCCTTGTGGCCGGGCAGCAGCTCGAACACGTGCAAGGCGCCCACGTGCATGGGCATCTCGGGGGTTTCGAGGTACAGGAAGGTCGCGTCCAGGCCTGAGAGCTGTTGCATGTGGCGTCCGCGGTGGCGAGGCTGTCAGTCTAGGATCGCAGCTTGCCATCCCCCATCCTTGGAAACACCTGTCGAGAAACAACAAACATGTCCGAGACACACACAACCCACCTGATCCCCCTGCCCCGCCTGCAGACCGCGATGGCGCGCGTGGTGCGCGGCTTCGGCAGCAGCGAAGCCGAGGTGGCCGCGGTGGCCGACAACCTGATCGCGGCCAACCTCACCGGCCACGACTCGCACGGCATCGGCATGCTGCCGCGCTACGCCGAGGCCTTCCTGCAGGGCGGCCTGCAGCCCAACGCACACGTCAGCACCGTGCTCGACAGCCCGAACATGCTGCGCCTGGACGGCAACCGCGGCTTCGGCCAGGTCATCGGCCGCGAGGCGATGGCGCTCGGTATCGAGCGCACCCGCGCCCACGGCAGCTGCATCGTGGCGCTGGGCAATGCACACCACCTGGGCCGCATCGGCGCCTGGGCCGAACAGGCGGCTGACGCCGGGCTGGTGTCGGTGCACTTCGTCAACGTGATCTCGCGCGCCATCGTCGCGCCGCACGGCGGCAGCGACGCGCGCTTCGGCACCAACCCGTTCTGCGTCGGCGTACCGCTGTCGGGCCAGCCGCACGTGGTGCTGGACTTCGCCACCAGCATGATCGCGCAGGGCAAGACCCGCGTGGCGCACAACAAGGGCGAGGCGGTGCCGCCCGGCTGCCTGATCGACGACCACGGCCGGCCGACGACGACGCCGCGCTACACGGTGATCCCGCCCTTCGGCGCGCTGCTCACGTTCGGCGGCCACAAGGGCTTCGGCCTGGCACTGGTGTGCGAGCTGCTGGGCGGCGCGCTGGCGGCCAACATGACGCAGCGCGACGACGACGCGACGCAGCGGCGCGTGCTCAACGGCATGTTCAGCGTGCTCGTGGACCCGGCTGCGCTGGGCGACCGCGCGGCCTTCGAGCGCGAAGCGCTGGGCTTCATGGACTGGGCGCAGGCATCGCCCCCGCGCGAGGGCTTCGAGCGCGTACAACTGGCCGGCGCGCCAGAGCGGGCCTACCGCGCCGAGCGCACCGCACACGGCGTGCCGGTGGACGGTACGACCTGGCAGGAGATCCTGGCTGCGGCCGCCAAGCTGGGCGTGGACCCGGCCGCGGTGCAGGCCGACGCCGGCACGGCCTGACGCAAGCCGGAGCGGGCCGGCGCGGGCGGTGCGCCTGCGTTCAGGCGTGCCGCGGCCGGCGCAGCGACAGCAGTTCGTTGCCGGCCAGCGCCCCTACCACCAGCAGGCCGCCGCCGAGCACGGCGATGCTGGGCGCTTCGTCGGCGCCCCACCAGGCCCACAGCACGCCGAACACCACTTCCAGCAGCGCCAGCAGCGCAGCTTCGGGCGCGCTCAGCGCGCGCGAGGCCGTCACCGCCAGCAGGCAGGGGATGGCCAGCTGCACCACGCCCAACAACGCCAGCAGCCCGATGTCGTGCGCCGAGGCCGCGAAGGGCACCGACAGCGGCAGCGTCAGCAGCGCCGACAGCGTGGCGCCGATCAGAACCGCGGGCAGCATGTCGACGTCGGCGTCGTCTCGGTGGTGGTGCAGCAGCGTCCAGTTGATGGCTGCCGCGATCGGCACGCCCAGCGCGACGACCGTTCCCAGCAACTGCCGCGCGTCGCCGGCGCTGACCTGCTGGCCGTACATCCACGCGATGCCGAGCCCGGCCACGACGATGGCGCCCCAGGTGCGCAGCGGCAACGCGTGCCGCAGCAGCACGCGCGACAGCAGCGCGGTGAACAGCGGTGCCAGCGCCATCGTGATCAGCACGTTGGCCACCGTGGTGAGCGTCAGCGCCACCATGAAGGCGGTGAACATCACGCTCCAGCACAGGCCCGACAGCCACAGCATGCGGCCGCCGCCGCGCAGCGTGCGCCACAGCGGCGCCGGTCCGCGCAGCCAGGCCAGCATCAGCAGCAGCGCCAGCGCGTTGAAGCCGCTGCGCCAGAAGGTCACCTCGAAGGCGCGAGCCGCCTCGAGGTGGCGCGTCACGACGCCGGCGATGCTCCACATCAGCGTGACGCCGACCATCGTCAGCACCGCGCCGCGGTGTGTCATGACCACGGCCGCTGCCTTACGCGGCTTCGCGGCTGGCGCGCTTGCGGTCGTGTTCCTTCAGGTGGCGCTTGCGCACGCGGACGCTCTTGGGCGTGATCTCGACCAGCTCGTCGTCGGCGATGAACTCCACCGCGTACTCCAGCGTCAGGTCGATCGGCGGCGTGATCTTGATCGCGTCTTCCTTGCCGCTGACGCGGAAGTTGGTGAGCTGCTTGGTGCGTGTGGCGTTGACCACGAGGTCGTTGTCGCGGCTGTGGATGCCGACGATCATGCCCTCGTACACCGGGTCGCCCGCCTTCACGAACATGCGGCCGCGGTCGTCGAGCTTGCCCAGCGCGTAGGTGAAGATCTCGCCGTCGTCCATGCTGATCAGCACGCCGTTCTTGCGGCCTTCGATCTCGCCCTTGTAGGCCTCGTAGCCGTCGAAGATGTTGCTGATGAGGCCGGTGCCGCGCGTGAGGTTCATGAACTCGTTGCTGAAGCCGATCAGGCCCCGCGCCGGGATGCGGTATTCCAGCCGCACGCGGCCGCGGCCGTCGGTTTCCATGTTGACGAGTTCGCCCTTGCGCTCGCCCAGGGCCTGCATCACCCCACCCTGGTGCTGGTCCTCGATGTCGGCCGTGACCAGCTCGATCGGCTCATGGCGCTCGCCGTTGACTTCGTGGAACACCACGCGCGGCTTGCTCACGGCCAGCTCGTAGCCTTCGCGGCGCATGTTCTCCAGCAGGATGGTCAGGTGCAGCTCGCCGCGGCCCGAGACCTCGAAGATGCCGTCCTCGCCCGACTCCTTCACGCGCAGCGCGACGTTGCTCTGCAGTTCCTTCTGCAGCCGGTCCCAGATCTGGCGGCTGGTGACGAACTTGCCTTCGCGGCCGGCCAGCGGGCTGTTGTTGACGCAGAAGTTCATCGTCAGCGTCGGCTCGTCGACGTGCAGCATCGGCAGCGGCATCGGGTTCAGCGGGTCGGTGATCGTGACGCCGATGCCGATGTTCTCGATGCCGTTGATCAGCACGATCTCGCCCGGGCCGGCTTCGGTGGCCTGCACGCGTTCCAGGCCTTCGAAAGTCAGCACCTGGTTGATGCGGCCCTTGAACGTCTTGCCACCCTCTTCGGGCGTGCCTTCGCAGACCAGCACGTCCTGCATCGGCTTGAGCGTGCCGGCGGTGACGCGACCCACGCCGATGCGGCCGACGAAGGTGCTGTAGTCCAGCGACGAGATCTGCAGCTGCAGCGGCGCCGCCGGGTCGCCTTGGTGGGCCGGCACGTGCTTCAGCACGGTGTCGAACAGCGCGCTCATGTCGGTGGCCCAGGCCTCGCCGGCCGTGCCTTCGTTCAGCGACGCCCAGCCGTTCAGGCCCGAGGCGTAGACCACCGGAAAGTCGAGCTGGTCTTCGCTGGCGCCGAGCTTGTCGAACAGCTCGAAGGCGGCGTTGATGACGTAGTCGGGGCGCGCGCCAGGCTTGTCGACCTTGTTCACCACGACGATGGGCTTCAGGCCCAGGGCCAGCGCCTTCTTCGTGACGAAGCGGGTCTGCGGCATCGGGCCTTCCTGGGCGTCGATCAGCAGCACCACGCCATCGACCATCGACAACGCGCGCTCGACCTCGCCGCCGAAGTCGGCGTGGCCCGGGGTGTCGACGATGTTGATGTGCGTGCCCTGCCAGGTGACGGCGCAGTTCTTGGCCAGGATCGTGATGCCGCGCTCGCGCTCGATGTCGTTGCTGTCCATCACGCGCTCGGCCACCTTCTCGTTCTCGCGGAAGGTGCCGCTCTGGCGCAGCAGCTGGTCGACCAGCGTGGTCTTGCCATGGTCGACGTGCGCGATGATGGCGATGTTGCGGATTTGCTTGGTCATGACTGGGCCTGGACTTCGAGGGGACTGAGTAATCGGTCGGCGATGAGTTCACCGCTGGAGATGTGGGCGCTGCCGAGGAAGGCAGGCGGGTGCGTGCCGTACACGCGCACGGCGGGCGCGTCGCCGAGCGCGACACGGCGGCGCAGCCCGGTGAGGAAGCGGCCAGCCTCGTCGTCGGGCAGGCGCACGGCCGGCCAGCCGGCCAGCAGCGTGTCCACCGGCCGCAGCAGCGCCTGGCGCTCTGGTTCGGACAGGGCTTCGAGGGCTTCGATGGTGATGGCGCCCTCCAGCCCCAGCGGGCCGCTGCCGGTGCGGCGCAGCGCCGACAGATGCGCACCGCAGCCGAGCGCGGTGCCGATGTCTTCGGCCAGCGTGCGGATGTAGGTGCCCTTGCTGCAGCGCACGTCGATCACGAGCGTGGGAGCCTGCCACTCGACGATGTCGATGGCGTGAATGGTGACGCGGCGGGTCGGGCGGTCGACGGCGATGCCTTCGCGGGCGTAGTCGTACAGCGCCCTGCCCTGGTGCTTCAGCGCCGAGTGCATCGGCGGCAACTGGTCGATGGCGCCCGTGAAGCGCGCCACGGCGGCATCGATGGCTGCACGGCTGACGTCGACCGCGTGTTCTTCCACGACCTCGCCCTCTCGGTCGCCGGTGGTCGTGCGCTGGCCCAGGCGCAGCGTGGCACGGTAGGCCTTGTCGGCATCGAGGCTGACCTGGCTGAACTTGGTGGCCGCGCCGAAGCACAGCGGCAGCAGCCCGGTGGCCAGCGGGTCCAGCGTGCCGGTGTGGCCGCCCTTTTCCGCGCGCAGCATGCCCTTGGCCTTCTGCAAGGCGTCATTGCTCGTCCAGCCGATCGGCTTGTCGAGCAGAAGCACGCCGTGCAGGGCGCGCCGGGGCGTGCGGGTGCGCTCCATCAGTCCTCTTTGGCCCGGGTCGCGTTGGCGCGTGAAATCAGCGCTGACAGGTCGGCCGCGCGCTCGGTGGTCTTGTCGAAATGGAAGTGCAGCGTCGGCACGGTGTGGATCGACAGCCGCTTGAACAGGCCATTGCGCAGGAAGCCCGCGGCCTCGTTCAGCGCCGCGGCGGTCTCGGTGGCGTCACCGACCAGCACCGAGAAGTACACCTGCGCGTGCGCGTAGTCGGGCGAGACCTCGACGCTGTTGATCGTGACCATGCCCAGCCGCGGGTCCTTCAGATCGCGGATGAGCTCGGCCACGTCGCGCTGGATCTGGTCGGCGACGCGGAAACTGCGGTTGACGGTGGATTTCTTGTGTCTCATCGTGCTATTCCACAAATGCCGAGCCCCGCCGAAGCGGGGCTCCCCGGATCAAGCCGCATGCGCGGATCCGGCTCCGCCGGGCCGCTGCATGAGCCCCCTCGGGGGGCAGCGACCGGCAGGGAGCGTGGGGGCTACAAAGTCCTGGCGACTTCCTTCACCTCGAAGACTTCCAGCTGGTCGCCTTCCCGGATGTCGTTGTAGTTCTTCAGCTTGATGCCGCACTCGAAGCCTTCCTTGACTTCGCGCACGTCGTCCTTCATCCGCTTCAGCGACTCGATCTCGCCGGTGTAGACCACCACGTTGTCGCGCAGCAGGCGGAAGCGCGCGTTGCGCGTGACCTGGCCGGCGGTGACCATGCAGCCGGCCACCGTGCCGATCTTCGAGGCCACGAACACGGTGCGGATCTCTGCCGTGCCGATGACTTCCTCGCGCTGCTCCGGGGCCAGCATGCCGGTCATCGCCGCCTTCACGTCGTCCACGGCGTCGTAGATGATGTTGTAGTAGCGGATGTCGACGCCGTTGTTCTCGGCCAGCTTGCGCGCACCGGCATCGGCCCGCGTGTTGAAGCCGATGATGACGGCCTTCGAGGCGATGGCGAGGTTGATGTCGCTCTCGGAGATGCCGCCCACCGCACCGTGCACGATCTGCACCTTGACTTCGGGCGTGCTGAGCTTGACCAGGCTTTGCGCCAGCGCTTCCTGCGAACCCTGCACGTCGGCCTTGACGATCAGCGACAGCGTCTGCGCGCTCGTCTCGCCCATCTGCTCGAACATGTTCTCGAGCTTGGCGGCCTGCTGCTTGGCGAGCTTCACGTCGCGGTACTTGCCCTGGCGGAAGGTGGCGATTTCGCGCGCACGGCGTTCATCGGTCAGCACCATGAACTCGTCGCCGGCCTGCGGCACCTCGGTCAGGCCCTGGATCTCGACCGGGATCGACGGGCCGGCCGACTCGGTCGGCTTGCCGTCCTCGTCGAGCATGGCCCGCACGCGGCCGTAGCTGGAACCAGCCAGCACGACGTCGCCCTTCTTCAACGTGCCGCTCTGCACCAGCACGGTGGCCACCGGGCCGCGGCCCTTGTCGAGCTTGGCTTCCACCACGAGGCCGCGGCCGCCGGCTTCGACCGGCGCCTTCAGCTCCAGCACCTCGGCCTGCAGCAGCACCTGTTCGAGCAGCGTGTCGATGCCGGTGCCGACCTTGGCCGAGACGGGCACGAACGGCGAGTCGCCGCCGAAGTCTTCCGGCACCACGCCTTCGGCCACCAGCTCGCTCTTCAGGCGCTCGATGTTGGCGTCGGGCTTGTCGATCTTGTTCATCGCCACGACGATGGGCACACCGGCCGCCTTGGCGTGCGCGATGGCTTCCTTGGTCTGCGGCATCACACCGTCGTCGGCCGCCACCACCAGGATGACGATGTCGGTGGCCTTGGCGCCGCGGGCACGCATCGCGGTGAACGCGGCGTGGCCCGGGGTGTCGAGGAAGGTGATCATGCCTCGCGGGGTTTCCACGTGGTACGCACCGATGTGCTGCGTGATGCCGCCAGCTTCGCCAGCCGCCACGCGGGCGCGGCGGATGTAGTCCAGCAGCGAGGTCTTGCCGTGGTCGACGTGACCCATCACGGTGACGACCGGCGGGCGGGTCACGGCTTCCGCGGCCTCGTGTGCAGCGGTTTCTTCTTCGGTGAAGGCTTCCGGGTCGTCCAGCTTAGCGGCAAACGCCTTGTGGCCCATTTCCTCGACCACGATCATGGCCGTTTCCTGGTCCAGCTGCTGGTTGATGGTGACCATCTGGCCCAGCTTCATCAGCTGCTTGATGACCTCGCTGGCCTTCACGCTCATCTTGTGCGCCAGGTCGGCCACGCTGATGGTCTCGGGCACGTGGACTTCCTGGATCTGCGCTTCGGGCGTCGGCGTGTAGCCGCCGCCACCGTCGCGCTCGCCGCGGCGCGCGCCGCCGCGCGGGGCACGCCAGCCCGGACGGTTGCCGCCTGCGTCGCCACGGGTCTTCAGCGCGGCGCGCTTCTTCGCGGCGTCGTCGGCCCAGCTGGACGAGAGCTTCTCGCTCTTGACCTGCTTCTTGTCACCCGGCTTCGCCGTGCCAGCACCCGCCGGCGCGGGTGCGCCGGGCTTGGCCGTGGGCTTGTGGATCGTGCCCTTGATGGCTTCCTTGTTCGGGTCGGGCTTGGGCGGCTCCGGCGGCTTGGCCACCATCGCCTTCTTCGGCGCGGCCATCATCGCGCGGATGGCCGCGGCCTCGGCCTCGGCGGCCTTGCGACGGCGCGCCAGGTCTTCCGACTTGGCGGCGTCCTCGGCGGCCTTGTCGGCCGCCTTCACCACACGCAGCACGGGCTTGGGCGGCTCCGCCGGCTTGGGCGGTTCCACGGGCGCCGGTGCGGGCTCGGGTGCGGGCGGCGTGCCGGCCGCCTTGGCGGCAGCGGCCTCCGCAGCTGCACGGGCAGCGGCTTCAGCAGCCTCGGCAGCGGCCTTGGCGGCAGCTTCAGCAGCGGCCTTCGCGGCCGCTTCGGCGGCTTCGCGTGCAGCACGCTCGGCTTCTTCGCGCACGCGGCGCGCTTCGGCCAGCTCGGCTTCCTGCTTGCGGATGGCTTCGGCCTGCGCGCTCGCTTCTTCTTCGCGGCGCTGCAGGTCGAGCTCCTCTGCCGTGGGACCCGGAACGGCATCGCTGCCCGCCGGCGCGTCGTCACGCTTGACGAACGTGCGCTTCTTGCGCACCTCGACCTGGATCGTGCGCGCCTTGCCACTGGCATCGGCCTGCTTGATCTCGGTGGTGGACTTGCGCGTCAGCGTGATCTTCTTGCGCTCGGCGCCGGCCGTGCCATGGGAAGAGCGCAGGTACTCGAGCAGACGTTCCTTGTCCGATTCGGTCAAGGCGTCGTCGAGCGACTGCTTGGCGACGCCGGCCGACTGCAGCTGCTCCAGCAGTGCCGCCGCGGGGCGGTTGAGCTGGGCAGCGAACTGGGCGACGGTGGTCACGGCCATTGGCGGGGTTTCCTCGGTGTATTTCTTTGTGCGCGGGCGGTCAGGCGGTGAACCAGTGCTCGCGCGCCTTCATGATCAGCGCGCGGGCCTGTGCCTCGTCCACGCCGGTCATGTCGGTCAGTTCGTCGACAGCCAGGTCGGCCAGGTCGTCGCGGGTGTTGATGCCGCCGTCGGAGAGCTTGCCGATCAGCTCGGGCGTCAGGCCTTCCAGGTCGCGCAGGTCCTGCGAGACCTCTTCGACCTTCTCCTCGCGGGCGATCTCCATCGTCAACAGGGCGTCCTTGGCACGCGTGCGCAGCTCGTGCACGGTGTCCTCGTCGAAGCTCTCGATCTCCAGCATCTCCTGCAGCGGCACGTAGGCCACTTCTTCCAGGCTGGTGAAGCCCTCGGCGATCAGGATGTCGGCGACCTCTTCGTCGACGTCGAGCTTCTCGACGAACAGCGCACGCGCCGACTCGGACTCGGTGGCCTGCTTGGCCTGCGATTCCTCGGCGGTCATGATGTTGATGCGCCAGCCGGTCAGCTCGGACGCCAGGCGCACGTTCTGGCCGCCGCGGCCGATGGCGATGGCGAGGTTTTCCTCGTCGACCACCACGTCCATCGAGTGCGGCTCTTCGTTGACGACGATGCTCTGCACGTTGGCCGGGGCCAGCGCGCCGATGACGAACTGCGCGGGGTCTTCCGACCACAGCACGATGTCCACACGTTCGCCGGCCAGTTCGGTGGTGACGCCGTTGACGCGCGAGCCGCGCACACCGACGCAGGTGCCGATGGGGTCGACGCGGCGGTCATGGCTGATGACGGCGATCTTGGCGCGGCTGCCGGCGTCGCGGGCGCAGCTCTTGATTTCGAGCAGACCTTGCTCGATCTCGGGCACTTCCTGGGCAAACAGCTCGATCATGAAGCCCGGCGCGCTGCGCGACAGCATGATCTGCGGGCCGCGCTGCGTGGGGTCGACACCGAGGATGAACGCACGCACGCGGTCACCGGTGCGCAGGTTTTCCTTGGGGATCATCTCGCTGCGCTTCAGGCGCCCTTCGACACGACCGCTCTCGACGATGATGTCGCCCTTGTCCAGGCGCTTGACGGTGCCGACGAAGATCTTCTCGCCACGCGCCATGAAGTCGTTGAGCAGCTGCTCGCGCTCGGCGTCGCGGATCTTCTGCAGGATGACCTGCTTGGCCGCCTGCGCGCCGATGCGGCCGATGGGCACCGAGTCGACGGCTTCCTCGATGTAGTCGTCGACCTCGATGTCGGCGATCTGTTCCTGGGCTTCGAACAGCAGCACTTCAGCGTCGGCGTTCTGCAGGCCGGCTTCGTTCGGCACCACGTGCCAGCGGCGGAAGGTCTCGTAGTCGCCTGTGTCGCGGTCGACCGCGACACGGATGTCGACCTCGCCGCCGTGCAGCTTCTTCGTCGCCGAGGCGAGCGCAGCTTCCACGGCGCCGAAGACGACGTCGCGCTCGACTGTCTTCTCGCGCGAGATGGCGTCCACCAACATCAGCATTTCGCGATTCATCGCTCCTGACCTCCGTCTTCTCTTGTCGGTTCGGTGCCGGCCTTCTGACCGCGCCGACCCTTGAAATCCACGACCGGAACCAGCCGCGCCTCACGCACTTCGTCGAGCGTGAAGGCGAGCACCTGGTCGGCCTTGCCATCGTTGAACACCAGCGTGAATGCGCCGTCCACCAGCGTCAGCACGCCCTTCCAGACCTTGCGGCCCTGGAACGGCAGCTTCAGCGTGAGAGAGATCTCCTGGCCGGCGAAGCGCACGTAGTCGGCAGGGCGCCGCAGCGGCCGGTCGAGACCGGGAGACGACACCTCCAGGCGCTCGTAGGCCACGGCCTCGACTTCCAGCACGTACTGCAGTTGCCGCGTGACGAGCTCGCAGTCGTCGACGGTGACGAATTCGCCATCGCCGCCGGGATATGACCGGCCAGGGATGCGATCGATGTCGACGCGCAGCAAGCCACGACCCGAGCGCTCCACGTCCACCAGGTCGTAGCCCAACCCGGTGACGGTCTGCTCGATCGTGTCGCGCCAGCTCAGGCGCAGCTTGGGCTGCGTGCCGCCTGGCGTGATGTCGCTGTCCGCTTCCGTGCCGCCCAAGATCTCCGACCTGTGCCCTGTTTGTGTACGCTTCGCTACACCCGGGGATCGGGCCGTTTACGCGACGACCGCTTGCAGCGACTGCGGCAACTCAATTGCCCACACCTGCAAAGCGACCGCGCAAAAAAAATGGGCTGGAAGAATCCGCCCACGCAGCTTTACCCGGGAAAAGCGCATTATAGCCGGCCCACTGCACTCAGGCAAGACGCGCGCCCATCGCGCCGCAGAATGCGAGAATCGCGCCCCTTCGACACGACGGAGTCACGGAGTCACCATGGGTTTTCTCAGCGGCAAGCGGCTGCTCATCACCGGTCTGCTGTCCAACCGGTCCATCGCGTATGGCATCGCGCGCGCCTGCCACCGCGAAGGCGCCGAACTGGCCTTCAGCTACGTGGGCGAGCGCTTTCGCGAGCGCACCGTGGAGTTTGCGCGCGAATTCGGCAGCAGCCTGATCTACGACTGCGACGTCTCGAACGATGCACAGATCGAGGCGCTGTTCGAGCAGCTCGGCCGGGCCTGGCCCGAATTCGACGGCTTCGTGCACTCCATCGGCTTCGCGCCGCGCGAGGCCATCGCCGGCGACTTTCTCGACGGCTTCACGCGCGAGAACTTCCGCATCGCCCACGACATCTCGGCCTACAGCTTCGGCGCGCTGGCCAAGGCCGCGGCCCCGCGTCTGCGCCCCGGCGCCGCGCTGCTGACGCTGAGCTACCTGGGCGCGCTGCGCATCGTGCCGGCCTACAACACGATGGGGCTGGCCAAGGCGTCGCTGGAGGCCAGCGTGCGCTACCTGGCGGGCAGCCTGGGCGCCCGCGGTGTGCGCGTGAACGGCATCTCTGCCGGCCCGATCAAGACGCTGGCGGCCAGCGGCATCAAGGGCTTCGGCAAGATCCTGGAAGTGGTGGAGAAAAACGCCCCGCTGCGCCGAAACGTCACCATCGACGACGTCGGCAACGTGGCTGCCTTCCTGCTGTCGGACCTGGCGGCCGGCGTGACGGCCGAGATCACCTACGTCGACGGCGGCTTCAGCCACGTCATGGGCGGCTCGGCCGACGACTGACGCCGGCCAGCCGGGCTGCGCTCAGAGCTTGACGCAGTCCACGTAGTACCGGCGCCGGCCATCGGCGCCGGGTTCGTCGTCGACCAAGCCATGCACGTCGGTGTCGAAGCCCGGGAATGCGGCGTTGAACTCGCGCGTGAAGCGCAGGTAGTCGACGATGCGCTTGTTGAAGCGCTCACCCGGAATCAGCAGCGGAATGCCCGGCGGGTACGGCGTCAGCAGGCTGGTGGTGATGCGCCCTTCCAGCTGGTCGATTGCCACGCGCTCGGTCTTGCGGTGCGCGATGTGCGCGTAGGCCTCGCTGGGCGTCATCGCCGGCTGCAGGTCCGACAGGTACACCTCGGTCGTCAGCCGCGCGATGTCGCCCTTGGCGTAGTGCTCGTGGATCTGCTGGCACAGGTCGCGCAGCCCCATGCGCTCGTAGCGCGGATGCGCGGCGCAGAACTCGGGAAGGATACGCCACAGCGGCGCGTTCTTGTCGTAGTCGTCCTTGAACTGCTGCAGCGCGGTCAGCAGCGTGTTCCAGCGGCCCTTGGTGATGCCGATCGTGAACATGATGAAGAACGAGTAGAGCCCCGTCTTCTCGACCACCACGCCGTGCTCGGCCAGGAACTTGGTGACGATGCTGGCCGGGATGCCGGTCTTGGCGAACTTGCCCGACATGTCCAGGCCCGGCGTGATCAGCGTGCACTTGATCGGGTCGAGCAGGTTGAAGCCGTCGGCCAGCGCGCCGAAGCCGTGCCACTTGGCGCCGGCTTTCAGCACCCAGTCGCTGCTCTTGCCCATGCCTTCGGCGGCCAGCTTGTCGGGGCCCCAGACCTTGAACCACCAGTCGCGGCCGAAGTCCTTCTCGACCTTGCGCATCGCGCGGCGGAAGTCCAGCGACTCGAGGATGCTTTCTTCCACCAGTGCCGGGCCGCCGGGTGCTTCCATCATCGCCGCGGCCACGTCGCAGCTGGCGATGATGGCGTACTGCGGGCTGGTGCTGGTGTGCATCAGGTAGGCCTCGTTGAAGAGGTGGCGGTCGAGCTTGCGCTCGCGCGCGTCCTGCACCAGCACCTGGCTCGCCTGGCTGATGCCGGCCAGCAGCTTGTGCGTGCTCTGGGTGGCGAACACCAGCTGGTCCTTCGGCCGCGGGCGGTTCTTGCCCATCGCGTGGAAGGTGCCGTAGAAGGTGTGGAAGGCAGCGTGCGGCAGCCAGGCTTCGTCGAAGTGCAGCGCGTCCACGTAGCCGTCGAGCTTGTGCTTGATGGTCTCGGTGTTGTAGAGCACGCCGTCGTAGGTGCTCTGGGTCAGCGTCAGGATGCGCGGCTTGACCTTCTTCGCGTCCACGCCCTGCAGCAGCGGGTTGGCCTTGATCTTGCGCTGGATCGCCTCGCGCGAGAACTCGCTCTCGGGGATGGGGCCGATGATGCCGTAGTGGTTGCGCGTGGGCGTCAGGAACACCGGCACCGCGCCGGTCATGATGATGCTGTGCAGGATGCTCTTGTGGCAGTTGCGGTCGACCACCACCACGTCGCCCGGCGCCACCGTGTGGTGCCACACCATCTTGTTGCTGGTGCTGGTGCCGTTGGTCACGAAGAAGCAGTGGTCGGCATTGAAGATGCGCGCGGCGTTGCGCTCGCTGGCCGCCACCGGGCCGGTGTGGTCCAGCAGCTGGCCGAGTTCCTCGACGCTGTTGCAGACGTCGGCGCGCAGCATGTTCTCGCCGAAGAACTGGTGGAACATCTGCCCCACCGGGCTCTTCAGGAACGCCACGCCGCCGCTGTGGCCGGGGCAGTGCCAGCTGTACGAGCCGTCCTGCGCGTAGTCCATCAGCGCCTTGAAGAACGGGGGCGCCACGCCGTCGAGGTAGCTGCGCGCCTCGCGGATGATGTGGCGCGCCACGAACTCGGGCGTGTCCTCGAACATGTGGATGAAGCCGTGCAGCTCGCGCAGCACGTCGTTCGGGATGTGCTGGCTGGTACGCGTCTCGCCGTAGATGTAGATCGGGATCTCGGCGTTCTTGAAGCGGATCTCCTCGATGAACTTGCGCAGGCTCAGCACCGCCGGGTCGAGCTCGGGGCCACCCTGGAATTCGTTGTCGTCGATGCTCAGGATGAACGCGCTGGCGCGGCTTTGCTGCTGCGCGAACTGGCTCAGATCGCCGTAGCTGGTGGCGCCCAGCACCTCGAAGCCTTCCTTCTCGATCGCCTGCGCGAGCGCTCGGATGCCGAAGCCAGACGTGTTCTCCGAGCGGTAGTCCTCGTCGATGATGACGATGGGGAAGTGGAAGCGCAGCATGGCGGGCAGCCTCGGGGCAGATGGACGGAAGAGCGCGAAGTGTAGAGGCCGCAAAGGGCCATGCGCGTGACGCTAGACTGCCCCGAGTTGCGATCTGGAGACACGCATGGACTGGAGCGCCTCGACGCTGTGGTGGCTGGCCACCGGCACGCTGGTGGCCGTGGAGCTGGGCACCGGCACCTTCTACCTGCTGATGCTGGCGCTGGGCTGTGCGGCCGCTGCGCTGGCGGCCCACGCCGGCCTCGGCGGCACTGCCCAGGTGGCGCTGGCGGCGCTGGCCGGCGGTGGCGCCACGGGCCTGTGGCACCTGCGCCGCGCGCGGGCGCCGCGCTCGGCGCCTGCGGCGTCGAACCCCGACGTCGTGCTCGACATCGGCGAGCCCGTCCACGTCACCTTCTGGAACGCCGACGGCACTGCGCGCGTGCAGTACCGCGGCAGCAGCTGGTCGGTGCGCTTTTCCGGCCCCGGCACGCCGGCACCGGGCGAGCACGTCATCGTCGCGCTGCAGGGCAACCAGCTCAGCGTCAGCCCCGCCACACCTCGCACGTCCCACTGAAAGCACGCATGGAAATCGCCCTCATCCTGGCTGTCATCGCCGTCCTCTTCATCGCGCGCACCATCAAGATCGTGCCGCAGCAGACGGCGCTGGTCGTCGAGCGCCTGGGCAAGTACGACCGCACGCTGACGCCGGGGCTGAAGTTCGTCATCCCGTTCATCGAACGCGCCGCGTACAAGCACTCACTGAAGGAAGTGCCGCTCGACGTGCCCAGCCAGGTCTGCATCACGCGCGACAACACGCAACTGCAGGTCGACGGCATCCTGTACTTCCAGGTCACCGACCCCATGCGCGCCAGCTACGGCAGCAGCGACTACCTGACGGCCATCACGCAGCTGGCACAGACCACGCTGCGCAGCGTGGTCGGCAAGATGGAGCTCGACAAGACCTTCGAGGAGCGCGAGCTCATCAACGCCAGCGTCGTGAGCGCTCTCGACGAGGCCGCGATGACCTGGGGCGTGAAGGTGCTGCGCTACGAGATCAAGGACCTCACGCCTCCGGCCGAGATCCTGCGCAGCATGCAGGCGCAGATCACCGCCGAGCGCGAGAAGCGCGCGCTGATCGCGGCATCAGAAGGCCGGCGCCAGGAGCAGATCAACATCGCCACCGGCGAACGCGAAGCCTTCATCGCGCGCAGCGAAGGCGAGAAGCAGGCCGAGATCAACAAGGCGCTGGGCGAGGCCGCGGCCATCACTGCGGTGGCCGACGCCACGGCCGATGCCATCCGCAAGATCGCGGCTGCCATCCAGCAGCCCGGCGGCGAACAGGCGGTGCAGCTGAAGGTGGCCGAGCGCGCGGTCGACGCCTACGGCCAGCTGGCCAAGACCAACAACACGATGATCGTGCCCGGCCACATGGGTGAAGTGGCGGGGCTAATCGGCACGGCGATGGCCCTTGTCAAGGGTGGCGCCAAACCGTGACGCAGGCGCTGAACGTGCTGGGCACGGCGCTGGTGCCCTGCTCCTACGACCCGCTGACCGGCTGGTTCCGCGACGGCTGCTGCAACACCGACGCCAACGACGCCGGCAGCCACGTGGTGTGCGCCCGCATGACGGTCGAGTTCCTGAACTTCCAGATGGAACGCGGCAACGACCTCATCACCCCGCGCCCCGAACACCGCTTCCGCGGCCTGAAGCCGGGCGACCGCTGGTGCGTGTGCGCGCTGCGCTGGCGCGAGGCCTTTGAGGCAGGCTGTGCGCCACCGGTGGTGCTGAACAGCACGCACGCGAAGGCGCTGGAGTACGTGCTGCTGGAGTGGCTGCGCAAGAGTGCGGCGCCCAGTCTCGGCTAAACTCGCGCCTTCGCTGCGGAAGGGTGGATGAGCGGTTTAAGTCGCACGCCTGGAAAGCGTGTGGGGGTTAACAGCCCCCCGCGGGTTCGAATCCCGCCCCTTCCGCCAGGACACTTCCTACCTACGGTGCACGACAGTGCAGCGAAGGTGCAGCGGAAGAAGTCCCAAGTCATTGATTTGACTGCACTTTCTCCCAGATTCACACTCGCTTGAGTGCACCGACGGTGCAACTCAGTGCGCCACACTCGCGCCGCTTACTGGCGGACTGGCTGGCGGACAGAAAGGCGAACGGGGAATGTCGAATACACGCACGCGGCGAGCCGCGAAGCTTCACCTTCTGACTGCGCGCCAGGTGCAGGCCGCACGCGAAGGCGACCTCGCCGACGGCGGCGGACTCATCCTCAGGGTACGCGCGGATTCTGCATCGTGGGTCCTCCGGTTCACTGCCCCCAGCGGGAGGCGCCGCGAGATGGGGCTGGGCGTCGCGCACCGCAGCAACACAGCGCAGGCTGGAGCGAGCACCACCGGCGCACGCGATGCCGCTCACGCTGCTCGCGAGCTTCTGCGCCAGGGAGTCGACCCAATCGACGAACGCGAGCGCCGCAGATCCGTGGCGCAAGGCGCCGAGCTGGCAAAGCGTGCGGACATGGAGCGCGAGCGCTGGACGCTGGCCCGATGGGCTCGGCAGTATCACGAGCGCGTGATCGAGCCAACGAAGACGCCGAAGCACGCTGCGCAGTGGATCGCGTCCCTGGAAAACCATATCCCCGCCAGGCTCTGGGACAAGCCGATTGACGAGGTCGAGGCGCCTGAGCTGCTGCAGGCCTTGTCCGAGGTTCGGCCGCATGTGCGAGCGCGGAACCTGACGCAGGGCGAGCGCATCGGCGAGACGATGCAGCGCATTCGTCAGCGCCTCGACGCGGTGTTCGAAGACGCCATCTTCCACAAGCGGTGTGTGTCCAACCCAGCAGCCGCTGTACGCCGCAAGATGCGCGAGAGCATGCCGCGCAAGGATGCCGGCCAGTTCGCCGCCCTCCCCTACAAAGAGGCCCCCGCCTTCATGGCGCGGCTGCGGGCGATGCCGGGCACCGCAGCCCGATGCCTGGAGTTCGCGATCCTGACTGCCGCGCGCACCGGCGAGGCGATCGGCGCGGCCTGGTCCGAGTTCGATCTTGAAGCCGGAGTCTGGACCGTGCCTGCCGAGCGCATGAAGTCGAGCGGCAAGGAGACGGCCGAGGCCCACGCCGTGCACCTGTCGCTGCGCGCGGTCGAGATCCTCAAGGGCCAAGCCGGCCAGCACGCGGAGATCGTCTTCCCCTCGCCCGTCAAGGAGGGCCGCGCGCAGTCCAACATGGCCATGCTCGCGGTGCTGGACAGGATGGGCGAGCGCCAGCGCACCACCGTGCACGGCCTGTGTCGCGCCACCTTCTCGACCTGGGCCTATGAGACGGCATCGGCCCGGCCCGACGTCATCGAGGCCTGCCTTGCGCACCGGGAGGCGGACAAAGTGAAGGCAGCCTACAACCGCGCCCAATTCACGGAGGAGCGGCGCTCGCTACTGTCAGCCTGGGCGGCGTATCTCGCGCAGCCGCCAGCGACCGTGCACGCTCTTCCAGCTACTCGAACCGAGCGAACGCAAGCCCCAGCGCAAGGCGCCTCCTTGGGACTTCCCGGACGCAGCGCCGCTGCGATCGACAGCAAAGCAACTGCATAGATGGAACCGCAGCAGAGCTAAGGTAAGGATGCAGGCGCGAGCCCACGAACTTGGCCTGCTGGACACGCAACGTGCAAACACGAAAGGAACTGCGAATGACCTCGAACAACTTCTCATCGTCCCCAGCGTGGGGCACCGCTCCGGCTCAACACTGGCCGTCGATGGCTGAGCCCGGCCGCTGGTGCGAGCAACCCGGCGCCGACGCCTGGGTCGACCCCGCCACCTGCTATGTCGCGCGAGCGGACCGGAAGGCGGGCGGGAAACTGATTCCCGGCTCGCGGCTCAGCGGCTACTTCACCGGCGCTCGCCGCTATGACGAGGCCTGCGCGGCACTCGCAACCGTTTCCAGCCAATGGCCTGATGCCGCGGTCTTCTATGCCAGCAACGCAGACGCCGCAGAGCGGCTGCTGGCCGCCGACGACCCATCCGCCGAGTGGCTGCGTTCGATCGAGCCGGCCAAGTGACCAAGGGCAGAGCCCGCGCCCAGGCACAAGCAGGCGCAGAGCAGACCGGGGACGAATCCACGGCAATTGACGACAGCGATGCGGCCCATGCTGCCCGCTGGATGGCCGAGACGCGCCAGCTGCTGGACAGCCTCTCCGCGCTGCGCCATGTCCGCGGCCAGCAGCTACGCAGTGCCGCGCTCGACCTCGTTCCGGGGCTGGCAAATACTCTTTACATAGTCGAACAGGCCGGCCCCGAACGAAACTCGGCAGGGTTTCTGGCAGCATCAGCTGTGCATGCCGCTTCAACCGAGCTGGCGGCAGTAGTGGCACGCGGCGAGTCGGCCGCGCCTGATGACCTCGCCCATGCCGCATGGCTACTGGGTCGTGCTCACGCCATCGCGTCGATGAAGGCCGAGAGGTACAGAAGCGGCCACGGCCGACCAGAGGAAACCGACGAACGGGTCAAGGCCGCGAAGATTCGGCGGGTGTACCAGTCCATGCCAGCCGCAAGCACCGCGACTGTTGTGGAGGAACTAGATCGCCAAAAGATTCAAGTAGACGCCCGGTACGTTAGGCGTGTGCGAAAGCGCATGCCAGCACCATAGGCCAGCGGCACAGGGCCAACCGGGCAAGTCCTGCTAGCCCTTGTACTGAGCTGCGCGCTCCCACTGAAGCGCACGCCAGGCGTGCAGCTCGGCCAGCTGGATGGCCGCCGCCAGGCGGCTGGCGGTCTGCCCGACCAGGCAGGGGGCCTCGCTCAGGCACTGCAACAGCGCCTGAGCGTGCGCGCCAGCCTCCAAGGACTGACGCCAGGCCTGCGCTGCCTGTTGAGCACAGACGGCCTTGCGATCAGGCCGTAGCGGCCTACGGCGAGTCGAGGCGCCACCGACCAGAACCGTCGATGGCCTGGACCGCGCGCGTGAGACGCCGCCGATTGCAGCTGGCCGCGCCGCGCGTGGCGAAGGCAACCGGGGGCGAAGCGCTTGCGCGGGGCTCATCGCCAGCTAGAGACGGCCCAGCTCGCGCAGGGAGACGCCCAGCTGCGTCACCTCGGCCAGCAACAGACGCCCGCCTACACAGCCGGGATCTGTCGCGTTGATGCGCCTTGCCTGCTCGCGGGCTGAGCTGAGCGCGACTTCATCGGACTCGAAGCTGAACTCATCGCCCCACTCGTCTTTCCATGGCGTGATCCACGCAGGGGCACCGTCGAACTCGAAGACTTCGCTGCTGTCGACGCTGTCCTGACACACCAGGATCGCCGCGACCTGCCGCTTCTTCTGCGACCAGCCAACCAGCGCAACCTCCTGCTGGGTCAGCTCGCCGCCGCCCACCTTTTCGAGCAGCCCTGCAAACGCCTGCGCAGCCTCGCGCGCCACTTCTGCGAAGCAGCGCTGTGCCCCATCGAAGTCCGTCACCATCCGCAGGCACAACAGCTCGACAACAGTGGCCAGGTAAGCGGGATTGCCCCTGCCCGCAACCACCACGGCCGGCTGACCCAGCACAAAGACCTTGTTCGCGCTGCCCGCGGTGGGCAGGCCAATCGCGGCCTTCAAGCGCGAAGCCAGTGTGGGGTCGCAGCTGGCGAGGGTGTCCACGAGCACACGCCCGCGCCGCGGTTCGATGATGAGGTTGAACAGGCTCACTTCTCGACCCCGCTGCTTGAATCTGTGGTCTTTGTCTTGGATTGCGCCGTGGCCTTGCGACGGCGCTCGCGCGCCCGAGCGGCACCGATGCCCGCAGGCCCAGCCGCGATCAGACCCGCGCCCCAGCCCACTAGGTAGGCCTGGCCAGTCACCGCACCGAAGGCCTGCAGGATGGTGCCGAACACCGCCAGCGCAGAACCACGGTCGGCATAGGCAGACGCACCGCTGAGCAGCAGCGCCAGCGCAAGAATCAGAGCCTTCATCGTTGCCCCTTGAAGTGGAAAAAGGTGCACCGCCTGTACAGCCGCGTCAGGAAACGCGGCCACCCCGGGCGGTGCGTGCGCTGCCATCAGCCGCTGGCAAACGCGGGGTGAGGGTAGGCGCGCTCGGCGGTTCCGCGCGCGCCTGGTTCATTGCCGCGCGAGGTCTCAGCCCACGCGGTGCAGCGCGCGGAAGTCCACGACGCCGACGGCCAGGTCGTGGCGCACCTTCATCGCGGTGACGTCGCGGGTGAACTCGTCCTTCTGTTCCAGGTAGGGCCGCTCTGCGCCGACCAGGTACGCGCGCACGATGCCCTCGACCTGCTCCGGGGCGGCGCCCAGGTACCACACGGTCTCGCTGGCCGCGTCGAGGCGCGGATCGGCCACCAGCTCCAGGCGACGCACCCACTCCACGTTCGTCGTGTCGTTGCTCTTCGCCGGGTCGACCAGGCTGCTGAGCAGCTGCTCGCACTTCGTTTCAAGCGCCACCGGAACGATCAGGTAGCGCGGTTGCGGATCGATGAAGTCGAGGCCCTGCAGGCCCTTCTGCCGGCGCATGGCTGCGCGGGCGGCGCCCAGGCTTTCGACGCTCGGCGCAGCGGCCGCGCTGACGTTGCCGTGCGCCGCATCGAACAGGGGCACAGTGTCGGCCAGCACCGGATTCGAAGTCAGCTTCGAATAGACCGAATCGGCCTCCACGCGCACAGCGGCCTGCGCCATGGCCGAGAGCATGCCGACGAACGCGCCCAGCTCGTCGTTGATGAGGGCCTGCCGGGTGATCGACACCAGGCGGCCGAACGTCTCGACCTGGAACGAACTGCCCGAGTCGTCGAACTTGCCGAACTTGTATTCGGCACCTTCCAGGACCTTCAGCAGACCGGGCGCCTCGCTCAGCATCACCAGCGATTGCGGCTTGAAGTCCGGAACCTCGCGCTCGCCGGTCCAGCCGCGGAAGGTCGCGGGCGACATGTCGTAGCCCGTGCGCAGCGCCTTGCCGCTCACGTTCGCCAGCAGGGCGGGGAGATCGCCGGTCGAGAGCGAGGCCGTGATGAGCTCGACGGGCGACAGGCCGCGCGTGGACTGGCCACGCATCGAGAGCATGCACTCCACCATCGCCACCACGGACAGGTTCTTGACGTCCTGCACCGCCGGGTGCGGCTCCTTCAGCTTGACGCCACCGCGCAGCAGCAGCACGTCACCGGCCGCCGCCAGGAACTCGCTCCTGCTGCCGCGGCCGCCTTCGTTGGAAGGCGCGTAGTGCCCCGCGGCCGGGGACGACTGCGCGCCGAGGTGCGCCAGCAGGTCGAGCTTCGCCTGCGCCACATCGATGCGCGTGTCGGCGAGGCACCGCTCCAGCAGCTGGGCGGTGCCGTCCGGGTGGCGCGCGAAAGCGGCACGGATGTCGCTCTGGCGCTTGTTCTCGGCCCGCACCGCGGCGGCGATGACTTCGGCGCTGGGCTGCGAGCCGGCCTGCGGCTGGGGCTGCGTGTTCATGCTGTTGATCCTTTCGATCAGGTGTTGGGGGACAGGGAAGCGGCACGAGGCGTAGACCTCGCGCGAGAGGCTGGCCGCCAGCGCGTCGGCGTCGGCGGCGATCTCCGTGGCCAAGCCGAGCGCCAGGGCCTGGTCAGCCGTGAACCAGTGGTCTTGTCCGTCGAACCACGCCTCGACCTGGGCAGCGGTGCGGCCGGTGCGCAGGTATGCGGCACGCATGGCCAGCTGCACCTGGTCGAGGACATCGGCGCGCTGCCGCAGCTGCTCGGCGTTGCCAGAGGTGTTGACCCAGGGCGCGTGCACCATGACCAGCGACGTCGCGTGCACCCGGCGCCGGCTGCCCGCGAGCAGGACCACCGAGGCGGCCGAGAGAGCCCAGCCGACGACCTCGGTGTCGACGCCGCCAGGCCAGGCCAGCAGCTCCTGAAAGATGGCCACGGCCTCCGAGACACTGCCGCCGTCGCTGTTGATGAGCACCTGCGGCCGAGCGCCGGCAGGGAGCGCTTGCAGCTGCCAGCGCACGCTTTCCGCGGTGACTGCCGCGCCAATGTCGCCCTCGATTCGGATGATGCTCATGTCCGCCTACAGGTAGTTTTCAAAGAATGTCCACGGATCGCATGGACACGAATAGGCCCGGGTTCGTGTCCACGAGCGATACAGCCCCTTCGCAGACGTGGGCAGCGCCTGGCCCGTGCGCGCGGCGTGCAGCAGCTCGACCTTCCATGCGGGCCAGTCCTGGGGCGCTGGCATGCCGGCGCTGTAGCGCGGCCACACGTCAGCCACGAAACGCCGCACCAGCGGCTGCAGGCGGGTGCATCGCGCCCAGGCCTCGACCTGCCCATCCAGTGCCATCGCGTCGACTGCCGCTGCCAGGTGCCGGTCGCGGCGCAGCGTGAGAAAGCGCGTGCGCACGGAGCGAACGCCCGGGGCAGTGAGCCCGAGCGCGATCTCCAGCGGCACCTCGTGCCGGCCCAGCTGCAGCAGGCCCCGGTGCAGCCAGTCGCGGGTCAGTGGGTCGATCTGGCCATCGGTGCACACCGCCGCCCACAGGCGGCGCAGGCACTGGTCGGCCAGCTCAGACGGCCAGGGCTTCACTGGCGAAGGTTGAACACCAGGAAGGGCTCGCCGGGAGCACCGTGCACGACGGCATCCACGACACCGAAGGCACCGGCAGGATTGCAGCGCATGCCCACAATGCTGCAGCTCGCCGCATCGATGCGCACTGCGAACTCGAGGTGGGCCGCGCCGGCAGTCAGCGCATGCGCCAGGTCTTCGGCGGCAGGCTGGCCGCCGTGCTGCGCACACTGCCGCAGGGCCAGGTCGAGCATGGAGTGCAGGACATTGAGGGCCAGGCGGTCGCGGGCCTCGAAGTAGGTCTCAGGGTGGGACACGGGTCATTCCTCGTCGGGATCGCCAGCAGCCGGCTGGCACGGAAAGCAAGGGGCGGATGTGGGCTGGCCAGCCGGCGCGACTGCTGCGTCGTCGTCGTCGAGATCGAGGGCGGCCACCGCGGCTTCGCCGTCGTCTTCGGTGAGCTGGTCCAAGGCTTCCAAGGACAGCGTGCGGGTGTCTCGCACCCACTGCGTGCGTGCACCGGCGATGACGCGCAGCACCTCATCGCGGGAAGCGCTGTCGAGTTGAGGGCAGAGCCGCACGAGATCGCCGCCGAGCGCGTCCAGGCGGTCGACCATGGCAGCGCTGGCCGCAGCCAGGACGTCGGCCAGCAGGCCGATCGGCGCGTACTGGCCCTGGGCGACGGCGTTCTTGATCTCCTGCCCGATCCGCTGCGACCGCGCCAGCGCCGCGCGCTCGATGGTCAGCTCCTGGCCACGGCCCGCAGCCTGCTCGCGCAGCCGCTCGCAGTAGAGAATCAGCCACTGCGCGGCGCTGCCGTCGCGTGGCAGCGTGCCGTCCGCGACCAGCTGCGCCACGCGCGGCTGGCTGATGCCCACCAGGTCGGCGAACTGGTCCTGAGAGACTGGAGACTGCAGGGAAGACATCATCACATTACCCCCTTGGGTGTGGCGCACAACACTGGACGAGCGAGGTTCGAATCACTCGTGCCTACCCCCCTGCCGGAGGACCCGCGAAGGGGGTGGGGGACATCCCTTCGGGCTCGCCCGCAGGCGGGTAGAACAGCCACGCCACCACGACACCGGACCCGCGCGCCATCTGGCGCGCCC
>VFQO010000388.1_pt1 | contig 48703 bp, 45 predicted proteins | sample 3512331 | NCBI WGS metagenome assembly VFQO01 (sample SAMN10412371, study PRJNA504923) | tailings metagenome | isolation source: Replicate 3 from Balatoc abandoned mine | place: Philippines: Itogon, Benguet | collected 2017-08-28 | reverse complement strand
TGCGTGACAAGCACGAGCAGCTGCGTCGCGACATCAAGGCCATGGAGGAGCGCTTCCAGAAGGAAGTGGCGACCATGACCGAGAAGGACAAGCGTGCCCTGCGTGCCCAGGCCGATGCCAAGGCCCAGGAGTTCAACGGTCTGATCCAGCAGGTCCAGAAGCGTACCCAGGATGCCCAGCAGGAGCTGCTGCGCCGCCTGCTGCCGAGCATGGAGACCATCGTCGAGGATCTGCGCAAGGCCGGCAACTACGACATCATCCTGGATCGCCGTGCTGCCGTGTACGTGTCTCCCGAATTTGATCTGACCCGTCGCGTGACGGATCGTCTCAACGTCGTCAAGTAAGCGGCGCATCATGGCCTTGTCCGATGTGCTGCCCGACGAGGATCCGACACTGACCCTGGGCGAGCTCGCGACCCTGGTGGGCGGAGAGCTGAAAGGCGATCCGCTCACCCGCGTCACCGGTCTCGGCACGCTGGAGCGTGCCACGCCCAGCCAGATCAGCTTTCTCGCCAACCCGCGCTACCGCGCCCAGCTGTCCACCACCCAGGCGGCGGCCGTGCTGATGAAGCCCGAGGATGCGGTCGGCTACGAGGGCCAGGCCGTGCTTCTGGCTAATCCCTATCTGGCGTTCGCCCAGCTCACCCATCGCTTTGACCGTACTCCGCGACCGGCTGTCGGTGTCCACGCCAGTGCCGTCATCGCGCGCAGCGCGCGCCTGGGCGAGGGCGTGCGCATCGGTCCCCAGGTGGTGATCGGCGAGGATGTGGTGATCGGCGCCAGGGTGATCATCGAGTCAGGTTCGGTGATCCATGACCGGGTCCATGTCGGTGATGATTGCGTGATCCGCAGCCGGGTGGTGATCCATCATGATTGCCATCTCGGCCAGCGGGTCAGCATCCAGTCGGGTGCGGTGATCGGCGGCGATGGTTTCGGCTTTGCTCCGGCCCGGGGCGCGTGGCACAAGATTGCGCAAATTGGTGCCGTCATCCTGCATGATGATGTGGATATCGGCGTCAATACCACCATTGATCGCGGTGCGCTCGAGGACACGGTGATCCACACCGGGGCCATCATCGACAACCAGGTGCAGATTGCCCACAACGTGGTCATCGGTGCCCATACCGCGATCGCGGCCTGCTGCGGCATTGCCGGCAGCACCCGCATCGGCGCGCACTGCGTGCTTGCCGGCGGGGTCGGTGTGGTGGGTCACATCGAGATCTGCGACCGTGTCCAGATCACCGGCATGAGCATGATCACCAAGTCGATCACGGAGCCCGGTTCCTATTCGTCGGGTACCGCTTTCGACAGCACGGACAACTGGAAGAAAATGGCGGTGCGCCTGCGCCGTCTTGATGAACTGGCGCAGCGGGTGCGAGCACTCGAGGATGCCACTGACCAATCCTGACCGTGCGCTGCCGTCCGGCAGGACGGTTGAATCCGGGAGTTGCTTGATGATGGACATACAGCAGGTCATGCAGTACCTGCCGCAGCGTTACCCCTTTCTCATGGTTGATCGCGTGCTCGAGGTGGAGAAGGGCAAGCGCATCGTGGGCTACAAGAACCTGACCATGAACGAGGAGTTCTTCCAGGGACATTTCCCCGGCAAGCCCCTGATGCCTGGCGTCATGATGGTCGAGGCCATGGCGCAGATCGCTGGCGTGCTGGGATTCGTGACTCATGACAAGCGCCCTTCGGATGGTCACCTGTATGTCTTTGCCGGCGCTGACAACATCCGTTTCAAGCGCATGGTGGTGCCAGGTGATCGCCTCACGCTCGAGGCCGTCGCCACCGGGTCGCGCCGTCACATCCACAAGTTCAGCTGCCGTGCCCTCGTCGACGGGGAACTGGCAGCCAGTGCAGACATCCTGATTGCGGAGCAGAAACTATGACCCGGATTCACGCCACGGCGATTGTCGATCCGCGTGCCGAGCTGGCCGATGACGTGGAGGTCGGTCCTTACAGCCTCATCGGGCCCGATGTGCGCATCGGTGCCGGCACCTGGATCGGCCCGCATGTCGTGGTGTCCGGGCCGACCGTCATCGGTCAGCGCAACCGCATCTTCCAGTTCGCGTCCATCGGTGCCGAATGCCAGGACAAGAAGTACCGTGGCGAGCCCACGCGTCTCGAAATCGGCGACGACAACACCATCCGCGAGGCCTGCACCCTGCATCGCGGCACCGTGCAGGATGTCGGTCTGACCAAGGTCGGCAGCCGCAACCTGCTCATGGTCAATACCCACCTTGCCCATGACGTGGTGGTCGGCAACGACACCACCATTGCCAACAATGCTGCCATTGCCGGCCACGTCAAGATCGGCGACTTCGTCATCATCGGCGGCAACTCCGGCGTGCACCAGTTCTGCCACATCGGCTCCTACTCCATGCTTGGTGGCGGCACCACCGTGTACAAGGACGTGCCGGCCTTCGTCATGGCCAACGGCAATCCGGCCGAGCCGCGCAGCATGAATTTCGAGGGCATGAAGCGCAAAGGCTGGAGCGCCGAGACCATCCAGGCCCTGCGCAAGGCCTACAAGGTCGTGTTCCGCGACGGCCTGACGCTCGATGCGGCCTACCCGCTGCTTGAGGAGCTGGCTGGCGTGGCACCCGAGGTGAACATCTTCATCGACTCGCTGCGGGCCTCCACCCGCGGCATCATCCGCTGAGCCGTCCGATGCGCCCCGACGGCCCCATTTTCGGGATCGTCGCCGGGGAAGCCTCCGGTGACACCCTGGGTGCCGGGCTGATTCGAGCCCTGCGCCAGCATTATCCGCACGCCCGCTTCATCGGCATTGCCGGCCCGCAGATGCTTGCCGAAGGTGCCGAGACCCTGGTGCCCATGGAGCGCCTGTCGGTCATGGGCCTGGTCGAGGTGCTCGGGCGCCTGCGCGAGCTGTTCCAGGTGCGTGACCAGCTCATTGCGCGCCTGCAGGCCGAGGGCATCACCGCCTTCATCGGCATCGACGCCCCCGACTTCAACCTGCGCATCGCCGCCGCGCTCAAGCAGCAGGGCATTCCCACCGTGCACTACGTCAGTCCCTCGGTCTGGGCCTGGCGTCAGGGCCGGGTCACGGGCATACGCGCCAGCATAGACCTGATGCTCTGTCTGCTGCCGTTCGAGAAGGCGTTCTACGACCAGCACGACGTCCGCGCCGTGTTTGTCGGGCACCCGCTGGCCGACAGTCTGCCATTGCAGCCGGATGTGGCGGCTGCCCGTGCCCGTCTTGGCGAGCACGGCCAGGGGCGCATCATCGCGCTGCTGCCGGGCAGCCGGCGCGGCGAAGTGCACAGCCTGCTGCCCCTGCTGCTTGAGGCCGCCGATCTGCTGCAGGCACGTCTGCCGGATGTGCGTTTCCTGATCCCCGCCATCAATGCCGAGCGTCGTCGCGACATTGACCACCTGCTCGCCAGCCATGCCGTCCGGTCCGGCCGCTCGCCGCTGCAGGTCACGGTTCATGATGATCGCGTCGGGCATGATGTCGGCCGTGTCGTGATGTCGGCGGCCGACCTGGTGTTGCTGGCCTCCGGAACGGCGACCCTGGAAGCCATGCTGCTCAAGAAGCCCATGGTGGTGACCTACCGACTGCACTGGCTGACCTGGCTGATCGCGCGCTGGCTGGTGCGCATCCCGTTTGTCAGCCTGCCCAACCTGCTCGCCAACCGGCGTCTGGTACCTGAACTGCTGCAGCGCCAGGCCACGCCGGCCAATGTCGCGCGCGAGGCCGAAGCCTGGCTGACCGACCCGGAGCGCGTTCAGGACACCCGTGCCAGCTATGCCGTACTGCATGAGCAGCTGCGCCAGGACGCCAGCGAGACCGGTGCCCGAGCCATCGCGGCATTGCTGCAGGCGCGCACGGCACCGGATCAGGCAGACTGAGCACCAGCCATGACGCGTCGCACACGCACAGCACTGCCCGTGGATGACCTGTTTGCCGCCGTGCCGTCAGGCGCCCTGGTCGCCGGGGTGGACGAGGTAGGGCGCGGCCCGCTGGTGGGGGCGGTGGTGACCGCGGCGGTCATTCTCGATCCGGCGCGTCCCATCGCTGGCCTGGCGGACTCCAAGAAGCTCACCGCGGCTCGCCGCGAAGCCCTGGCAGCACAGATTCGCGAGCAGGCGCTGGCCTGGTCGCTGGGCCATGCCGAGCCCCGGGAAATCGACGAGATCAACATCCTGCAGGCCACCATGCTGGCCATGCAGCGGGCGGTGGCCGGGCTCGCCACGCGGCCGGACGAAGTGCTGATCGACGGCAACCGCTGCCCGCTGCTGGCCATGCCGGCGCGGGCCATCGTCAAAGGCGATGCCCTGGTACCAGCCATCAGTGCCGCCAGCATTCTTGCCAAGGTCGCTCGCGATGCCGAGATGCAGCAGCTGCATCTGCGTCATCCTGGCTACGGCTTTGATCGGCACAAAGGCTACCCCACGGCCGAGCACCTCGAGGCCTTGCGCCGACTGGGCCCTTTGCCGGAACATCGTCGCTCGTTCGCACCCGTGCGCAATCTGCTGACTCCCGCCTGAGATCTCCATGACCGCCTTTGTGCATCTGCGCATCCATTCCGAGTTTTCACTGCTCGACTCCATCGTTCGCATTGATGACGCGGTCAAGGCCTGTGCCGCCGCCGGCATGCCGGCCCTGGCGATGACGGATCTCGGCAATCTCTATGGCCTGGTCAAGTTCTACAAGGCCGCCCAGGGCAAGGGCATCAAGCCGGTGTTCGGCGCCGACCTGGTGGTTCGGGATGGTGACCAGCTGTCCCTGCTGACAGCACTGGTGATGAATGATCGCGGCTACCGCAACCTGATTGCCCTGATCTCGCGCTCGTTCGTGGAAGGGCAGGAGCAGGGTCGTCCGGTGCTGCGTCGCGAGTGGATACGCCAGCAGCACGAGGGGCTGATCTTCCTGCTGGGGCGTGGCAGCGATGTCGGTCTGGCCCTGCTCGGCAGCGACAGTTCGCAGGCCGACCGTCTGCTTGCGGACTGGCTGAGGCAGAGCCCGACGCGCGTCTACCTCGAGTTGCAGCGCACCAGCCGTGATGGTGACGAGGACTTCGTGCATGCCGCCGTGGCACTGGCGGGCCGGCAGTCCTGTGCCGTGGTGGCCACCAATGACGTGCGCTTTCTCACTCCCGACGCCTTCGATGCCCACGAGGTGCGTGTCTGCATCGCCCAGAGCTATGTGCTCGGCGATCCGCGCCGGCCACGCGAGTACAGCCCCGAGCAGTACCTGAAGACGCCGGCGCAGATGGCCGAGCTCTTTGCCGACATTCCCGAGGCACTCGCGAACACGGTAGAGATCGCCCGACGCTGCTCGCTGGGCCTGTCCCTGGGCAAGAACTACCTGCCTGACTTTCCGGTGCCGGCCGGCCTGACCATGGCCGAGTATTTTGCCCAGCTCTCGCACGAGGGCCTGCAGAAGCGTCTCGACAAGCTCTTCGACCGCAGCCGTCCGGACATGCCGGCCATCGAGGCCGAGTACAAGGCGCGTCTGGATTTCGAGCTCAACATCATCAACCAGATGGGGTTCGCGGGTTACTTCCTCATCGTCATGGACTTCATTGCCTGGGCCAAGAACAACGGCGTGCCGGTAGGGCCGGGCCGGGGCTCGGGCGCCGGCTCGCTGGTGGCCTATTCGCTGTTCATCACCGATCTGGACCCGATCAAGTATGACCTGCTGTTCGAGCGCTTCCTCAACCCAGAACGCGTGTCCATGCCCGACTTCGACATCGACTTCTGCATGGAAGGTCGCGATCGCGTCATCGAGTACGTAGCCAACCACTACGGCCGCGAGGCGGTGTCGCAGATCATCACCTTCGGCACCATGGCTGCCAAGGCGGTGGTGCGTGACGTCGCGCGCGTGCTCGGCAAGTCCTACGGTCTCGCCGACCGCATCTCCAAGCTGATCCCGTTCACGCCCGGCATTTCGCTGCAGGAGGCGCGCGAACAGGAGCCCCAGCTCGACGAGCTGCTCAGCACGCCGGGCCTGTCCGACCACGAGGACGCGCTCGAGATCTGGGACATGGCCCTGCAGCTCGAGGGCATCACCCGTGGCGTCGGCAAGCATGCCGGCGGCGTGCTCATCGCGCCCGGCAAGCTCACCGACTTCACCGCGGTGTTCTGCGACGACGAGGGCAAGTGGGTCAGCCAGTATGACAAGGACGATGTCGAGGCTGTCGGCCTGGTCAAGTTCGACTTCCTCGGCCTGCGCACGCTGACCATCATCGACTGGGCGCTCAAGGACATCAATGCCAAGCGCGCCCGTCGTGGCGAGGCGCCCATCGACATCGAGCGCATTCCGCTGGATGACCCCGAGCCCTACAAGCTCATGTCGGAGGGCAAGACCACCGCCGTGTTCCAGCTCGAATCGCGCGGCATGAAGGAGCTGATCAAGAAGCTCAAGCCGTCCCGCTTCGAGGACGTGGTGGCGCTGGTGGCGCTGTATCGTCCCGGTCCGTTGGAGTCGGGCATGGTCGACGACTTCATCAACCGCAAGCACGGCCGTGCCGACGTGGCCTATCCGCACCCGGATCTGGAGCCGGTGCTGGAGAACACCTACGGCGTCATCCTGTACCAGGAGCAGGTGATGCAGATCGCGCAGGTGCTGGCCGGCTACTCGCTCGGTGGCGCCGACATGCTGCGTCGCGCCATGGGCAAGAAGAAGCCCGAGGAGATGGCCAAGGAGCGCGTCAAGTTCATGGAGGGCTCGGGCGCCCGTGGCGTCGACCCGAACCAGGCCGGCGGCATCTTCGACCTGATGGAGAAGTTCGCCGGCTACGGCTTCAACAAGTCGCACTCCGCCGCCTACGCGCTGGTGTCTTACCAGACCGCCTGGCTCAAGGTGAATTACCCGGCCGAGTTCATGGCAGCGGTGCTGTCCTCGGAAATGGCCAACACCGACAAGATCGTCACCTTCATCGAAGAGTGTCGCGCCATGGGGCTGAAGATTCTGCCGCCGGCGGTGAATCACTCCAGCTTCCGTTTCCTCGCCAACGATCAGGGCGAGGTGGTCTACGGTCTCGGCGCCATCAAGGGCGTGGGCGAGGGGCCGGTGGAGTCCCTGCTGCGCGCACGCGCCCAGGACGGCGTCTTCAGCGACCTGTTCGACTTCTGTCGCCGGGTTGATCTCAGGAAGCTCAACAAGCGCGCCCTCGAGGCCCTCATCCGTGCCGGCGCGCTGGACCAGCAGGGGCCGCACCGTGCCGTGCTCATGGCCAGCATCGAGGCTGCCGTGGCGGCGGCTGAGCAGCAGGCGCGCAATGCCGACATCGGCATGGTCGACCTGTTCGGCGATGTCCATGAGGCCGGACCGGCCGGGGAGTGGGCCGAGGCGCTGGCGTGGAGCGAGGACGAGCGGCTTCAGGCCGAGAAGGAGACGCTGGGGCTCTATCTCACCGGGCACCCCATCGACCAGTACGAGAGCGAGCTGGGGCGCTTCGTGCAGGCGCGCCTGGCCGATCTGCAGCCGACCCGGCGCGGCCAGAATACCACGGTGGCCGGGCTGCTGATTGGCCACCGCATCGTCAAGGGCCAGCGCAGCAGCCGCTGCTTCCTGACCCTGGATGATCGCACCGGGCGTGTCGAGGTCACCGTGTTCGGCGACCTGCTCGACCAGGTGCGTCCGCTGCTCGCGGCCGAAGGCGTGCTGGTCATCGAGGGCGAGGTGTCCATGGACGAGTATGCCGGGGCGCTCAAGGTGGTGGCGCGCCAGGTCATGCCGCTGGCGGCGGCACGCAGCCAGTACAGCAAGGGGCTGGAGCTGGCGGTGCCGGTGGCGCTGGGGCTGCGCGGCGTGCACGAGCTCACCGAATGGCTGCAGGCGCACCGTGCCCCGGCCGAGTCTGCCGGCACCAGCCTGCGTTTCCGCATCCTGCATCCGGCGGCCGATGCCCTGCTGCAGGCCGGCAGCCAGTGGCGCATGAGCCTGACCGACGGGCTCCTGCGCGGCCTGCGTCAGCGCCTGGGTCACGATGGCGTGAAAGTACTCTATTGACACAGGATCAGACAGAGTGGGTCGTCAGCCGTTTATTGCCGGACGGCTTTTGCATACACTCCGGTCATGACTCAGGGATTTGCGCATGAACCCGAATTATCTCGATTTTGAACAGCCGATCGCCGAACTTGAGGCCAAGATCGAAGGCCTGCGCGCCGTCGGCAAGGGCACCAGCCTGAACATTGAGGAAGAGGTGCAGCGCCTGCGTGAAAAGGGCGTGAAGCTCACCGAGGACATCTTCGCCAACCTCAGTGCCTGGCAGGTGTCGCAGATTTCTCGTCACCCGCGCCGTCCCTACACCATGGACTACATGACGCGCATCTTCACCGATTTCGACGAGCTGCACGGTGACCGCAGCTTTGCCGACGATGCCGCCATCGTTGCCGGCACGGCACGCTTCCTGGGCGAGCCCGTCATGGTCATCGGCCACCAGAAGGGCCGTGACGTGCGCGAGAAGGTACGCCGCAACTTCGGCATGCCGCGCCCCGAGGGCTATCGCAAGGCCCTGCGCCTGATGGAGATGGCCGAGCGCTTCCGCATGCCCCTGTTCACCTTCATCGACACGCCCGGTGCCTATCCCGGCATTGATGCCGAGGAGCGCGGCCAGAGCGAGGCCATCGCGCGCAATCTCGCGGTGATGTCGCGACTCAGGACGCCGGTGATCTCCACGGTGATCGGCGAGGGCGGCTCCGGTGGCGCGCTCGCCATCGGCATCTGCGACAGCCTGCTGATGCTGCAGTACAGCACCTATTCGGTGATCTCGCCGGAAGGCTGCGCCTCCATCCTCTGGAAGACGGCGGCCAAGGCACCAGAAGCCGCCGAGGCCATGAATCTCACCGCCAGCCGCCTGAAGAGCCTGGGGTTTGTCGACGAGCTGGTCGAGGAGCCCCTCGGTGGTGCCCACCGCGACATGGACGTGATGGCGGACACCCTGCGCAAGGCGCTGCTGCGCCAGCTCAAGAAGCTGCGCACGCTGGATCACGACAGCCTGCTCACCCGTCGCTACGAGCGCCTGATGAGCTACGGCAACACCCTGCCGGTCGCTTGAGCGCCCGCGACAGCGATCACCCGGTCGGCGCCCTGCGGCAGTTCCTGCAGGCGCGTCGCCTGGACGCGCCAGGCATCGCCGGCGTGGTGGTCGCCCTCAGCGGCGGCCCCGATTCCCTGACCCTTCTGCTGGCTGCGGCCGCCGCCGTGCCCGAGACGGGCCTGCGCCTGCGTGCCCTCCATGTTCACCATGGTCTGCATGCCGATGCCGATGCCTGGGCCGCGCAGGCCATGGCGCAGTCGGCCGCCGCCGGCGTGCCCTGCCGGGTGTTGCGCGTTCGAGTTGCCGACGAGGCCAGCCTCGAGGCAGCTGCGCGCCGGGCGCGTTATGACGCGCTGGCGGCAGCCTTGGCGCCCGACGAGGCGCTGCTGCTGGCCCATCACCAGGATGACCAGGCCGAGACCCTGCTGCTGCGCCTGATGCGCGGTGCCGGTCTGCATGGCCTGGCCGGCATGCGGCCGCTGTCATCCTGGCGCGGCGCCGACGGGCGCACGATCGCGCGCTGGCGGCCCTGGCTGGCACTGCCGCGCACCACGCTGGAGCGCTGGCGGCCACGAGCGCTGGCCTGCCTGCGCAGTCATGCCCCGTCACTGCCCGAGGCCGCGCTGCTGCCGGTGGCCGATCCCGCCAATCACGATGCCCGTTTCGACCGCAGCCTGCTGCGCCATGAGCTGCTGCCGCTGCTGGCCTCGCGCTGGCCGGAGGCGGCGGGGCAGCTGGCGCGCAGTGCCGCGCAGCTGGCGGCGCAGGCCTCGGCTCTGGATGCGCTGGCGGATGCGCTGCTGGCCAGTGCGGGCGTTCGCGCCGATGCGCCCGGGCCATTGCCACTGCCGATGCTGGCAGCGCTGGATGACGCGGCGCTGCAGGCCGTGCTGGCGCGCTGGCTGGTGCGGCGTGGCGCAGCACCGCTGCCGGTGCGCTACTGGCCACGGGTACGGGGCGAGTTGCTGGCGGCGCGGGAGGACGCCCAGCCCCGGCTGGAGTGGGCCGGCTGGCATCTGCGGCGCTACCGTGACGGCATCTTCCTTTGCTCGCCAGATAACCACGATGCTGCAGGGCCTGATGTCATGCCTTGGCCGGATGTGTGCTTGCCGCTGGTGCTGGACGGTTGGTGCTTGCAACTGCTGAATCTGCCCGATATCCCTGTACAGCAAGGCTGGTCTTTGCGTCGGCGTCGCGATGGCGATCGCTGGCGACCGGCTGGGCGCCGTCTGCAGAGCCTCAAGTCGTGGTGCCAGCAGCAAGGTATTCCTCCTTGGCAGCGTGACCGCCTCTGGCTTCTCTGTCGTGATGACGAGATCGCTGCAGTGCTGGTCGGAGACCGGGTCATTCCCGCGGCAGGCCTGTTTCCGGCGCGGCTAGAGGCGACGCGCCTCGGCAACTGAGGTATGCTGTTGGTACTCCCTCGCAACCTCATGAACCGCCCATGCCGGCGGACGGAGCCACTTTGCCATGAACATGCCTGGCCTGATCCTGTCTTCCCTGGATGTCGCCCGAATCGAAAAGCTGCTGGCCAGCCTGCCGGTGGATGCAGTACCGGACCGGGAGAGCCTGGAAACCGAGTTGCTGCGGGCGGACGTGGTGGCTCCGGCCGACATGCCGGCGGATGTGGTGAGCATGAATTCGCAGGTCCGCTTCCGCATTGCGGAAAGCGGCAAGACCTTCACCCTGAAGCTCGTCTATCCGCGCGATGTCGATCCTGCCGGTGGCACAGTCTCGATTCTCGCACCAGTGGGCAGTGCCTTGCTGGGCTTGCGGGAGGGTGACCAGATTGCATGGCCGCGACCGGGCGGAGGCCAGATGAGCGTCTGTCTGGAGTCTGTGCTGTACCAGCCCGAACGTGTCGGCGACTATCACGTCTGATGACGCCGCCGGCCCGAGCCATCATCGGCTTTCACCAGGACGAGGAAGGCCACTGGGTCGCCGATCTGTCCTGCGGTCATGGTCAGCATGTGCGTCATCAGCCGCCGTGGCAGAACCGTCCCTGGGTGATCACGCCCGAGGGGCGTGCCAGCCGGCTGGGCCTGACCTTGCCGTGCCGGCGCTGCGAGGAAGGCGATGGCGTATCGACGCGAGCGCCAACCGGTCCTGATGGCAGGCCGGCCGGCGCGTCCTGAACGGACTCAGAGCGCGCGCAGCAGGTTGAACAGGCTGACCGCCGCGATCAGCGTGCCGACCAGGATGAGCAGGGTGCGGGTCTTCAGGTGCCGGGTGATGTAGGCCGCGAACGGAGCCGCGAACAGGCCGCCCAGGGTCAGACCGGCCACCAGCAGCCAGACGTCATGGTCGAGGATGGTGAAGAAGGCGGCAGCCACGGTCACGGTCAGGAAGAACTCGGCGAAGTTCACCGAGCCGATGGTGGTGCGCGGGTCATGGCCGGCACCCACCAGCGAGGTGGTCACGATGGGGCCCCAGCCACCTCCGCCGGTGGTGTCCATGAAACCGCCGAACAGCGCCAGCGGCGCGACCTTCCTCGGCTCGATGCCGGACTTCAGGCGGATCTGGCGGAACGCCTTGCTCAGCACGTACAGGCCCATGATCATCAGGTAGCCGTTGATGAAGGGCTTCAGGGTGGCGCCATCGATGTTGCTCAGTACGTAGGTGCCAAGCAGGGCGCCGATCACGCCCGGCAGCAGCAGGCTGAGGAACAGGCGCTTGTTGACGTTGCCCATCTTCAGGTGGGACACGCCGGACACGCCGGTGGTGAAGACTTCCGCCAGGTGGGTGGCACCGCTGGCCATGGCCGGTGACGCGCCGGAGGCGAGCAGGAAGCTGGTGGCGGTGATGCCGTAGGCCATGCCGAGGGCACCGTCGATGATCTGCGCCAGCAGGCCGACGCCGACCGCGCTCCAGAACAGCGGGTCGTGCAGGGCGTTGTTGATCAGGGTGAAGCCGGAGACCGTGGCATCCCCCCAGAACAGGCGGTAGGTGAAATACACCAGCAGACCGGCCAGTACCGCCATCACCACATAGGACGCCAGACGCAGCAGCGGATGATCACCGGCATGCGTGACCGCGTATTCCACGGGAGGGAGTCCCAGAGCCTGGTGTTCCGGATTGATGGTCTGGTCTTTCAGGTCGGGGTGACGGATTTTCATGAACAGGGCACGGCAGACGCGAGGCCGCTGATCATAATCAGCCGGCTGCCGGTAATGAAATACCCATTCTCGATAGTGCTATGCGATCTGGTTATAAGAAAAAGACCCGCGTGCGCGGGCCTTTTCTGTCTGTCGTAGCGTGACGCCGTGTTGCGGGTCAGCGCCCCAGGGCAGCGCGCAGGGGGGCCGCCAGACGCTCGACCGGCGAGGCCTTGGCGACCTTGCCGTCAAATTGCAGCACGTCGTCGGCAATCGGACGGAAGCGCAGCATGGGGATGTCTGCAAGGTAGTTCTGCTCGACGCGGAACGGCGCCCGCGTGCCCTGGCGCGGCAGCTGGTCGGCTGCACGGCGGATGTAGCCCGACGACAGGCTGCCAAGCACGGTGTCTTCGGTGTGCACATCGGGAATGCGCGGCACCTGGAAGGTGCTGTGGCCATGCGTATCCATGTAGTTGACCAGTCGGCAGAAATACTCGGCAGCGAGGTCGGCCTTCAGGGTCCAGGAGGCATTGGTGTAGCCGAACACGAGCGCAGCGTTGGGGATGCCTTCAAGCAGCACGCCCTTGTAGCTGACGCTGTCCTTCACCGACACCGGCTTGCCGTCAATGCTGACCTTGATGCCGCCGAACAGCTGCACGCTGAGACCGGTGGCGGTGATGATGATGTCGGCCTTCAGGGTCTCGCCGGACTTCAGCAGGATGCCGTCTTCGGTGAAGCGCTCGATGTGATCGGTCGCCATCGAGGCCTTGCCGCTGCGCAGGGCCTTGAACAGATCACCGTTGGGCACCACGCAGAGACGCTGGTCCCACGGGTTGTAGCTGGGCGTGAAATGACGCATCTCGATGCTGGTGCCTTTGAGCTGACGGGCGACCAGGCTGAGGATGAGGCGACGCACCACTTCCGGCTTGCGCCGCGAGGCTTCGTAGATGGCGCGCTGGATGGCCACGTTGCGGCCGCGATTGAGCTTGTAGGCCAGCTTTTCCGGCAGCACGGCCTGCAGGGTCTTGCTGACCGGATCAATGGCGGGCACCGACATGATGTAGGTCGGCGAGCGTTGCAGCATGGTCACGTGCGCAGCCTTGTCAGCCATGCTCGGCACCAAGGTGATGGCGGTGGCGCCGGAGCCGATTACCACCACGCGCTTGCCGCTGTAGTCAAGATTTTCCGGCCAGAACTGCGGGTGGATGATCTGTCCCTTGAAATCAGCTTCGCCCGGGAACTCCGGACGGAAGCCCTGGTCATAGTTGTAGTAGCCAGAGCAGCCAAGCAGATAGCGCGCGGTATAGGTCTCGGTCTCGCCGCTGGCGTCGTCACGCACCTGCAGCGTCCACAGGGCATCGCGCGAGGACCAGTCGGCACTGATCACCTGGCGGCCGAAGCGGATGCGGTCGAACACCCCGAACTCCTTGGCGGTCTCTCGCACGTAATTGCGGATGGAGTCGCCGTCGGCGAGCACGCGCGGTTCGGTCCATGGCTTGAAGTTGAAGCCGAAGGTGTACATGTCGGAGTCGGAGCGGATGCCGGGGTAGCGGAACAGGTCCCAGGTGCCTCCCACGTTCTGGCGACGCTCAAGCAGGGTGACGGACTTGCCGGGGCACTGGCGCTTGAGGTGACAGGCGGCGCCGACACCGGAGAGACCGGCGCCGACGATGAGGATGTCTTGATGCTGCGTGGCCATGGGAGGTTCTCGCTGTAATGGACGCACAGACGTTAACCAAATCCATGGCGCGGGTCAATAACTGACAATGCTCATTGTACGATGACATCGACCAATGGCATGACTGGCTGGTCAGTACTTTCGCAGCACCAGGGAGGCATTGGTGCCGCCAAAACCGAAGCTGTTGCTCATCACGGTGGTCAGCGACTGCTGATCGAGACGTTCGCGCACGATCGGCAAGCCGTTGGCGGCGGGATCCAGCGTGTCGATGTTCGCCGAGGCAGCGACAAAGCCCTGCTGCATCATCAGCAGGCAATAGATGGCTTCATGCACGCCGGCAGCCCCCAGGGCATGTCCCGACAGTGACTTGGTCGAGCTGATCAGTGGCGCCCGGTCGCCGAACACGGCCTGGATGGCACGCAGTTCGGCGAGGTCTCCGACCGGCGTCGAGGTACCATGCGTGTTCAGGTAGTCAATCGGCGTGTCGACTGTTTCCAGCGCCAGTTTCATGCATCGCTCGGCACCTTCGCCACTGGGCGCGACCATGTCGTAGCCGTCCGAGGTGGCGCCATAACCGATGATCTCCGCCAGGATGGTGGCGCCGCGGGCGATGGCATGATCCAGTGCCTCGACCACCACCATGCCGCCACCGGCCGCGATGACGAAGCCGTCGCGGTCGGCATCGTAGGGGCGCGAGGCGAGGGCGGGGCTGTCGTTGCGCCGGCTCGACATGGCGCCCATGGCGTCGAACATGCAGGCCTGCTGCCAGCTGTCCTCCTCGCCGCCACCGGCAAACATCACATCCTGCTTGCCCCACTGGATGAGCTCGGCAGCATGTCCGATGCTGTGCGCACTGCTGGCGCAGGCCGAGGCCAGCGAGTAGTTGACGCCCTTGATGCGGAAGGCGGTGGCCAGACAGGCTGACACCGTGCTCGCCATGGTGCGCGGCACCATGTAGGGGCCGACGCGCTTGACGCCTTTTTCACGGCAGAGATCGGCTGCATCGACCTGATTGGCGCTGGAGGCTCCCCCGGAGCCGGCGATCAGGCCGGTGCGCGGATGCGAGACCTGCTCCGGGGTCAGACCGGACATGGCCACGGCCTGCTCCATCGCCAGACAGGCAAATGCTGCGGCATCGCCCATGAAACGCCTGAACTTGCGATCAATGAGCGCATCCAGATCAAGGTCGCGAATGCTGCCGCTGACCTGGCTGCGAAAGCCGTGCTCGGCGTACTGCGGGTTGAAGCGGATGCCGGAGCGGCCCTCGCGCAGGCTGTCGGCAACGCTGTCCGGGTCGTTGCCCAGGCTGGAAATGATGCCGAAACCGGTAATCACCACACGACGCATGCCACGTCTCCTGAACAGTCGTTGTCAGCCGGCCGGGCCGGGGAGGCTGACAGTATAATTCTTCGCCTGAGGCACACACAGGCTGCCTGCTGTCACGGCTCACGACTTTTGGTGTACGCCAGCACACGGTCTGTGGTCTCTGTGGCTATCTGGACTTGCCGGACAGGGTGCGTATGATGGCGCTGCCTGAAGCAGTCGCTGTAACGAGGAAACGTCATGTGGATTGAACTGGGTCACTTCGCGCTGGTCCTTGCCCTGGTGGTCGCGCTGGTGCTGGGCACCGTGCCCTGGCTGGGTGTGATGCGCCAGGATTCGCGTCTGCAGGCCATGGCACGCTCGGCCGCACATGCCCAGCTGGCGCTGTTCGCGCTGGCCTTCGGGCTGCTGACCAAGGCCTTCCTCGACAACGACTTCAGCGTCGACTATGTCGCGCGCCAGTCCAACACGCTGCTGCCGACCTGGTACAAGGTCTCGGCGGTCTGGGGCGGCCATGAAGGCTCCCTGCTGCTCTGGGCCCTGGTGCTGGCGCTGTGGACCTCCGCAGTCGCACGCTTCTCGCGTGACCTTCCGCTGATCATGGTGGCGCGCGTGCTAGCCATCCTGGGTCTGGTCAGCGTCGCCATCACCAGCTTCATCCTGTTCACCTCCAACCCCTTTGATCGCCTGCTGCCGGACTTCCCCATCGAGGGCAACGACCTCAACCCGCTGCTGCAGGACCCCGGTCTCATCTTCCACCCGCCCATGCTGTACATGGGCTATGTCGGTCTCTCGGTACCGTTTGCCTTCGCCATGGCCGGCCTGCTCAACGGTCGCCTGGACTCGGCCTGGGCGCGCTGGTCGCGGCCCTGGACCGTGGTGGCCTGGGCCTTCCTGACCTGCGGCATCGCGCTGGGTTCCTGGTGGGCCTACTACGAGCTGGGCTGGGGCGGCTGGTGGTTCTGGGATCCGGTCGAGAATGCCTCCTTCATGCCTTGGCTGGCGGCCACGGCACTGATCCATTCGCTGGCGGTGACCGAGAAGCGCGGCGTGTTCAAGGCCTGGACCGTGCTGCTCGCCATCATCGCCTTCGCGCTCAGCCTGCTTGGCACCTTCCTGGTGCGCTCCGGCGTGCTGACCTCGGTGCATGCCTTCGCCTCGGACCCGACCCGCGGCCTGTTCATTCTCGGCATCCTGATCGTGGTGATCGGCGTTTCGCTGGCGATCTTTGCCTGGCGCGGCACCAGCCTCAACAACGAAAGCCGCCACGCCCTGCTGTCGCGCGAGATGTTCCTGCTGATCAACAACCTGCTGCTGCTCACCGCGACCGTGGTGGTGCTGCTCGGCACCCTGTTTCCGCTGCTGGCGGACGCCCTGGACCTGGGCAAGATCTCGGTCGGCCCGCCGTACTTCAACCTGCTGTTCGTGCCGCTGACCATGCTGCTGCTGGTGTTTCTGGCCCTGGGGCCGCAAGCGAACTGGAAGCGCCAGGCTGGTGACACGCTGCTCATGCCCATGATCAAGGTGCTGGTGGCGGCCGTGCTGGCGGCAGTGGTCTATCCGCTCTTTCTCCAGGCGGGCGCGCCCTGGTACGTGGTGCTTTCCGTCGGTCTGTGCCTGTGGGTACTGGGCGGGCAGCTGGTCGACATCCTGCGCAAGACCGCCAACGCCGATTCCCGCTGGAAGGGCCTGCGTCGCCTGCCACGCAGCTACTGGGGCATGCAGCTGGCGCACCTCGGTCTGCTGGTCACGGTCATCGGCGTTGCCTTCACCTCCGCCTACAGCACCGAGAAGGATGTCCGTCTGGTGCCGGGGCAGGCGCTGGTGATCAACGACTACAGCTTCCGCTTTGACGGTGTGCGTGAGGTCCCGGGGCCCAACTACACGGCCCAGCGCGGCCACCTGGTGGTCAGCCGAGGTGACTGGCAGGCCGAGCTGAATCCCGAAAAGCGCATCTACCGGGTGCAGCAGAACCCCATGACGGAAGCCGCCATCGTCGGCAACACCTGGCGTGACCTCTACGTCGCCCTGGGCGAGCCGCTGGATGGCGAGGCCTGGGCCGTACGTGTCTACCACAAGCCGATGATTCGCTGGGTCTGGTGCGGCGCGTTGCTGATGGCGCTCGGTGGTGTCCTCGCCACCCTGGATCGTCGCTATCGCCTGCGCACCCGCGGACGGGGAGAAGCCTGATGTCCACGCGTCTGCGTTTTCTCGTGTTCCTGCTGCCGCTGGCACTGTTCATCGCCTTGGCCCTGCTGCTCTGGAACCGCAACGGCACCGATCCCAGCATGCTGCCGTCGGCGCGTCTGCAGCAGCCGGTACCGGCATTCGCGCTGCCGTCGCTGACCGATCCTGCCGTGACCCTGACCGCCGATCAGCTCAAGGGCCAGGTTCTGCTGCTCAATGTCTGGGCCACCTGGTGCGTGTCCTGCCTGGTCGAGCACCCGGTGCTGATGCGTCTCGCCAGCGAAGGCGTGCCGATTGTCGGCGTCAACTACAAGGATCAGCGGCCAGCAGCGCTGCGCTGGCTGGAAAACAACGGCAATCCGTACAGCCTGATCATCGAGGATGCCCGCGGTGACCTCGCCATCGACCTCGGCGTCTACGGGGCGCCGGAAACCTATCTCATCGACCGTGACGGCCGCATCCGCTACCGCGCGGTCGGCGTGCTCGACGAGCGTGCCTGGCGTGACGAGGTGCAGCCGCGCTACCAGGCCCTGCTCGCCGAAGCGGCCGCCACTGGAAAGGAGGGCTGATCATGCGCCTGCTGATCTGTGTGCTTCTCAGCCTGTCCGCCAGCCTGTCCTGGGCGGCCGTGGACGTGCGCGAGTTCCGCAATGATGCCGAGGAGGCCCGCTACCGGGCCCTGACCGAGGAACTGCGCTGCCCGAAATGCCAGAACACCAACCTGGCCGGATCCGATGCCGGGCTGGCGGGCGATCTCAAGGACCGCGTCTACGAGCAGGTCCGTGCCGGACGCAGCGACCAGGAGATCCGTGACTACCTGATCGCGCGCTACGGCGATTTCATCACCTACAAGCCGCCGGTGCGCGGCAGCACCCTGCTGCTGTGGTGGGGCCCGGGCATCGTGCTCGCGATCGCCGCCCTGATGCTGGTGCTGCGCGCCCGTCGCAAGCCGGTCAAGGGCAAGCCCTTGACGCCGGCCGAGCAGCAGCGCCTGCAGGCCTTGCTGACCGATGGTCCCGAATCGGAGTCGCGTTCATGAACCCCGTGTTCTGGCCGGTGCTGGGCACCGGTCTGCTGCTGTCACTGCTGATCACCTTCTGGCTGCTCTGGCCGTTGCGCGGGCGTCCTGCGGACACCGGACTGCCGGCCCGTCAGCTCTCGGCGCGCGTCTACAAGGAGCGTCTGCAGGAGCTCAATGCCGACCACATGAGTCAGCGCATCGACGCCGAGACCTATGCCGCGCTCAAGCTGGAGCTGGATCGGGCGCTGCTGGCGGATGCCGAGGGTGCTGCCCCCGCTGCATCCGTCACCCCCGCACGCTCGCTGCGCGCGCTGGCGCTGGTGCTGCTGCTGATCGTGCCGGCACTGGCTGCCGGCCTCTATCTGGGCCTGTTCAGGGATCCCGGCGTGGAAGCGGATCTGGCGCTGCAGGCGGCCATCCGCGAGGACGTGGATCGCGTGTTGGCCGGCCAGGCACCTCGCGCGCAGGCGCAGCAGCACAATCTTGGCGAGTTCATGCAGGTCATGAAGCGTCGCGTGCAGGAGCGCCCCGACCAGGCCGACGGCTGGCTGGCGCTGGGCCTTGGCCATCTGCAGGTGCGCGACATGGCGCAGGCGAAGCAGGCGCTGTCCCGCGCGGCCGAGCTCAAGCCCGATGACGAGCAGATCGTCTTCACCTACATCCAGGCCTCCATCATGAGTCAGCAGGGCGCCATCGAGCCTCCCGTGCTGGCGCTGCTCAACCGCTGGCTGCAGGCCAGGCCGGGCCATCAGGGTGCCTGGCTGATGCTGGGGCTGGGCAGCCTGCGTGCCGGCGATGGCGAACTGGCCGTGCAGGCCTTCGAGCGCCTGCAGGCACTGCGTGCCGCCAACCCGCAGCCGGACAGTCCGGAGGAGGGCGCCGCTGCACTGCAGGTCGAGCGGCTGCTGGCGGAAGCACGTCAGCTCACCAGCGCCAGCACCGGGGCTGTCGTGGCCGATGCGGCTGTCGGTTACGACATCGAGGTGACGCTGGCGCCGGAGCTGGCGCGTCAGCTGCCGCCGGATGCCACCGTGTTCGTGTTTGCGCGCGCTCTGCAGGGCCCGCCCATGCCGATCGCGGCCTGGCGTCGTGACGCCGGACAGTTCCCGCTGCGACTGCGCCTCACCGATGCCGACAACCTGATGCCGGAGCGCCGTCTGTCCGATCAGGAAACCGTGGTGCTGCAAGCCAAGATCTCCACCACCGGCTCGGCCACCCCGGCAGCCGGTGACTGGGAAGCTGCCGGTGTTCCGGTCAAGCGCGGCCAGTCCGGCCTGGTGCGTCTGCGCATATCCGACGTGCGCCGTTGATTCACCATTAGTCTCAGCCCGTCCCCTTCTTGCTTGTGAGAAGGGGCGGCGGGCGGGTATCCTTGCCGCCTCGTGAAATGGGAGACGGTTACATGCGTATTATTCTTCTGGGTGCTCCGGGCGCCGGCAAAGGCACCCAGGCCCAGATCATCATGAGCCGTTACGGCATTCCTCAGATCTCCACCGGCGACATGCTGCGTGCTGCCGTCAAGGCCGGCACCCCGCTGGGCGTTGCCGCCAAGCAGGTGATGGATGCAGGTGGCCTGGTTTCCGACGATCTGATCATCGGGCTGGTCAAGGAGCGCATCGCGCAGGCTGACTGTGCCAAGGGCTTCCTGTTCGACGGCTTCCCGCGCACGATTCCCCAGGCCCAGGCCCTGATCGATGCCGGCGTGGCCATTGACCACGTCATCGAGATCCGCGTTGCCGACGAGGAAATCATCGCTCGCCTGTCCGGTCGCCGCGTGCACCCGGGCTCGGGTCGCGTCTACCACGTCCAGCACAACCCGCCCAAGGTGGATGGCAAGGATGACGTCACCGGTGAAGACCTGGTGCAGCGTCCGGATGACAGCGAAGAGACCGTGCGCAAGCGTCTCGACATCTATCACAGCCAGACTCAGCCGCTGGTCGGTTTCTACCAGGAGCGTGCCGGTCAGCCTGGTGCTGCCCGCTACACCCTGGTCGAAGGCGTGGGTTCGGTCGACGACATCACCCAGCGCATGCTTGCCACCTTCCAGTAAGGTTGCCGAACTGCTCGCAGAACGCCGCGCTTGTCGCGGCGTTTTTGTGTCTGCGCCAACGGCAACGGCTTGGGCGAGGGCGCCGCGCGTTGTAGTCTTCCCGGCAGGCAGCGCATTCGTTCCAATGCCTTTCCCCCGGGCTGCCGTGGCCCTGCCACTGAAGAGAGAACACCATGACCACCTCCCGACGCCCCCGCATCGGCATCATCCTCGCCAATCTGGGCACGCCGGACACGCCCACCGCAGCGGGTGTGCGCGCCTACCTGCGCGAGTTTCTCAGCGATCCCCGCGTGATCGAGGTGCCGCGCCTGGTCTGGTTCTTCATCCTGCGCCTGTTCATCCTGCCGCTGCGTTCGCCGCGCGTTGCCAAGGCCTATGCCGGGATCTGGGAGGTTGACTCGCCGATGCGTCTGACCCTGGTGCAACAGGTCATCGCGGTTCGTGACCGGCTTGAGCAGCGCTTTCCCGAGGCCGAGCTCACCGTGCTGCCAGCCATGAGCTACGGCAATCCGCGTCTGTCGGTGGCTCTTGCCGGCGTGGCCGATCATGACGAGCTCATCGTGCTGCCGCTGTTCCCGCAGTTCTCCGCAACCTCGACCGCGCCGGTGCATGACCAGGTCGCGCGCTGGCAGCTCAGCCAGCGCCGCTACCCGGCGCTGCAGCTGGTCCGTGACTACCACGTGCATCCTGATTACATCGAGGCGCTGGCGCTGCGCGTCGAGGCGCACCGGGCCGAGCATGGTCCGGCCGACCGGCTGCTGCTGTCCTTCCACGGCATTCCCCAGCCGTATGCCGACAAGGGCGATCCCTACCCCCTGCATTGCCAGGCCACCACAGCGGCGCTGCGCGCCCGGCTCGGTCTTGACGAGTCGACGTGCGTGATGAGCTTCCAGTCCCGTTTCGGCCTGCAGGAGTGGCTTAAGCCCTACACCGACGACCTGCTGACGCAATGGGGGCGTGACGGCGTGACGTCCGTGCAGGTGCTGTGCCCGGCCTTCTCCGCCGACTGCCTGGAGACCCTGGAGGAAATCGCCATCGAGAACGGCGAGCATTTCAGGCACCACGGCGGACAGCGCTACGAATACATCCCGGCGCTTAATGTCGACGAGCACCATGTGCAGCTCATGGTCAATCTGCTGGTGCCGCGCGTCGAGGCAGCGCTGAAGACGGTGTCCGTGGCATGACGGATGCCACCCGGATCACACGGGCCCGCCATGTGGCCTGGCTGTGCATTCCGGGTGGCATCGTCCTCGCCGCTGCGCTGCTGCTGGCCCTGGCCGTGGCCATCGCAGCCTGGCTGTCGGGGCTGCGCGTGGAGCGGCCGGGCTGGCAGCAGGGGCTGGTGGTGGGTGGCTGGCAGCTCTGGCAGGACGACTGCCTGTCAGTGTCGGGTGATCGCGCCCGTCTGGCCTGGCAATGGCCAGTGTCCCTGCAGCTGGATCGCGTGCGTCTGGGCAGCTGCCCGCGCAGCGAGCCTCTGCGTCCGGCAGCGCCCGGCTGGGCACCGCCGTTCCGGCTCGCCATCGCCGAACTTCAGGGGGTTCCCGGCCTGCCTTCGGCAGCAGCGCTGACGCTATCTCACCATGACGGACTCTGGCGCGTGCAGGCGGCACTGCCCGGTCAGCAGCTGCAGGCTGACTATCGTCGCGCCACGGCGACCTGGGCGTTGACGGGCAGCCTGCAGGCCGCCGCCTGGCGCAAGGATCTCAGCGGACAGGTGAGGGTGCAGGGCAGGGGCCGCTGGCAGGGGCTCCAGCATGACGGTGAAGTGACGGTGAGCGGCAGCGATCTGGGGCTCGCGGCGCGTCCGGAACGCGCGCGCGCTCATGCCAGCCTGACCTGGCAACAGCTGGGCTGGCGTGTTCAGCTCGCCGTGCCGGATGCATTGCCGTTGCCCGCCGGCTGGCGCCTGAGTCCGGGGCAGGTGTTGACGGCAGCGGGCAATGCCGCGCATGTCGAGTCGCTGCAGGCCGGTCTGCAGCTGCACGGGCCCCAGGGCCGGGCACGCTTGCAGGTGCGCGGCGCGCCGGGCGGGCGTGCCGGTGATGGCGAACTGGTGCTGGACCAGGGTGACTGGTCAGGGCGCTGGCCATTGCGCTGGGATGCCCGTCAGCTGACCCTGCTGCCAGCACGTCTGCAGCTGCCGGGTGGCCTGCGCTGGCAGCTGCTGCAGCCGCTCACGCTGCCGTGGGCGCGCGACCTGCCCGGTGCGCTGGTCTGGCAGCTCGGCGTGCGCGAGCTGACGCTGGACAGTCCGCAGGGCCAGCTGTCCTGGCAGGATGGCCTGCCGGTCTGGCAGGGCAGCGTGACCCTGTCCGGGCGCGAGCAGGGCATGGCGCTCAGCGGGCAGTGGCAGGGCAAGGTGGGTGTTGAGGGCGCCAGCGGGCCCGACCTGCAGCTGCGTCTGCGCGCGCCGGATCGCGATCTGGCCATTCGCCTGCCGGTGAACGCGGTGCGTGCCCCGCACTGGCCGCTGCAGGCCGAACTCAACGGTCGCTGGCAGGGCTGGCCGGTGCAGGGCACGGTCACGGCCAGACGGGCTGGCGACCTCTGGCAAGGCCGGCTGCAGGCCGGCTCGCGCCTGATCATGGCCACTTCCGGTGGCGAGCTGGGCCTGCGTGGCGACTGGCGCCAGCATGCTGACGGGAGCATCGGGCTGCTTTCCGGTGCCCGTGCCGAGCTGCGCCGGTCACTGTTTGGCACCGTGCTGCTGCAGCCGGTGACGGCGCAGGCGACAACGGCCATCCGTTGGCGGGACGGCACGCTCAGCGGCCGCTTTCAGCTTGCCGGTGAGGGCGCGACCATGCCGCGCCAGCGCTTTCCGACCTGGCGCGGCGAGCTGCGTCTGCACGGCAGTCGCGCCATGGTGGATGTGCAGATTCCGGCCTGGCAGAGCCGGGCGGCGGTGACGGCGGACTGGCAGCGCAAGCCGCTGCAGGGCACCTTCACGTTCGATTCGCCGATACACCCCGACATGGGAGGGGCGCTCGGCCTGGTGCTGCGTCAGGGCACGGTTTCCGGCAGCGGGCGCTGGCGCCAGGCGGGTGGCTGGCAGGCCGATGCTGCGCTGCAACTGCGCGATCTCGGCCTGGACTCGGGCAGCACCACGCTGCGCGGTCTCGATGCCAGCGTGCAGGGCCGGTACGCGACGGACGCCTGGCGGCTGGCCAGCAGCGGACCGGTGCGCATTGCCACCGTGGCCATCGGTACCGACATCACCGACTCGAGGTTCGAGCTGGAGGGCACGCCAGAGCGCTGGCAGATACGTGATGCCTCGGCGAACCTGCTTGGCGGCAGCCTGTCGGCTGCGGTGCTGTCCTGGCCCTCAAGCGAGTGGCAGACCGTGACGCTGCGCGGACTCGATCTGGCGCAGCTGGTCGCGCTGGAGGGCAAGGAAGCGCCTCCGGTACGTCTTGGCGGCCGGGTTGGCGGCACCCTGCCGCTGCGTCTGGGGCAGCGCTCGCTGGCCATTCGTGATGGCGTGCTGCGCAACGAGGGCGGGCTCACCCTGCAGGTGCCGCGCTCCCAGGCGGTGCAGGCCATGAGCCAGTCCAACCGTGCCGTGCAGCTGGCCATGGATACCCTCAGCGACATGCGTGTCAGCGAGTTCGATGCCCGTCTCGACATGGCCGATGACGGCTGGCTGGATGCGCGTGTGAAAATTCGTGGCGACAGCGTTCAACCGATGCAGCCACCCGTCGTTTTGAACTACAGTCATCGTGAAAACGTGCTGCAATTGCTGCGCAGCCTGCGCATCAGTGACGAGATCTCGCAGCAGGTCATCGACCGCCATGGCGGCAACGGTGTCACCCAGTAAAAGGAATTGACCATGAGACTGCTTTGTCTGCTTGCCGTGGTGCCGCTGGCGGCCTGCATGCCCCGCATCGCGCTGGAAGCTCCCAAGGAGCCCATCACCATCAACATGAACGTGAAGATCGATCACGAGATCCGCCTCAAGGTGGAGAAGGACATCGATCAGCTCACCACCAACAGCGCGCTTTTCTGAGGAGACGTGACATGACACGGTTCAAGGGGTTTCTCGCCATCCTGTTCCTGAGCATCAGCCCGCTGGTGATGGCTCTCGACCTCGATGCCGCCAAGGCCCAGGGGTTGCTCGGCGAGCAGCCGGACGGCTATCTCGGCGTGGTGCAGTCAACGCCGGATGCGGTGGCACTGGCCGCCGACATCAATGCCAAGCGCAAGGCGGCCTACGAGGAGATCGCGCGCAAGAACGGCGCCACCCTGGCCCAGGTCGCTGCCATGACGGGCGAGAAGGTGATCGCCAAGGCCGCTGCCGGCACCTACATCAAGACGCCGCAGGGGCAGTGGCAGAAGAAGTGACACGGTGGCGGCCATCCCCGGCCGCCTGATCCGGGCGCCATCCGCGCCACGTCTCGCCATCGGAATCTGCCAACCTTTGCTACACTCCGGTGGCCTCGCCGGAGTTCTTCCTCATGTCCGACCTGCTGATCCCTCCTGACACATGCGATGTGCCGGGCAAGTCCCCCGTGCCGGTCGGCAATGCCCGCCAGGCGCTGGGTGCGGATGGCGTTTTCGCCGCCCAGGTGTCCGGTTACCAGCCGCGCGAGCCGCAGATCCGCATGGCCGAGGCGGTCGAGCAGGCACTGGCCAAGCGCCGCCTGCTGCTGGTCGAGGCCGGTACCGGCACCGGCAAGACCTATGCCTACCTGGTCCCGGCCATCCTGTCAGGACACAAGGTGCTGATCTCCACCGGCACCCGCAACCTGCAGGACCAGCTTTTTCACCGCGACCTGCCCAACGTTCGCCGCCTGCTCGGCCGGCCGGTACGCACGGCCCTGCTCAAGGGCCGCAGCAACTACCTCTGTCCCTACCGGCTCGAGCAGCACCTGGGCGAGGGCATGCTGGATTCGCGGCAGACCGTGCATGACCTCAATCGCGTGGCTGCCTGGGCCAACAAGACCCAGCTTGGTGACATCGCCGAGCTGCTCGACATCGCCGAGGACTCGCCGGTGTGGCCGCTGGTCACCAGCACCGCCGACAACTGCCTGGGCCAGGAGTGTCCGAAGCTGGCCGACTGCCCGCTCATGAAGGCGCGCGAGAAGGCCGCCGAGGCCGAACTCATCGTCGTCAACCACCACCTGTTCTTCGCCGACAAGGCGCTCAAGGACAAGGGCTTCGGAGATCTGCTGCCCGAAGTCGACGCGGTGATCTTCGACGAGGCGCACCAGCTGCCGGAAACCGCCGCCATGTTCTTCGGCCAGAGCCTGTCCTCGCGCCAGATCCACGACTTGCTGCAGGATGTCCTGCGCGAGGTGCTGGCAGCCGGCGGTGACCTGCGCGGCATGAACGACCTGGTGCAGCAGGTCGAGACCCGGCTGGCGCATTTCCGCCTGCTCATGGGCGAGGACGCCCGCAAGGGCATCTGGTCGGAGTTGTCCGGCCAGGCGGAGCTGCCGGCAGCGATCACGGCTGTTCAGCTTGGTCTCGCAGCCGTCACCGATGCCCTGGCCGCGCTCAAGGACCGCAGCAAGGGCCTGGAAAGCTGTCACCGGCGCGCCGAGGATCTGGGCGAGGCCTTCGAGGAACTCACCGGACCGACACCCGACAACCAGGTGCACTGGTTCGAGACCTTCCGCAAGGGCTTCGTGCTGCAGTGGACGCCACTGGAAGTGTCCGGCCCGTTCCGCGCCCTGCTCGACCAGGAGCCCATGGCCTGGGTGCTGACCTCGGCGACATTGGCCGTGCGCGAGGACTTCCGTCACATCAGCGCCCAGCTCGGCCTGCCCGACGACATCGACACCCTGCAGCTGCCCAGCCCCTTCGCCTACGAGCAGCAGGCCCTGTTCTACGTGCCGCGCGACCTGCCCGACCCGGGAGCGCGCGAGTACACCCGTGCCAGGCTGGAGGCGGCACTGCCGGTGCTGCGTGCCAGCGGCGGGCGAGCCTTCTTCCTGTTCACCTCGCACCGCGCCCTCAAGGAGGCGGCCGAGTGGCTGCCCAGGCAGCTCGACTACACCTTCCTGGTGCAGGGCACCCAGCCCAAGGCCGAGCTGCTGCGCCGCTTCGCCAGCACGCCGGAATGCGTGTTGCTGGCCACCGGCGCGTTCTGGGAGGGGGTCGACGTGCGCGGCCAGGCGCTGTCGCTGGTGATCATCGACAAGCTGCCCTTCGCCTCGCCGGTGGATCCGGTTGTCGCCGCCCGCCTGGATGCGTATAAAGCGCGGGGGCGCAATCCGTTCACGGCCTATCAGCTGCCGGCGGCCATCATCGCCATGAAGCAGGGTGCCGGCCGTCTCATCCGTGATGTGCTCGACACCGGCGTGCTCATGGTCTGCGATCCGCGTCTGGTCGGGCGGCCCTATGGCCAGCTCTTCCTGCAGAGTCTGCCGCCGATGCGGCGTACCCGCAGCCTGGACGAGGTGCGAGCCTTCTTCACTTTCATCAACACCCTGGAGTCGGAATCGGCATGAAGTTGCTGGCCCTGGAAACCGCCACCGAAGCCTGTTCGGTCGCGCTGCTGAGCCGTGACGACGCGGGCGAACTGACCATCGTCGCGCGTCGCCAGCACGCCCCGCGCCAGCAGACCCAGCTCATCCTGCCCATGGTCGATGCCGTGCTGGCCGAGGCCGGCACGAGCCTGCATGACCTCGATGCCATTGCCTATTCCTGTGGTCCTGGCGCTTTCACCGGGGTGCGTATCGCCGCTGCTGTCGCCCAGGGCCTGGCACTGGGTGCCGAGCTGCCGGTGGTCGCCGTATCCAGCCTGCGTGCGCTGGCGCAGAGCGCCTGGCGACAGCGTCAGGTCGAGGTGGTGGCAGCCAGCCTGGATGCGCGCATGCAGGAGATCTATCTCGGCCTGTTCCGGCTTGATGTCGATCAGCGCATGCAGCCCCTGCTGCCGGAGCTGGCCTGCCGGCCTGGCCAGGTGCCGGAGGCGGTTGCCGCCTGCTGGCAGCAGCAGACGACGGCCTCTGCTGAGCCTGCCGGCGCCATCGGCTCGGGCTGGGCGACCTATGCCGATCTGCTGCAGGTTCAGCTGCCGGTCAGTGATGTGCTGCCCGATGGCGCCCCGGATGCCGCCGATGTGGCCTGGCTAGCGCTGCCCGAGGTCGAGGCGGGCAGGGCACTGGCCCCGGAGCTGGCCCTGCCGGTCTATCTCCGCGATGATGTCTGGCAGAAACTGCCGGGGCGTTGAGCATGAGCCTTTCTTCCGAACCGGTCTGGGACTATCCCTGCCCGCATACGCTGGATGTGCAGGTGGCCCCGGAGCACATCGACGTCATGCGCCACACCAACAACGTGGTCTACCTGCAGTGGCTGGAAGACGTGGCCTGGTCGCATTCACGCGCGCTCGGCCTGGGGCCGGCGGAGTACGAGGCGCTGGGGCACGGCATGGTGGTGCGGCAGCATCAGCTCAATTACCTGCATGCCACCCGTCTCGGCGAGCGTCTGCGCCTGGCAACCTGGCTCACCGCCGTCGACAGGCTGTCGACGCACCGCGTGTATCAGTTCGTGCGACTGGATGACGGCGTCACCGTGTTTCGCGGCAGCACCCATTTCGTCTGCGTCGACATCGCCGAAGGGCGCTTGCGCCGCATGCCCTCCGCCTTTCATGCCGCCTATGCCGCCGCTGCCCTGCCAGCCGCCGACACGGCGCTCTGACCACCATCACCACCCCTGACCACTAGGACGACAAGACATGGATTGGATGCTGTACCTGCAAGCCTTCGTGATGGGGGTGGTCGAAGGCCTGACCGAGTTCCTGCCGGTGTCCAGCACCGGTCACCTGATCGTCGCTGCCGAGCTCATGGACTTCTGGACGCCGCAGAAGCGCATCGTGTTCGAGATCGCCATCCAGCTCGGCGCCATCCTCGCGGTGTGCTGGGACTATCGTGCCAAGCTGACGGATGTCACCCGCGGCCTGTTCCAGCGCGATGCCGGCTCCTGGCGCTTCAGCATCAACATCCTGGTGGCCTTTCTGCCGGCCATGGTCATCGGTTTCTTCGCCATCGACTTCATCAAGGGGCATCTGTTCAACCCGCTGGTGGTGGCGACCGCGCTGATCCTGGGTGGCGTGCTGATTCTCTGGGCCGAGCGTCGTGATCATGTGGTGCGGGTTGCCGAGCTTGATGACCTGCGCTGGCAGGATGCGCTCAAGGTCGGCTTTGCCCAGTGCCTGGCCATGGTGCCCGGCACCTCGCGCTCGGGTGCCACCATCATCGGGGGCCTGTTCTTCGGCCTGTCGCGCAAGACCGCTGCCGAGTTCTCCTTCTTCCTGGCCATCCCGACCATGGTGGCGGCCACGGTGTATTCCGTGGCCCGGCGCTGGGACCAGTTCCTGCTGGTTGATCTGCCGGTGTTCGCCATCGGCTTCGTGACCGCCTTCCTGGTCGCGGCCTGGGTGGTCAAGGCGCTGGTGCGCTTCGTTTCCAACCACGGCTTCACGGTGTTCGCCTGGTATCGCATCGCCTTCGGCCTGTTCATCTGGCTGAGCGCCAGCAGCGGTCTGGTGCAGTGGAGCTGACACGATGATGCCGGCGGCGCCGTTGTGGCTGGTGGTGGCTGACACGGTCAGCGCCGCGCAGCGCGAGCGCTGGCAGCAGGCGGTCGGGGCCGAACGGGTCGAGTCGCTGCCATCCCGGCGCGAGCTGTCGCGCCGGAATGACTGGCCGCAGCTGCTGCTGTGGGGCGACGAGGAGGGCCTGGCTCTGCAGGCGCTGGCGCACCCGTTGCCGGGACCGGTGCGTGTCGACTTCGTGTCCGGTGCGCTGGCCTGGCGTACCCGTCCCGGCGTCAGTGCCGCCGGCGAAATGGTGGGCAAGGCCTGTGGTGCCCGCAAGGGTGCGACACCCCGGGTCGTCGACGCCACGGCCGGGCTGGGGCGCGATGCCTGGATTCTGGCCACCCTGGGTTGCGAGGTCACGCTGTGCGAGCGCTCGCCGGTGATTGCGGCCCTGCTTGCCGATGGTCTGGCGCGTGCCGCCGCCGTGCCGGAGCTGGCGGCGACCGTCGCGCGCATGACGCTGCTGCCGGGTGACAGCGTCCGTCATCTGCAGGACTGGCTGGCTGACGAACAGCGCACCCGACCCGAGGTGGTCTATCTCGACCCCATGTTTCCGCATCGCGACAAGTCAGCACAGGTCAAGCAGGACATGCGGCTGTTTCGTGATGTCGTGGGTGCTGATCCCGATGCCGATGCCCTGCTGCCGCTGGCACGGGCGCTGGCAAGTCGTCGCGTGGTGGTGAAGCGGCCACGGCTGGCGCCGGATCTGGCCGGCCAGGCTCCGCATCAGCGCATGACCGGACAGAGCAACCGCTTCGATCTCTATGCCCCGCAGGCACTGCCTCAGGGCGCGTCGCCCTCGCGCCACGGAGGCGCCTGAGTACCGCTGATGGCACAGCCGGCGGCCTGACGATCGCCCGACTGCCATTCCGCCGTGTGCGTGAACAGGGCGCCTGACATCACGTCACGGCAGGGGCTTGCCCGCACCTCGAAACTGAACGGCCGGGACTGGTGGCTGCCTTGCCAGCGGGCGCCATTGGGCAGGGGCTGGTGGCGAACCGCGATGGTGTCGCCGACCGGCTGATCGGGGGTTCTCAGCACCAGCACCTCGTCCTGCACGGTGATCTGCCAGAACGGTTCCTGACCCACTGCCCAGTAGGCCTTGTCGCTGCCACCCATGCTGCTGCAACCGGCAAGCAGCACGAGCAGGGCGGCAGGCAATGCGTTGTTGACGAGTCTGCACGGCATGTCAGGACACCTTGCTCTTGCGACGGGCATTGGCCTGTTCCAGGCTTTGCAGGGCGCAGGCGACTTCATCGTCGGTGATCAGGGTGACCTGCAGGATGGCCTGGCGTATGCCGCCCGGCAGCAGCTCCATGGCCTCTTCGGCAATGCGCGTCAGGCGGCTGTCGAAGCAGAGCTTGCCCGCCTCTGACAGACGCACGATGCCCTGGTTCTTGAGCGTGTCCAGGAAGGTCTTGAACAGTGCCTTGTCGAAGAACTCCGGTGCGCTGAACTCGCGCAGCAACGACAGGCGCTGGGCCAGCAGGTGGCAGAGCTCCTCGAGCTGCTGCTGGGTGAGCTGGTCACTGCCGCGCTGGTTCAGCACGGTGATGGTCATGTGGTAGCGCACCAGGGTCTGGCGCAGGGCACGGCTGAGAATGTGCAGGCGCGAGTGCTCGATGCTGCTGGGGTCGGGCGCTGCCCAGCGATCGCTGCCGGTCTGCTGGATCAGGCCCAGGCTGAACAGCGTGTCGAGGTAGCGGCGCACGATCTCTTCCAGCTCGTCATCCTGCCAGGCCAGGAACAGCTCGGCCTGCAGGAAGGCATACACCGAGCGCACGCGGTGCAGGGCTTCGCGCGTGGTCGCCGTGCGGCGCTGCAGGAACACGCCGGCGAGCAGCGACGGCAGGGCGAACAGGTGCAGGGTGTTGTTGCGGAAGTAGGTCATCAGCACCCCGTCTTCCTCATGCAGATAGAGCAGGTCGCCGAGCGGATGCGTGCGCCGCTGCAGGATCTTCAGTTCTTCGCCGTAGGCCACCATGGCCGGACCGTCGAGATCGGTCACGGTGACGTGCGCGCTGTAAGGCACGCCGGCCAGCAGCGACTTGCAGATCATCAGCTGCTCGCCGAGCTGCTCTTCGTCGATGGCGTGCTTGGGCGTCGACAGCAGCACCAGGCTGAGCAGGTTGATCGGGTTGACGTTGGCGGCGGCATTGATGCGGGTGCTGATGGTGCGGCCCAGATGCAGCGATGTGCGGATGAATTCCGGGCGCTCGTCGGCCTGCGGGTCTTCGCGCCAGCCAGGCAGCTGCTCGTCGAGCACCTGGTTCAGGTAGATCGGTTCGCCGAAGCTCAGATTGACCTTGCCGAAGACCTTCTGCAGCTTGCGAATCGACATCACCAGCGCGAACAGGTTCTCCTTTTCCTTGGGCTTGCCCTGCAGTTCGCCGATGTAGGTGCTGCCCTCCATCAGCTTCTCGTAGCCGATGTAGGTGGGAATGAACACCAGCGGACGGTGGTTGTCGCGCAGGTGACTGCGCAAGGTCATGTTGATCATGCCGAGCTTGGCCGAGAGCAGACGACCGGTGCGGCTGCGCCCGCCCTCGATGAAATACTCGATGGGAAAGCCGCGACTCATGATCTGGTGCAGATACTCGTTGAACACGGCGCCGTAGAGGAAGTTGTCCTTGAAGGTGCGGCGCAGGAAGAAGGCGCCGCCGCGACGCAGGATGCCGCCCACCACCGGCATGTTGAGGTTGGCCCCGGCGGCGATGTGCGGAACCATGAGGCCACGCATGAAGATCACGTAGGACAGCAGCAGGTAGTCGATGTGGCTGCGGTGGCTGGGCACGTAGATGATTTCGTGATCCTTGGCCAGGGTCTCGACGCCTTCGAAGTGATGCACGGTGACGCCGTTGTAGAGGCGGGTCCACAGCCAGTTCAGGAAGATGCGCAGGGCATTGACCACCGGGTAGGAGTAGTCGGAGGCGATCTCGTTGGCATAGAGGCGGGCACGGGCTTCGGCCTTCTCGCGGCTGATGCCGCGCTCCGCGACCTCGCGGGCGATGTTTTCCTGCACGACATCGGCACGAATGATCTCGTTGAGCAGGGTGCGACGGTGCGACATGTCCGGACCGATGGCGGCGGTGCGTTCACGACGGAAGTGCACGCGCAGCACGCGCGAGACCTTGCGCAGCACGCGCTCGTGATCGGTGTCGGGCTGGCAGAACTGGCGCAGCGACAGCGGCGCGTTGATGCGCATCATGGTCTGGCGGCCATGCACGATAATGGTGATGATCTGGCGCAGCAGGGTGGGGGTGGCCCAGGAGTCGGCGAACAGCGCCTTGAACCAGCTGTTCTGGGTTTCCGGCGAGCGTCCCCAGAGGATGGTCACCGGTACCAGCTGCACGTCCAGTGTCGGATCGGCATAGACGGCCTCGATAAGCGCCGCGAGGCGAGGCGAGTGCTGGTGGCGTGGCCGGGACAGCGGTCCGGGCTGTTCGCCGCGGGTCAGGCAGAGCAGGGAGTGCTTCTCGCGCAGACCGAAGCTGCGCATCGAGCTCAGCGGACGGTGCAGGCCGAGCTTGCCGGCTTCGGTGTCCAGCACCAGCACGTTCGACAGCAGGCGGTTCTGCAGCACGTAGCAAATGGGCTTGTCGGGATTTATGCCCAGCAGCGTGAGGTCGTTGGGCAGGACCTGGGTGCGAACCCAGAGATACATGAGACGACGGGAGATCGCGCGGAAGATACTGTCCAACCCAAGCCAGCGAAGCATATGAATATCCTGAAGCAGACAAGTGACCGACAGCGACCTCAAGGCGGACAGCTGGTCCGTGGCCGGTCGGGTTGAGCGGAGTGTAACAAAAGGCTGACAATTGCCGTGCAGTCTTCCATCGGTGAGATTGCACCGACGGTATCTCATGAGGAGTTCGCATGACCGGGGTGATCAAGGAGTTGCTGGCGTTGCTCGATCTGGAGCCGCTGGAAGTGAATCTGTTCCGTGGCCAGAGCTACAACTATTTCGGCAAGAACGCCTTTGGCGGCCAGGTGCTGGGCCAGGCCCTGGTGGCGGCTGGTCGCACTGTCGAGAACGGGCACCTGGCGCACTCGCTGCACGCCTATTTCCTGCGGCCGGGTGATCCCGAGGCGCCCATCGTGTACAGCGTCGAGCGTGTGCGTGACGGTCGCAGCTTCACCACGCGCACGGTCAAGGCGGTGCAGCATGGCGAGATCATCTTCACCATGATGGCCTCGTTTGCCGTCGCCGAGGATGGCTTCGATCACCAGTTCCCCATGCCCGAGGCGCCTGCCCCGGAGACCCTGGAAAGCGAGCTTGATCTGCGTCGCCGCCTCGCCCTGCAGCTGCCCGAATCGCAGCGGCATTACCTGGAGATGGAGCGGCCCATCGAGCTGCGCCCTGTCGACCCGCTCGATCCCATGAACCTGGAAGCGCGCGAACCGTTCCGGGCGCACTGGATGCGTGCCCAGGACCGGCTGCCGGACGACCCTTTCCTGCACCAGTGCGTGCTTGCCTTCGCCTCCGATTTCGCCTTCATGGGCACCGCCATGCTGCCGCACAAGGCGCATTTCTTTCAGCCCTGGATGCAGTGCGCCAGCATCGACCACGCCATGTGGTTCCACCGTCCCTTCCGCATCGACGACTGGCTGCTGTACAGCATGGATGCCCCGTCGGCGTCGTCGGCCAAGGGCCTCAATCGCGGTCTGATCCATACACGGGACGGCGTGCTGGTGGCATCGACGGCGCAGGAAGGCCTGATGCGTCAGCGCCCTCGCAAGGCCTGACGGCTCAGGCTTTGCGGAAGGAGATGATGTTGCTGGGCGGTGCCAGCTCCGGCCTCAGGAAGTCGCGCAGCTCGACCTCGCGCGCCTTGGCCTCGCGGTAGCCCAGGTCCATCAGGGCCTGGGTGTAGGGGGACTCGAAAAGCAGGTAGCTGAGCAGGTTGGAGCCGGCCTTCTTGAACATGCCCGAGCCGCGCACGAAATAGCTGATCGAGCGTGGCAGGGTGTGGGCATGACGCGCCGCGAGCTCCTCGATCTCGGTGGCTTCGGGCATCAGCACCAGCGACTTCACCGGTTTCAGCTGCGCATGCTGGTGGCCTTCGCGTTCGAGCAGGCTGAGCGTGCGGTTGATGCGGTGCATGCGCTCCAGGTCCATCTCCAGGCTGTCGACAAAGGAACTGGTCATGATGTGGCCGATGATCTGCGCCAGGCTGGGGTAGCCCGGGGTCGCCCGGCGCGGCTGGCCGCCCTGATTGGAGCCGGCGCCGATGACCAGCACCCGCCGTGCCCCCAGATGCAGTGCCGGACTGATCGGCGCGAGCTGGCGCAGGGCCCCGTCACCGTAGTATTCGCCATCGATGTTCACCGCCGGAAACAGCAGCGGAATCGCTGCCGAGGCCATCAGATGCGGCACGCCGAGTTCGCAGCGTTCCCCGCGCCGGCGCGAGCGCGACCATTCCTCGAGATTGTCGGCACCCTGGAAGAAGCTGACCGAGTCGCCTCGCGTATAGCTGCACATGGTCAGGCACAGGGCGCGCAGGTGGCCGGCGTGGATGGAGGCGGGCAGGCGCTTGAGGTCCAGGGTCTGGCTGAGCAGCTGCTGCAGCGGGCTGTTGTCGAGCAGGGACACCGGACGGGTCTTGTTGAACATGCCCAGCGCGAGGTTGCTGAGCCAGCGCAGGGCACTGGAGAGCACGCCTGGCCAGTCGGTGCGATAGACCTGCGAGCTGTCGAAGCCGGCCCAGACGCTGCGCAGGCGGTCGACACCCTCGCTGAAGCAGGCGGCATGCACGGCCAGCGCGGTGGCATTGAGTGCCCCGGCAGAGGTGCCGCAGATGATGGGAAAGGGATTGCCGCAGGCGGTGGGCATCATGTCGGCGATGGCTTGCAGGGCACCGACCTGGTAGGCGGCACGTGCGCCGCCACCGGACAGGATCAGGGCGGTGCTGCCATGCTCCGGATGGGGTTCCTGCGAGTGTGCGTGCGGCTCGAGCATGACCAGTCTCCCAGCGTGCAACCACGATGCCGCAGTCCTGCTGCGACAGGCTTGATTAAACTGTCTACCTGTTTCCTGTCGCTGACAAGTGAGCGTCTGACGTATGGCTGTGCAGTTTTTGTGCAGCCTGTAACGGCCTGTACCCGTGTCGCTGGACGCGATGGTGACGGCCTCCTATCCTGAGTCCTGATCAGGGGATGCAGGCAACATGAGTGCGGCAGGAATGTGGCAGAGGCAGGCGGTTCCGCTGAGCGTGCTGGCGACGGCGCTGCTGGCCTGGTGGGCCCTGGTGGTGACGCTGCCCGATGGCGAGATGGGCCGCACCATCCTGCTCGAGCTCAGGCTGCCGCGCGTGGTGCTGGCGCTGGTCTCCGGCGCCGCCCTGGCCCTGGCCGGACTGTGGCTGCAAACGCTGTTTCGTCATGGTCTGGTCGAACCCGGCCTGCTCGGCGTGACCTCGGGTGCCAGCCTGATGGCCGTGCTCACCCTCGTGCTGCTGCAGGGCTGGGTCTGGGCGCTGCCTCTGGGCGCCTTCGCCGGCGCCATGCTGGCACTGGCACTGGTGCTGGCGCTGGCCCGACATTACCGGCTAGAGCCGGAATCATTGCTGCTGGCCGGCATTGCCCTGAATGCGGTGATGGCCGCGACCACCCAGCTGCTGCTCATGCTGTCTGCCGATGTCACCCTGCGTGCCGGCAGCTTCTGGCTCATGGGCAGCTTCTCCTACGCCGACTGGCACAGCCTGCTGCCGACACTGGGGCTGGTCATCCTGCTGCTGCTCTGGGGCCTGCGTCGTGCCAGCGCCTTTGACCTCTGGCTGCTCGGCGAGCGCGATGCCGGCCATCTCGGCCTGCCGGTGCCGAGGTTCCGGCGCCAGGTCATCTGGGCCAGCGCCGTGCTGGTGGCGCTGGTGGTGGCGCAGGCCGGCAGCGTGGCCTTCATCGGTCTGATGGCGCCGCATCTGGCCGCCCGCCTGGTGGGGCAGCGCCATGCCGTGCTGATGCCGGTGACGGTCTGGATTGGCGCACTGCTGGCGCTGTTCGCCGATACCCTAGCGCAACGCCTGATGGCACCGCTGGAGCTGCCGGTGGGCGTGGTCACGGCCTTGCTGGGCGGGCCGGCCTTCCTGTTCCTGCTGCAGCGTCGGTGGCGCTCATGATGCATATCCCGGCACAGGCGCTGCAGGGGCTGCAGGGCGAGACCCTGTGTCAGCTGCCGGAACTGCTGCTGCGGCCTGGCGAGCGCTGGGTGGTGCTGGGTCCCAACGGCGCCGGCAAGTCCACCTTTCTGCGTCATTGCGCCGGTCATCCCGCGGGCACGCCGCGCACAGCGACATGGCGCTGGATGGGGCAGCCGCTGCCGCTCTGGCATGACCCCGACTGGGCACGCCAGCGTGCCGTGCTGTCACAGCAGCACGAGGTCAGCGGGCAGCTCAGCGTGCACGACATGCTTTGTCTGGCGTCCTTCCCGTGGTCCGGGCGACATCCCCGGCTGGTCACGGCCTTCGAGCGCGTGGTGGCGGACTGGGAGCTGGGCAGGCTGCTTTCGCGACGCTGGGGGCAGCTGTCCGGCGGTGAGCAGCAGCGTCTGCAGCTGGCGCGCAATGCCTTGCAGCTGGATCTGGCGGGTGACGACGCGCCACGCCTGTGGCTGCTTGACGAGCCGTTGACGGCCCTCGACTGGCCGCATCAGCAGCGCACGCTGACGGCCTGTCATGAGGCCTCGGCGCGTGGTGTGCTGGTGATCACCAGCCTGCATGACATGAATGCCGCCTGGTCGCTGGCCACCCATGTGCTGGTGCTGGCACAGGGACGTGTCATCCATGCCGGAGAGCGGGAGCAGGGGAGTTTTGCCGAGGCGCTGGCCGAGGCGTTCGCCATGCGGCTCAGCTGGGTCGCCCACCCGAGGGATGGACGACCCTGGCTGATTCCGGGCTGACGCCGTGCCGGCGCGCCCGGTGCAGCAGACTCAGAGTGCGCTGACCACGCCGCTGAGGTGCGGACGGCCCTTGCGCGAGTCATTGACGCTGAAGGTCATGCCGTCGGCGGTTTCATCCGAGCTGAACGCGACCTTGGCCGGCAGCAGCACCGGCAGCTTGAACTGCACATCGACGCTGTAGGCGGCCGGCAGGCGGCTTTCGATGGCGGCCAGACAGGCGGCCTTGGTCCACATGCCGTGTGCGATGGCGCGCGGGAAACCGAGCAGCTTGGCGGTGGCGGCATACAGGTGGATCGGATTGCGGTCACCCGAAACGGCACCGTAGCGACGCCCGATGTCGCCCGGGATCTGCCAGAAGGCACTGGCCTTGGGCTTCTCGGCGGCGACCTTGGCCGGGCGCTCGGCACGCGCAGGCTTGTCGGTCTTGGGCACGGGCTGGCGACGCAGGTAGGTGCTGACGCCGACCCAGACCTTTTCGCTGCCGACAAAGGCTTCGCTGATCAGATCGAAGGTCACGCCCTTGTCGTGCGGCTGCAGATTGCCCACGGTGGTGCTGAAGCGCAGGGTTTCGCCGGCACGCACCGGGCGCAGCTGCTCGATGCGGTTGCGCACATGCACCAGGCCCATCAGGGCATAGGGAAAGCTGGCATCGGTCATCAGCAGCATCTGCAGCGGGAAGGTGAGAATGTGCAGATAGGTCGACGGCACCGTTTCGCGCAGCGGGAAGCCGCAGACGCGGTTGTAGTCGGCGAGGTGGGCGCGATCAATGCTGTGCGACTTCAGCACCAGGGTCAGATCCGGCAGCGTGCCGTTCTTCTTGGTCAGACCGCCGACCACGGCCTTGGCATACAGGCCCAGCGCGCCGGGCAGGGTGTCCAGTTCACGTACTGTCATGGAGTGTCTTCCTGATAAAGGCAGAACCGGCGGACACCTGTCGATGTCCGCCGGTTCGGGAGCCGCGAGGAGATCAGGCGCCGATCAGGCTCTGACCGCAGACGCGGACGATGTTGTTGTTGACCGCCGAGGAGGCCGGGTTGGCGAACCAGGCGATGGTTTCGGCGACGTCGACCGGCAGACCGCCTTGCGACATCGAGTTCATGCGGCGACCGGCTTCGCGGATGGCGAACGGAATGGCAGCGGTCATCTGGGTTTCGATGAAGCCCGGAGCCACGGCATTGATGGTGATGCCCTTGGCCTGCAGCGCCGGCACCGAGCTGTTGACCAGGCCGATGACGCCGGCCTTGGACACGGCGTAGTTGGTCTGGCCCATGTTGCCGGCGATGCCCGAGATCGACGACACGCAGATGACGCGACCGTTCGGACGGATCACGTTCTGTGCCAGCAGCTCGTCATTGATGCGCTCTTCGGAGGACAGGTTGATGTTGATCACCATGTTCCAGAGCTGTTCCTTCATGTTGGCCAGGGTCTTGTCGCGGGTGACGCCGGCGTTGTGCACGATGATGTCGAGACCGCCGTGAGCGTTCTTGCAGTGCTCGGCGATGCGGCCCGGGGCCTCGGCCGAGGTGATGTCCAGGGCCAGCACGGAGCCGCCGATCTCGCCGGCGACTTGGTGCAGGTCGGCTTCCTGCTGCGGCACGTCCAGGCAGATCACGTGAGCGCCGTCACGGGCCAGGGTGTGGGCGATGGCGGCACCGATGCCACGCGAGGCGCCGGTGACCAGGGCCACCTTGCCGTTCAGCGGGCGGTTCCAGTCCGGGGTCTCGCCGGCGATGCCGGTATTGCTCAGGCGCACGACCTGGCCCGACACATAGGCCGACTTCGGCGAGATGAAGAAGCGCAGGCTGGATTCCAGACCCTGTTCGGCACCCGGCGCCACATAGATGAGCTGGGCGTTGCAGCCCTTCTTCACTTCCTTGGCGATGGCGCGCACGAAGCCTTCGAGGGCGCGCTGGGCGGTGGCATGCTTGGGGTTGTCGAGCAGCTCGGGGGTGCGGCCGATGACGATGATGCGACCGCTGAAGGCGATCTTGCGGATCACCGGGCTGAAGAAGCTGTGCAGGGCGATGAGGTCGTCCGAGCGGGTGATGCCGGAGGCATCGAACACCAGCGCCTTGAACTTCTGCTTGTCTTCGGCCGACGCGGCATAGGCCTGGATGGACAGGTTGGCGGCAGCGGCGGCGGCGTGCACGCCGCTGTCGAAGTTGGCGAATACATTGGCCTTGAACTTGCCGAGGATGCCGGCGATGGTGGTGGTCAGATCGCTGCCGGCGGCGGCGCCGAGCAGCACGTCGCCGCTGACCACGGGCTTGCCTTCCTCATGGCGTTCCAGCGGCTGGGGTGCCGGCAGGCCGAGGTTCTTGGCGACCATCTGACCGACGGGCGAGTTGATGAAATCCAGATAACGATCGCTCATGATGCACTGTCCTTGATGACTCGAAATTCGCGCTAGGTCTGTCCGTTCAGGACAGACGGGGGTGGTGCGGAGCCTAGTCAATTTGCGCGCGCTTGGCGAGCGCTAGGCGATAGGGGCGACGAAGCGCTACCATGCCGCAACCTGCAGCCTAGCAAATCCCTTTCGTCGGACAGTTTGCCGTGGGCCGTCGGTACATCTGCATTTCGGCCAATGCCATGTCCATGACTTGTGCTAGCTTGCCTGCCATCATCACAGGAGACTCCTCATGACCACTCTTCGCCGCGTTGCCATCGTCGGTGCCAACCGCATTCCGTTCGCCCGCTCCAACAGCGTCTACGCCACCGCCTCCAACGAAGACATGCTCACCGCTGCCCTCGACGGTCTGGTCGAACGCTGCAACCTCGGCGGCAAGCGCATTGGCGAAGTGGTCGCCGGTGCCGTTCTCAAGCACAGCCGTGACTTCAACCTGACCCGCGAATGCGTGCTCAGCACCGCCCTCGACCCGCAAACCACGGCCTATGACATCCAGCAGGCCTGCGGCACCGGTCTCGAAGCCGCCATCCTGGTCGCCAACAAGATCGCTGTCGGCCAGATCGAGTCCGGCATTGCCGGCGGCGTCGACACCACCTCCGACGCGCCCATCGGCCTCAGCGACGGCATCCGCAGCCTGCTGCTCGAAGTCAATCGCGGCAAGACCGTGGGTGACAAGCTGAAGACCCTCGCCAAGCTGCGCCCGGGTCACATCGGCCTCGAAGTGCCGCGCAACGGCGAGCCGCGCACCGGCCTGGCCATGGGCGACCATGCTGCCATCACCGCTGCCGAGTGGGCCATCAAGCGTGAAGACCAGGATGCCCTGGCCGTCGCCAGCCACCACAAGCTGGCCGCTGCCTACGAGCGCGGCTTCTTCAACGACCTGATGACCCCATACCTGGGCCTGAAGCGTGACCAGAACCTGCGTCCGGATTCCAACATCGAGAAGCTGGCCACCCTCAAGCCCTGCTTTGGCGATCGCGAAACCGGCACCATGACTGCCGCCAACTCGACCCCGCTGACCGACGGCGCCTCGGTGGTGCTGCTGGCCTCGGAAGACTGGGCCAAGGCCAACGGTCTGCCCATCCTGGCGTACTTCATTGATGGCGAAGTGGCCTCGGTCGATTTCGTGCACAAGAAGGAAGGCCTGCTGATGGCGCCGGCCTACGCCGTGCCGCGTCTGCTCGCCCGTCGCGGCCTGACCCTGCAGGACTTCGACTACTACGAAATCCATGAGGCCTTTGCCTCGCAGGTGCTGGCAACCCTGGCTGCCTGGGAAGACCCCAAGTTCTGCAAGGAGCGTCTGGGTCTCGATGCCCCGCTGGGTTCCATCGATCGCAGCAAGCTCAACGTCAACGGCTCCTCGCTGGCTGCCGGTCACCCGTTTGCCGCCACCGGTGGCCGCATCATCGGTACCCTGGCCAAGATCCTCAACGAGAAGGGTTCGGGCCGTGGCCTGATCTCGATCTGCGCCGCCGGCGGTCAAGGCGTCGTGGCCATCCTCGAGAAGTAAGTGCCGCTGGCCGGGGCAGGGTTCGCCACTGCCCCGAATGTGCGGTTGCCATGAAAAAGCCCGGTCATTTGACCGGGCTTTTTCATGCGTGAGCACTGGCCGGCAGCCGGCCGGGCTCACTTGCCCTTGGCAGGGGCAGGCGGCGGCACTTCCAGCGAGGAGTGGTGCATGACCATGCGGATCGTGCCGTCGTCGTCCTTGCGGAAGCCCCAGCTCTTGTCGACGCTGGTGATCTTGCCGTTCTTGTCGGTGAAGTGCACCTTGCCCATGCTCACCGCCGTCTTGCCAAACAGGTAGATGGCGATGTTCTGGATGTCGACATTGCGCCAGCCCTTTAGCGCGAAGCCGGTATCGTTGGGGTACTTCGGGTTGCCGCCGACGAAGTACGACAGGGCGCCTTCCCGATCGGTACGGAAGGTTTGCGGCGCGCTGGTCAGCGTCGGCTTGAACAGCACCGGGCCATAGCTGTAGTCGTAGGTCGAGTCGATGACCTTTTCAGCCACGGCCTTGGCGGCGGCATGCCCCTTGGCATCGTAGGCCTTGCTGATCTCGACCAGGCCCTTCTCCCATTGACGCTGGGACGACAGGACTTCCTCCTCGGTGATGTTCAGCGAGATCACCTGCTGGGCATGCACCAGGGGGGCGCCTACCAGCAAGGCGGTGGCAATCAGGGAATTCAACGGTTTCATGACGTATCTCCTCAGGGGTCAGATGGTGTTGCCGGTGGGGTTGATGCGAAGCTCGATGCGAACCCGTTCACGGGTCTCGATGTCGAAGCCGTTGTCGACGCGAACCTGCTCCGTGCGCGTCTGGAAGTTGCAGTTGCCCGTTGCCTGCTGCCGGCGGGACGTCATGCCCAGGAACTGGCGGGTCTGCACGGTGGCGCAGACGACCTCGCTGCCGTCAGCGGCATAGATCACCGCGTTGCGGTCCGGGGCATAGCGGAGTCCCGGCACCGTCACGCGCTTGACGGCCAGCGGGTCATCGTCACCGCGCTTGAAGACCAGGTTGGTCCAGGCCCGGTTGAGTTCGGCATTGATGCCGAAGTAGTGCTTCTCGTTGAAGGCCACCGTGGCCGGCCCGTCATAGACCGTGATGGTGCGCGCCGACGCGGCATCGGCCAGCGCTGCGGAGGCGGGCAGGGAGAGCAGGCCTGCAACCAGAAGCCGCCGGATCGGCGGGGGAATGTCTCGCATCATGAACCTCCTCGTTGTTCGCTTCACGGAAGGCATCATGTCCTGCTAAAAACTCCTGAAGATCTGCTGAGCGACAGACTTGGGAGTACGTCATATGACAGAGGATGCAAGATCCGCCAGCCGTATCCTTGAGCAACGGCAGGCACTGCGGGAACAGCATGTGGTCAACGATGGCAGGCAGTTGCTGGGCGGCCTGGCGACCTGTCTTCGTCGCCAGTCGCTGGAGGAGGCGGGAGATGCCGCCCTGCGGCTGCTATCCGGGTTTCTCGGCGCGTCAGCCTCCGGACTGTTCCGCTTCCAGGCCGGCCGGCTCACCGCCGTGGCCACGCTCGGAGCGACCATGCCGCCCGGAACCCGGCTGCCGGTGCGCGGCCTGCTTCAGGGGCTGTTGCAGCCTTCCGCGCGCCCGCTGCTGCTGACCGAGGTGAGCCAGCCCTGGCTGCAGCGCGACGGTCACGCCGGCTACGAGTATTTCCTGCCCCTGGTGGCGCGGGAACAGGTCACGGGGCTGCTGGTGCTGGCCGGACCGCCGTCGGCACCGGTGCTGTCCGGCTCGGACCAGGACTGGCTGGATGTGCTGGCGCCGTTCCTGGCAGCCGCCTGGCAGGAACAAGCCAGCGGACGTGTCGGTCGACTGCCGGAGCGCTGGCGCAAGGAGCTGGAGCAGCTGACGCCGCGCGAACGTGAAGTCATGTCCCTGCTGCCGAGAGGCTGCAGCAACCAGCGCATTGCCGAGCAGCTGGGCATCAAGGAGGGAACGGTGAAGACCCACATCGAGCACATTCTCGCCAAGCTGCGTCTCGAGGACCGGGCGCATGCGGCCGCGCGTGCCGTCGAGTTGCGCCTCGGAGATACCGGATCATGAGGTGGCGCGTGCCCTTGCGCCTGGTGCTGGTGATCGTGCCGGTGCCGGTGCTGATGCTGATTGCCGCCATGCTGTCGGTGCTGTGGGCTGCCCGTTCCGCGGCGCAGGCCGAGCAGAACGTGCGCCAGGGTCTGCAGGTGCTGGCCGGCATTCATGCCGTGCATGCCCAGCTCGCCGAAGGCGCCAGCGGCATTCGCGGCTATCTGCTGACCCGGGACGAGCGCTTCCTGCAACCCTGGCACCGGGCGCAGCAGGAGCTGCCGCAACGTCTCCAGCGCCTGCGCGAGCGCGTCATCGACCCGGTCCAGACGCGTCAGGTCGAGATCATCACCCGCCTGGTGGAGATCAAGCTCGACAACCTCGGCACCTTGCGCGAGCGTGCCCGCGTTGCCCGCGAGACCCAGCTGCTGCCGTTGCTGCAGGACAACAAGCGCGTGCTGGATGACCTGCGCGCGCAGATCCGTGACATGGAGCAGCGCGAACACCAGATCATTGCCGAACGTGTCGCGCTCAGTGACCAGGTCCGCGAGCGCCAGCAGATCATCACCCTGATCGCCGTGCTGGTGGTGCTGATCAGTGTTGCCTCGGCCAGCCTGCTGTGGTGGCGCAGCCAGCGTGCCGAGCAGGACCGGCGTGCGCTGGAGGCTGCCAGCCAGGCGCGTACCGACACCCTGTCCCGGATCAGCCACGAGCTCCGCACGCCGCTCAACGCCATTCTCGGCTTCGGCCAGCTCATGCAGCGTGACGCCCTGTCCGACCCGTCGCGCCGCAACCTGCGCCACATGCTGGACAGTGCCGATCACCTGCTGCACCTGGTTGACGACGTGCTGCAGCTGACCCGCTCCGCGCGCGAGGCTGAAGGCATGCGCTGGTCCCGCGTCGACATGGCGGCATTGCTGCGGGACGCGGTGAGCTTCATCCAGGCTGCCGAGCAGATCCCGGTCGCGGACTGGCATCTCGAGCTGCCGGCATCGGCCTGGGTGCTGGCTGACAACCAGCGCCTGCGCCAGGTGCTGCTCAACGTGCTGCACAATGCCGCCAAGTTCAATCGCCCGGGCGGGCAGATCCGCATTCGCCTGGCGGCACTGGCGGACAGCGTGCAGCTGACCGTCGAGGACGAGGGGCCGGGCATTCCCGCCAGCCGCCGCGACCAGTTGTTCCAGCCCTTCGAGCGGCTGGATTCGCAGAAGCCCGGCACCGGCCTCGGGCTGGTCATCAGCCGTCAGTGGATGCAGGCCATGGGGGGAGACATCCACTGCGACGAGCCCGCCGGCAAGGGCGCCTGCTTCCGTCTGCACCTGCCGCGCCACCAGGAGGACACGCCGTCATGACACACGAACAGGACATCCTGCAGTCACGCATTCTCATCGTTGATGACGAGCCGCTGAACGTCGAGCTGCTGGAGCAGATCCTGGCCCAGGAGGGCTTCCAGTCCGTGCTCGGACTGACCGCGCCGACCCGCGTGCTGGAGATGATTCCGCGCTACCAGCCGGATGTCATCCTGCTCGATCTGCGCATGCCCGACATGGACGGCTACACCATCCTGTCGCGTCTGCAGACCCTGAAGGTCGAGGGCGAGTACCTGCCGGTGATCGTGCTTACTGCCGATGTCAGCCGCGAGGCCCGGCACCGGGCACTGGCGCTGGGCGCGCACGATTTCCTGACCAAGCCCTTCGATGTGGTCGAGGTCGTGCTTCGGGTATGGAATCTGCTGGAGACGCGGCAACTGCACCAGCGCCTGCGCACGCTGGCCGGACCGCAACCCGTGCCGCGCCGCCCGAACTGGGGCTGAGGCGCGGCAGGGCGGGGAGGGGGCTTACTTCTCGATGCCGAGCAGCTCGACCTCGAACACGAGTGTCTCGTTGGGGCCGATCTTGCCGCCCGAACCCTGCTCGCCATAGGCCAGGTTGCTGGGGATGGTGAACTTGTACTTGCTGCCCACGGTCATCAGCTGGACGCCTTCGGTCCAGCCCGGAATCACGCGATCCAGCGGGAAGCTGGCGGGCTGGCCACGTTCCACCGAGCTGTCGAAGACCTCGCCGTTGATCAGGGTACCGTGGTAGTGCACGGTGACCGTGTCGCTGGCGCGCGGGCGCTCGCCGGTGGCGGCTTTCAGCACCTCGTACTGGAGACCGCTGGGGGTGGTGATCACGCCGGGCTTGCGGCCGTTGTCCTCGAGGAACTTGCGACCGCTGTCCGAGGCGGTGCCAGCCTTGGCCTGCATTTCCTTCATGCGCTTGGCCTGCAGGGTCTGCAGCGTCGACGCCTTGATCTTTTCCATGTCCTCGTCGCTCATGGCCAGCTTGGTGTCGGCGAGCGCTTCGGTGAGGCCGCGCTGCAGGGCGGCATGATCGACATCGTCGCCGATGGCGGTCAGCGAGCGGCCGATCTCGACGCCGACGGCATAGCTGAACTTCTGCTGATCGGTATCGATGGCGGCATCAGTGCTCACCGGGGACTTGTCGCAGGCGGCAAGCAGCAGGGCGGCGGCGAGCGGGGTCAGGCGCAGCCAGTGGCGGGAGACAGACAGCATCATGAGGGGTTTCCTGGTGGTGTGTGATCGGGGGTCTGCGCCTGCAGGGCCTTGAGCAGGCTGGAGGTGTCCCAGCGTCCGCCGCCCAGCGCCTGCACAGCGCGGTAACAGTCGTTGACGTGCTCGGTGCCGGGCAGGGACAGGCCCAGGCCGGCGGCCTCGGCGAGCACGATATCAAGGTCCTTGCGCATCCAGTCGACAGCAAAGCCGTGGTCGTACTGGTCGGCGATCATGGTGGCGTGACGGTTGATCAGTTGCCAGGACGAGCCGGCGCCCTGGCCGACCAGCGCCATGACCTGGGCCACGTCAAGGCCGGCGCGCTGCGCGAAATGCATGCCTTCGGACAGCCCCTGCAGGACGCCGGCGACACAGATCTGGTTGACCATCTTGGCCAGCTGGCCACTGCCGGACGGGCCGACATGGGCCTGGGCGCGGGCATACGCGGCCAGCACCGGTGCGGCCCTGGCCACATCGCTGTCGCTGCCGCCACAGAAGATGCTGAGCTGACCGTTGATGGCACCTTGCTGGCCGCCACTGACCGGCGCATCGACGAAGCCGCAGCCGGCCTCCTGCAACATGGCAGCCAGGCGACGCGAGAGGGTTGCCGAGACCGTGGAGTGATCAATCAGCAGGCTGCCCGGGCGCAGGCCGGCGAGGATGCCATCCGGCCCCAGCACAACGGACTCCAGATCGTCATCGCGCCCGACACAGGTCAGCACGATGCTGGCCGAGCGCGCGGCGTCGGCAGGGGACGCAGCAGGTTGGCCGCCATGTTCTGCGCACCAGGCATCCGCCTTGGCGCGTGTGCGGTTCCAGACCTGCACGCGATGACCGGCACGCTGCAGATGACCCGCCATGGGGTGACCCATGACACCCAGACCGATGAATGCGATCTCACGCATGCAGCAACACCTTGCCCAGACAGGATTGCAAAGAATGCAAGACTACCGTGAAATCCCACCTCCGGTCAGCTGTCCGGAAACCAGATGAACAGTGCAGGAGAGTCAGCCAGAATGGAGTCATCCGTCAGGAAGCCGCGTGCGGCCTTGTCCGTCCGCTTCCGTCGCGTCATGCGCGAGCGTTTTAATCTGCGCGATGATAAGGCGCCCGATGACGAGATCGAGCAGCGCATACGCGAAGGCGTGGAGCTGCGGGGGGCCACCCCGTGGATTCTGATGTTTGCCATTCTCACTGCATCGGTCGGACTCAATGTCAACTCCACTGCAGTCATCATTGGCGCAATGCTGATCTCGCCGCTGATGGGGCCCATCATGGGCGCCGGCTTTGGGGTGGCTGTCTATGACTTCGATCTGGTCAAGCGTTCGCTGACCAATCTCGGGGTGGCGACAGTGATCAGCCTGGTGGTATCTACCGGCTACTTTGCACTGACACCTTTGCAGGAAGCGCAGTCTGAGCTGCTGGCGCGAACGTCGCCGACACTATGGGATGTCCTGATCGCGCTGTTCGGCGGCCTCGCCGGCATCATCGCCATAACGCGGCGGGAAAAGTCCAATGTGGTGCCAGGCGTGGCCATCGCGACAGCACTGATGCCGCCGGTATGCACCGCCGGCTACGGCATTGCCACCGGGCAATGGCTCTACGTCGGCGGCGCGCTATATCTGTACACCATCAACTGCGTGTTCATTGCGCTTGCCACCATTGCCGGCATACGTGCCTTGCGTCTGCCCCAGCATGGCTTTGCCAACCCCCAGGTGGCGCGACGGGTCAAGTCCTCGTTGTTCGTGCTTGCGCTGGGAACCTCGTTGCCCAGTGTCTATCTGGCCTTCGAGCTGGTTCGTGACGAGGTTTTCAAGGCGCGTGCCCAGCGCTTCGTTCAGTCAGAGTTCGTCTTTGAGCAGGCCCAGATCGTGGATACCCGCATTGATCCCGACCAGCGCCGCATTCATCTGTCGCTCGTTGGTGAGCCGGTGCCTGTGGTCGAGGTACGCCGGATCGAGGCCAAGCTGGCTGCCGCGCGTCTGGAAGGCGCTCGCATCGTGCTTCACCAGATGGGTGACAACCGGGTTGATGTCACGGCACTCAAGTCCAGTCTGCTGGCGGACCTGCTGCGTGAGAGCCAGGACACGGTGAAGCGCCGTGATCAGGAGGTCGAGCGGCTGGAAAACGAGCTTGAGGCGCGTGAAGTCGTGTTTGGCCAGGCCGAAGCAGTCAGTCGCGAGCTTCGTGAGCTGTTTCCCCAGGTGGAGCGTGTGCTCATGGGGGAGGGTGTCGAGATGGCAGCGGACGGTACCGTCACCCGGCAGCTCTATCTGGACATATCGTCACGTCGAGTTCTGCCTGCGGCCGACCAGGCGCGCATCCGCGCCTGGTTCCAGGTGCGTACCGCCCGTGAACAGGTGCGCTTGCGCTTCGACACCGTGCGCGGGTGAGCATGCGCGTTGCATGCGGTTGCAAATAAAAACGACTCTCATTTAGAATGATTGCAGTTTCCTGCTGTCACTGACGGCAGGGGCAACCATGATCTGCCTGAGGGTCCGAGCCCATGTACGTCTGCCTGTGTCACGGGGTCACCGAGCGTCACATCCGCAACGCCGCTGCCGAGGGCGTGCCCAGCTTCGAGGCGCTGCAGGAGAAGACCGGACTGTCGAGCTGCTGCGGTGCCTGCCGCGATCATGCCGAAGCCACCTGGCAGCAGGCACTGGCCAGCGAAGGTGCGCAGAACACCTCGCGGCAGGCAGCTTCCAGTGCGGTTCGCCAATGGTCGCCCTGGTCATGACACGCGTGCTATAACGGGGTCATCCTCTCGCGCCCTGGAGATCCCGACATGAAAGGCGACAAGACCATCATCGGTCTGCTCAACCAGCAGCTCAAGAACGAGCTGACTGCCATCAACCAGTACTTTCTGCATGCCCGCATCTATCGCCACTGGGGCTTCGAGCGTCTGGCGAAGAAGGAATATGACGAATCCATCGGCGAGATGAAGCATGCCGATGCCCTCATCGAGCGCATCCTCATGCTCGACGGCCTGCCCAATCTGCAGGATCTGCACAAGCTGATGATCGGCGAGACGGTGCCGGAAATGCTGGCGGCCGATCTCGGTCTGGAGCGGGCCGCGCAGGCCACGGTTCGTGACGGCATCGCTGCTGCCGAGGCGGCGCGTGACTACGTCAGCCGGGATCTGCTGCTGACCATTCTGGAAGATACCGAAGAGCACATCGACTGGCTGGAAACCCAGCTCGAGCTGGTCGAGAAGCTGGGCCTGCCCAACTACCTGCAGAGCCAGACCACGCTCTCCTGAGCCTGGCATCGCCAGTGCCACCACCCAGACATGAAAAAGCCCGCGTGAAGCGGGCTTTTTCATGCTCAGTGTCTCGTCCTGAATAAGGTTGACACTTTCCATGCTGTTTTCAGGAGAGTGCGAT
>VFQO010000387.1_pt1 | contig 49106 bp, 78 predicted proteins | sample 3512331 | NCBI WGS metagenome assembly VFQO01 (sample SAMN10412371, study PRJNA504923) | tailings metagenome | isolation source: Replicate 3 from Balatoc abandoned mine | place: Philippines: Itogon, Benguet | collected 2017-08-28 | reverse complement strand
AATATCCCCACTACCTAATACACTTGCACCGTTGATGGTTTTGATGTTTGTGCCACTAACCAATATACCTTGTTTACTATCTAGGGTAGTTTGTAAATTAGTTACATCAGCAATGGTGTGTGTATGACCTAGGTCGGTTTTACTACTAACTTGACCTGCTGTCAGTCGCATTTCTACTAGCGTATCAGCACCCCAATCCCTAGCAGCTGTACCTTCTTGTCCTCTAGTAACTGTTAAAGTTGTACCGCCAGCTGCAGTAACTTTAACTATCTCCCAGTTATACTCTTCGGCACCTGATCTGGCAAATAGCGTCAATAAATAATAATCACCTACCCCTAATGCCGGTAAACTATGACCTACATAAATCTGAGTGTCTGCTGCACCTATTGGATTAACTAGTGTAGTCTTATAATTATTAAGTAGAATATTACTCATGTTTTAACCTTTAATCTTTAATTTGAAAGTAGGCCATCTAACCCCAGTGTGATTAACAGGATCGTACGTAATAATATATGCCCTATAACTACCGACATCATCCTGAGTCATATCATCAGCAATGTCCATTTCTACAATCCCGTCATCTTTTTCAATAAATAAGGATTGATTATCAATAGTACGTAAGCCTTCAATAACCAATTCGTATCTATTGACTGCCATTAAATTCTCTGGAACTCCGCCTCTAGTGAGACGGAGCGAGAATGTATTACTTCTACCAGCGTATACTGTTTCAGTAATCATAACTATTAGTCATTGATCTGGAAGAACAAATCGTCAACAGTTACGTTAGCGCCAACACCTGTTACTGTCTTACCAGTACCATAGTCTTTAGCCAACAAGATAGTTTCAGTAGTGCCAATCACAGTAGTAATAACAGCCCAACGTAATGTACCCCAATCATCTGCAGTAGTAGTCCAAGTTTGATCAGCTAAACGAACACGAATACCACCAACACCAGCTTCTACTGTATACATAGCAGGAGTTAAATCTTTAAAATTATAACCACCACCAGTTTGTTCAAACTGATCTGCTACTGGAGTAGTATCCGGAACACTACCACCACGAGCTACTGTCAACAATGACGCTACTGTAGTACCTTCGATAATGTTTGCATTATCTTTAAATAAACGAATTTTAAAGGTAGTAGGTACTGCACCACCTGAAAAATATGCTGCTAACAAGTTAGAGCGAAAAGTTTGTGAGACTAAATTAGCCATATTATGTATCTCCTATTGGAACTTCAATTTCAAGTACTTGAGTTGCCGAAGCTATCTCTAGCTGCGACGTATTGTGTAACATGTCACCATAGAATGATGCGATATCGGTATCACTCATGGTCAAGTTAAAACTGTACACTCCACCAATTATAGCAGGTTCGACTTTAATTTGTCTACCCACTTCTGTACTATTTTTAATACCTTCTACATCAAAAAGTTTATTATCCGTTTTTTGTTCTGCTTGTAATAATGAACTACTATTTGTACCTCCTTGCAATTTAGAGTTACCGACTAAATTACCTACCAACTCCCAACCAGTTTCTGGTACATTACCCTGCAATACCGCAGAAACGTTTAATAAACTACCAAACCCACTATTACTATCTACTCCTCCTACACCGGTACTGCCTACCACTAAATTAGCACTGTAATCAGCACTAGAGTAAAACTCCCCTTGAAGCATCACACTAGATTTAACGTCTTTACTATCTAGTAACGAAAAAGCCTCTAAACCGTCTGATAGTACTGCATCTACCTTATAACCACCATTACTACCAGTATTTTTACTAATACCCTCTACTAGTACCGGAGACAGTCTAATACCAGCACCTAAGTATATACCCGCCCTGAAAATACCACCAGAATAAATATTACTACCTATAATACCTCCACCTAAAGTATCTGCTGCTTGTATACCACTCTGCATTAACGCATTACAATCACATTCGCCACCCACACCTAAGTAGCTAATTAAACCACCACTAAAATTGCCTGTAGTAAAGTATTTCATACCTAAAGTAGTAGTGCTTGCCATACCGTAGTTTAACATCATACCAGAAGCCATAAAACCGACAGCTTCCATATTACTATCTAAACCACCTTTTAGTACTGCATCCTGTAAACCACTAGCGCTAACTTTACAATCCGATACTATACCATCTGTAGCTACTGCAGAAGCTAATATATTACTACCTATTACAACATTTCCAGTAATACCGCCGTAAGGTTTAGCATCAGTATAATATTTAAACTCTAACGAACTAGTAGATTCTATACCACCATTCATTCCTGAGTTCTTGATTAAATCCCCACCTAGTTCTGTATATGACCTGGCAATACCTCCCGGTAACGTAGCAGGTAGATATAACATACCTTGTACGTTAGCTACTCCTGATCCAATACCGCCTACTAATCTAGAAGTAATATCACCATCTACTGAGGCGATAGAGTAATTACCATCCTTGAGTAGTACACCCCATTTACCTCCTACTAAACCACTAGACTCTATCGAACCTCTAAGGAATACTGCTACTTGTCCATAGGTATAAGTACTACTATTAATACCACCAGTAAACGGGTATGTATATTGGTTATCGTTAATCCAAGTACTACCGCTATCTACACCGTAGTTCAATACAGGGCTTATTACATAACCACCATTAGTACTAGAACTAGCGTCCAGTCCTCCTACTAAATCTAAAGACAAAGCACCGTCAATTATTGCGACACTACCAATACCACCATCTAGTTCAGCATAAAGGTTATACAACCCTTCTGTATAACTAGTAGAACTAACGCCACCATCTAACTCTGCACTAATCAAATAGCTACTATCTAATGCAGCACTACTAGCCACTGGGGCAGCAAGAATAGCTGAAGCTAAAAACAACGAATAAATAGTACCTATCGAATCTAATCCACCACCTAGTGTGGCATTATGATCTGTAGTACTGGTACTATTTAACGCTGTACTATTGAGAGTACCTGTATTCATACAAACCCTCTATCGTAAATTCGTTCTACACTTGTATAATCATACCAAGCTTCTGTAGATACCTTAATTAAATTACAAGCATCTTCATACATTTTCTTATACTTAATATGTTCATCACCGGTCTGAGTAACCGACTTAATAGTCGAATAAGCCCTATAAGCAATAAATAACCTAAGAGCTTCATTATATATAGCTGGTACCGGTAGTTCATCCTCTGTATCTACTTCTTTTGGAGCAGCATAATAATCAAACTGCAGCTCTACAAAAGACTCGGGAAAATAACCTTGCACTAAATAAGTATTAACCGCTATAGTTTTAACGAACATTACTTTTTCGTTCTTAACTCTATACTTAAACTCTACTGAACTTTCATCTACTGGTAACTGCTCACCAGTATCTAACACAGTAACTTGCTTCAATCCTAAAGCATCACTAGGTAAAGTAATCGGTAAGTTCTGATCTACGCTATCTGCATCTGCTTCTATTGACTTAATAGATAACGGAAACCTAGTATATAAATCCAACAACCCCTGGTTAACAAAGCTAGTTAACACTCGTAGGTTACCTACTTGTTCCGCATTACTTAATCTACTAGTTTCATCACCTATATTAGCTAAAGCCAATTGGCGTATATCACTAGCAGCAGTATCCTCAATTAGCTTAAGTACTTTCATCTAAATCTCCACTTATTTTCTATAATATACCACAACCTAGAAAACTGTGCTACCATTTTTTGATCCTTTTTCGTCCCACTCATCATCACCCCAAATGGCATTCCACATCAACCCATCCTCTGTAACTATAGTCCTAGATTCATCACCATTATCCGGAGCATAAACATCCATCTCGCTAAGCTGATTCAGCAAATCAATCGCATCATCATGAGCTAATGCTTTAACCCCACCAGCTAATGTAAACTTACTCAGCTCATTCACCATCTCTTCTACTAACGCTAGTAAGTACGGCTGGTGTTTAATCAACTCCGGCTTAGGGAACCACACTTTACCTTGCTTAAACATAGGCTGCACACCAGTCACGAACCTAGTGGTCTTATCCTTAGTTGGCCTAATCCCAAAGTCTTTACTACCACGCTTCTTCGCTAACTGGAACCACGTATTCTTCTGCATCATCATATCCGTAATGATGCTCAGAAATCCACCCTGCTGACCACTACTCTCAATCCCTACCGATAACGGCTTCCACTTATGCACATACCGAAATAGATATTCTAGGTTCTCCATCATCGACTGTCTCTTACACTGCCCATCAACTAGGAACCAACTACCATCACTACCTATTGCCCACACACCTATAGTAGAATAATCCGCACTTTTCTTCTCTGAAGTAGCGAAGTCTGTACTTATATAGAAGTTATACAAGTGTTTATTCTTCATTAGCAGTTTGGGTTCGTACCAACGGATATCATCCTCTTCAACTAATAGCGTAGATAAGTCAGTTACGTCCAGAAGAAACTCACGGTAGAAGCTTTGGGCCTTACCTGCTGTGAGGTATTGAGTGTATAGTTTGTCAGCGTAGCTATAACTAAATCTATCCGGCCATATCGACTGAAATTTGTCTTCATCCACAGGGAATCGTTCACATAAAGGGAATCTTTCTACTCTGTATACACCACTATTCTTTAGTTTATGGAGCAGATCTGTCTCGGTCAGTGGTGTAGCAATGTATATAATCTTGTGCTTTTTAGGGTCTAATGCAGGCAACACAGAGCTAAACCAGTTAGTCTCAATAGTGTTTCGTATAGCTTCGGAAGTCATAACTTCGTCTGAGCTTACGTCATCTCCTATTACTACAGTAGGACGTTGGCCAGCATTGCCCTTACCAGAACTTCGCAAACCACGGAAGTTTTGATTCATACCTTTACCAATAATGTACATAGGCTTTCCGTCTGCATTAGTCATTTCTAATTCATTCTCTGTTTGGCGAGAAATCGTAATTAATGAGCGTAAGAAGTCACTTCTCTCAATCTTATTAGATACGTTTTTGAAGAACTGTTTAACGTTACCGTCCTGACTAGCCCCTAAAAAAGCAATAAACGACACAGGACCAAACCCAGGCCAAAACCCTAAGGCTGTAACGTAGATAACAGCGTACTCAACTAAAGTACTTTTACCCGCCCCACGTAAGCACTCTATTACTAGATTCCAATCATCCTTGTTATCACTGAACAGTGCATCAGCAATTTTGTAGTGGAATTCTGGCGATGCGTTATCTTCGTTGCCTGTAGCACGCAAAAATGCAATAAACTTTAATGCTTCATCCGAAGGAGTGTATTGAATATTATCTATCATTCTGTTATTCCTTGGTAACCAAACCGCATACCTTTAAACATTCCGCTTGTCACTACTTTACCGATATGTTTTTTATTAAACCTGATAGTTAATGTTCCGTTATTTACTCCTTGCCAATCTTCGTATTGTTTTATTGTCATATCATTTACATTAACCCTGTACCCATCTACTTCAAACCACCAAGGTTTGAAGAAGTGATTATTAGTACCTAATGCGTAACCTTTTTCTTTAAGCGTACTACTAATCTTATCTCTAGATTCTTTTGACATAGTTTTTCCTTTATGCGTAGCGCTAATCTTAGCTTTTGCTTCTTCTGACAAGGTACGCCCTTTACTCTTTTCTCCAATCTTGCGTCTACGTTCTTCAGTAAACTCCGCTTGATTATACCCTCCTGGGGTAGCGTTGTAACCATTTTTGTAGGTATCATATAACTCTATATAGTACATCTCTTTACTATCTAATTGGTCTTTTGGTATATTATCTTCTATAATACCCACGACAAAGTTACTGACACCGTGCTTACATAAAGCATGGTAAAACCTAGCCTGTACTCCCCTAGAGGCGGAGTTAGTATGCTGCCATACTCTGTGCTCTAATCCTCTTCTGGTTTGCCCAATGTAACTTTTACCACTTACTAAGCATTTCCACATATATATACAACCTTCGTTTTTAGCCTCTCTGCTCATGCCTCTTCATACTCCCCTTCAACTACATCCGTAGCTATCTTCATAGCCCCTAGCGTACTCAATCCTACTGCGCCTGCCTCTAGCATCTTCTTCTGTGCACCTGCAATCTCCATCAACTGTGACATTAGATTATCTGTAGCACTATTCTGTTGTACACCTACATCTAACTCGATCTTCATCTTCTCATTAGGTGCTGTATGCTTCAGTAACGCATCTGCTGCTGCAATCTTATCCTTACTATGGTGAGCTACTTGCATCTGCTCCGCGAGTACCTGCATAGCCTTAAATCGTTCTCCTTGGAACATAATATGTAACGGAGCTTGGCTAATCGTTAGTATATCTACTACTAGTTTGCTCTTTCTATATCTACTAGCAGCACTAGTCAATGCAGCATACTCTGGGCTGTCTGTCTTACACCCTGCCTTACTATATACGAACTCTCTATCAGCAAACGCTCTCCTGTAAGCATTAACTAGATTATCTTCCTCGGTAATCAAGTACGCACAGAATCTAAGTGCATATATATAATCATGTACACTAGCTCTATGTTTCTCCATCGCACCTTGATGAGTTAGCATCACCGTCAGTAACGACTCGCCCTGGAACTCCGGTTCTTTACTTACCTCATTAATTACCTTAACTAGTTCTGGTGTAATTGTATTCTTCCTAGACGGAATTGCTTTCTGTAGTTGTTCTATTGTTAATTCTTTTGCCATTATTACCTCTTGTTTAGTTCTTCTATCTACCATCACTATTATGTAGATTAGATTCTATTTATCTGTTTACTACTGTACATTATAACCACCAATTCTCGACAATGCAACTAGGGTACTCTTCTTGAGCTACCACTCTACCTAATCTTCTTATTGATGTCTCTACCATTGCTTTATCTACCCTTAATCTATTCCACTCTGTTCTAGCCCAGTACCACTCAGGACTATCTAGGTCGTAATCAATCCGATCCCTCTTCAGCATCTGCTCCATCAGCACATCCCAAGTTGTCTTCGTATCTACCATCTAATTCTCCTGCTAGTAGTTTATCGTAAGCATCTTTTACTACACTGCTATCTACTTCAAATAGTTCTGTGCTGCCGCCGAATGAATGCTCCGTAGTATAGTTACAACTGCGGAAGTACTCATGCAATCTACTCTCTTTACCTAATGGATCATCTACTGTTCTGAACCTTAGTTGCTTACAATGAGGGTAGTACCTATACTTCTTGTGAATAGCTAGCAGTATCTCTAGCACCCTATCCTCTACCTTAGGTCTAAGTGTGATGCCTATCTTCACTAGCACTTTACCTTCTAGGTACAACTCCAGTAGGTACAGTATTCCTTTATTCTCTTTCTTTAGTAGATCTTTGTTAACCTGCAGCTTCATCTACTTTCTTCTTAGCAGTGAATAAACTATACTTCTTACACGTCTTAATGAACTCTAGGTCTTTAGTATCTAATGCAAACCATTCACCGCATAACCGCTTCTTAGCAAACTTCCTATGAAAGTACCTCTCCATCTCTTGGTAGTTACTACATCTTTTACTCCAGTACCTAGTGATCTTGTAAGGTGCGCCCGTTTGCAGACCACGAATTCTTTTAGCTACAGTAGATGTAGTTATACCTATCTTATATTTACCATCGCAGTGTAGTATGTATAGTATGCTCATCAACCCACCTCTTGTAGTTTGTATTTGTAATTAGCTAGCTCCATTAAGTCTAGTATAATATGGATGTCTTTTCCATCATCTAACCCATACCTAACTTTTCTTTCATAGAACCAAGCTTTGCCGGATTCTGTTTTTATATAAGCTTCTGGGTTAAAGTCGAACCGTTCACTGCTATCTTCTATGACTTTCTCTTTTTCCGCATCTATTTTTACATACTTGCACAGCAGCTCTAAGGATTTGCTTGGGTATTTCATCCCTTCTAGTAGTACTTCTTTATCGGCTAGCAGCGCATCTAGTACATCTTGCCTTCCGTACCCTCTAATAGTAGACGCGTAACTAACGAACTTTCTAGGGACCTTCATTGCTTCAGCGGCGTCACCTACTTTAAATTTAAACTCTGTGACCAGCTTTAGTGCTTGTATAGCTTTTTGTGCAGTAGTGAAGTCTCTACCACTAGTAGTGTTTACATTACACAGCTTTATTAAGGCTTGTTCGTTGAGTTCAGGGTTGACATCTACGCATTTTACGTGTGTGTTTAGTTCTAAGGCTATCTTTACTCTATGTCTCCCGTCTATGCATAACCCATTTAGTATGTAAATTGGGTCTTTTTGACCAATAGCCAATATACTTGCTTTAGTCGCAGCATCCTCTAACGGGGTATGCAGCGGGTTGAATGTTATGTATCTATCCAAAAACCTTATGGTACTAGGGTCTTTATAGTATTCGGTACCTAGGAAGTTGCTCATTTATATATCCTTTGTTGTTTATAGGTACAGTATATTTTATGTACCTGTACGTGTCAACATACTAAGCAGGTTTACACTTTGTACCTAAATGTTTTTGTACATGAGCTAGTGCTTCTCCTAGCAGCATATCCTCAGGTATGCGGAGTATAGTACATCCAAGGGCTTCGAATAAGTATTGTGCTCTTTTGATATCTTCTACGCTATTGGCTTTATGTGTATGGTGGGTTTCGTCGTACTCTACTACTAGGTTATACTCAGGTATATACGCATCTACGCGATAAGTGCCTATGTACTTTTGGGTCTCCATTACTATTCCAAGAACATTTAAATACGCATACAGTTCTGCCACAAATCGTATCTCTTTTCTTGGTAGCGCTGCTGTAACTACTGCTACACCCTTCTCTTTATACAGCCTTGTCAATACGTCAGCTCTATTAGGATTGGTTATTAGTGTATGCTCAGTTACTGCAATAGCAAATTCTACAGGTACATCGTACTCAGTCCTTAACCTGGTAGATAGGCCTACATTGCGTAAGTGCTTTTTATCTATTCGATAATCTTCTAAGTTTGTACCTATGAGTTCTGCCACATTTTTGCATTTCTGCAGAAACTTTGGGTAGTGGGTAAATCCTAGGTCAGCACATAAATTTCGTAAGTACATGATATTTCTCCTGATTTAGTCGATATAGAAATTGTACCACAAATGTACCTTGGCACGCAAATGGCAAAAATATACCTGTGGGTACATTTATTCTATATAGTAATCTATAGGTTAAGGAGAATCGTGAGTTGCGAATCATTCTCATCATCGCATTAGGGATTTTTATCGCACGAATTATAGAGGCAGTTCTTCCCCACTTTGACCCTCAGTCGTTGGTACCCCCCCGTAGTCCTCATAGCAAGCATCCTTTTCTTACAGCCACTACTAGCCTCACCATCTCATAGCTTATCAGCTACTGCAGTACTAACTCTCTTACGTAGCCACTGTGGTAAAGCATTGGTACATACATTCACCCATTACTAGGAGTAATCATCATGGGTTTCTTTTCTGCTGTTAATTCTCTATTCAATGCTGTTGAAACTGTAGCTAATGTGGTAGAAACTACTGCTACTGCTGGCTTGAGTGTAGCACAATCTGCTGCTATCAATGCTAGCAAACTGAAGATCGAAGCTGCTCTTGATCTATGTACAGAGCTTAACATCGAAGTAGCTTCTACCGAAGAGGCTTTGTTGATCGCTCAGGAATGGGCTAACATCGACAAGAAGGTAGAAGAAAAGACCAAGCGTCCTGCTCTACCAGCTAGATCAACTAACTAATAACTACGACATCGATCCTTCGGGGTTGGTGTCTTTATTTTTTCCTGTTACTACAGCACTACCTTTACTTCCTTCACACTCACACTTCACACCTCACACTCTAGGATAGTCTTGCTTACTTCTAAGGACTGCAGTGTTGGCTCTTCCTCTACCACTGTGTCAAAGCACCGGCTATCTTTGGATAGTCTTCATTAATACCTAAGGAGATAATGGTTATGAACTTTGATACAAGCTTCTTTGATGATGTCGTACCTGCTGAAGTAGATCAGTGGTTAACCGAAGGCTTCTATGCTTTCGAGAACGATGACCCAGCAGATTCTTTTGATATTACGGAGTATCTATCATGAACAAAGTATTACTGTCTTTAATCACCCGCAATAACCGTCGATACTTAACAATTAAATTCTTCAGCTACGATGTTACAGGTAAGTCTGTAAACGTTAACGCTAAGATGAAGTTAATTACTATTGATGGTAACACTTTCAAGATCGCAACTAACGGAGTATTAGTCAAATGAGTTTCCAGGAACTACTTGATAGATTCTTAGCAGATACCTCTGTTGACGTAGACGCAGATCTACACTACAGCGATGTACCTGTTACTGAAGAGGACTTAGTACAACTACGTGCTATGTTCGAAACTAGGTTGGCGGTGCAACATGGCACTAACTAGCCTAGAGTTCATTACTGTAGCTATCGCCTTAGGTAGCTACTACTTATTACTACATATAGGAGAACGTTTTTAGGATTGAGTTACTGATCTTAATTTCAGGTATTGTAGCACTGTGGAAGTTTCACAGCACTATCAATGCTAGTACAGTAGCAGCAAAGGCACATACGGAGGTGTGGGCTGAGGATGTCATTGCAAATGCACAAATCAAACGCAGTGAGCAAGTTGAACAATTTAAGCAATCCTTAACTAACGAAGACGGCTCTAGAAGGCAACTATACAGCCACGACGAAGTAATGCAAATGCTCAAGTCCTAAACCCCTAAATTTTCCTCAACACGACCTCAGGTATGTCACAAAACTACCTCAACACTTTAATCACTCGGAGAATCTCACTTATGACTACTACAATTACTGCTGAAATGGTTGCTGAACTACGTGCTAAAGCTGAAACACTACGCAATGGTACTAACAACGAAATGGCTCTTCGTATGGAATCCCTACGCCTTAATGCAGAGATCAATCGCTTACAGGACCCTAAGTACCTCAACGCTTTAACTAAAGCCTCTATGGTCAAATCTACCACTGACACCCTTAATGCGGTAATCAACAACTGCAAAGGTATCATTGAATCAATGCCTATCTTTAATCGTACCACAGGAGAAAACCGTAAATGGTCAACTAACCGCACAGTAGGCTACGGTAACCACATCGAGTTACTAACCAACCTACTTAACGGCATTCAGTACTCTACTGCTGAACACAAACAGTTCATGCTGGAACTATCTGGATTAGATAATGATTTAATCGAACGTACGCTACAAGCCTTTGGTAACCCAGCATATTACTCTATCAACAACGACATTGTGGTAGAAGCTCAGCCTTACAACTACAACGAATTGATGGAGTGTATTGCTCTTATAGAAGACAAGCTAGGTGCAGTCCTCAACACTACCGACCTAACTGAAAAGCGTATGTCTCAGCGCTTCCTATTAGCGGAAGTACGTGCTAAACAAGCTCAGGTAGATGCTCACAAAACTACCTTTGTCGCTAGTGGATTATTAGACCTCTCTTAACCATTAGCTCTTTGAGTAGTACTTAGGTGCTACTCTTTATTCCATCTATTGGGAGATTGTAATGGAATATCGTGATCAAATCCTGAATGGTAGCCTAACACTACCAGGTGCTTCTACTATCGAAGCTAAGTTAGGTGAAGATACTCTTGCTAAAGCCGAATCGCTATGGGCAGCTCTGTGGCATAACTTCCTCAACCATGAGTCACCTATCAACTCTACCTACTGGTATGAACAATGGGATGATCCTAAATCCTTCAACCTAATTATTATGTCCTTATGCAAATCCGGTTGGCTTATTTCTACAGCTATTCCGGAACGTAATTGGGCAGAAATGCAGTTAAACCGTGACCACTTACTTAGTTTTGTTACTGAAGCAGAACTATTAGAAGTACGTTCTCAGTATAAATTCCAGCAATACCGTCCTCGTGCTACTGCATCCACTAAATCCGACTTAGTTCGCCTTAACGGTAAACTTGATCGTACTGGATTAGTTCGCACTGGTTTTATGAAGGCAGGTAACACTCGCTATTCCTATGACCTAGATGCCTTAGTTAAGTACCAAGATGCTATACAGCTCAACCTAACTAAATCTATGTCGAAAATCCGTGATATGCACCCACAAATGAAAGCATCTATTGCAGACTATGACGAGATCAGTGTAGACATTCTCAACTACTTAGTTGACGAACAACCTACTATGACTCGTGGTAACTGTGTAGCTGATTCTCGTGGTCGTGCTATCTCTTCCTCTCTATCTAAAGTAGCTAACCCTATTAGCTGTAAAGACTTCCGTGCCTTATTAACTATGGAGCAATAATCATGGCAACTATTTCTGGTGCTAACGCTGTATTCTTATTTGTAGCTGAGCTTAACGGTTACAAATCTGGTCCTTCTATGGATGACAAAATTCAATACGGTATTCGTTGCTGGTTATCTACTAAGCTACTAGAACTAGATCTCGAACAGGAGGATCACCGCAAACACTTACACGAGAACGTTTGGCTAGAACGCCTCTACCTAGACCTAGATCGTGCATTCGGACTTGACAACCTCGAAGGAGCTATCCGCAAGGAGCTCTTTCGCGTTAATCCTTGTGACATGAATCTATATCTTGACCCTAATTACTCGTGGACAGTACCTATCGAGTTAGATGCTGGTGCTTCTATGCTTCAAGTAGAGGCTATGTTGTTAGGTGATTTGCAACTAGCTACTGCTACTAACATGGTCAAAGGTGCATTAACCGATCCTTGGTCTATCAAAGGCCTTACTCGCAACCAAGTGAAGAAAGCATGTACACCTATGTTATACGGCTCTTCTCAAGCTTGTTACGAGTTATGGGAATCTAACGGTATTCAATTTGGTCTTGATGAAGTTCGTACTTATAACGAAGCCCTTAACACTGGCTACCTAGCTGTAGCTAACTTGTTCAAGGAATTCATCATCAACAATTGCAAACCTTCACCAGTTGTGGACGTTACTATTTGGGGTGAATCATTCCGTATCGAGTGTAACCGCTTCCGTAACGTAGGGGAACGTACTGTAGGCTACGACATCTATGACTCTGAATCTGATACTATCAAGCGTGTGTTCCATACAACTACTGCTAAAGTACCTGACTTAGATCAATTCCGTCGCTATTTCGTTACCTTATTAGTTCACAACATCGACTCACAAGTAGCAGATGCTATCGCTGAAGCTGTCTATGATGAGTTTGGTTGGGTTATCGACATCCATGACGCCTTCATTGTTAACCCGGAAGCCGCTTCATTTGTACGTGCTAAGTATGCTGAACTAATGGAAGAAATCTTTACCAGCCGTAAAGCAATCTTAGGTGACTACTTCCGTTCTATCGGCATCTCTAGCTCTACACAGAAGCAGTGGGATCAACTACAATCTAAAATTGTACCTATGGACTCTTTCAAATGTGATCCTATGGCACTTAAGTAAGGAACTACTCATGTACCCTGTAATTACACAACGTCGTAATCGTCGTCGTACTCGCATTTCCAGTGATTACGATTTCCGACTCAATCAACTATGTAAAATCGTAGAAACTCGCTACCTAGACCTACTATCTACTGGTGATACTCTCACTCGCAAACTAGGTAGCGCATGGATTAACGACAAACAGCAATGTATATGGGATATATACGTAGACGAAGACTGCGCTAAACTACTACACTCAGCTGTTAAAGTAGTTATGTGGCGTAAAGTAAATAACAAACTTAAGCATTAATCCCAGAAGGTATGGTAGCGAAAGCTACTGTACCTTATTTTTTCTTATCAACAAAAGCTGTAGTAACTTTAGGATAATCTTATGAATTTTTACGAATTTGTCACAGAACACCCGCTATCAGCCTTAGTCGGTATATCTTTCTTTTTTGCTTTTTTATTTTTTCCACTACTATTTTTAATACCAGTAGCTATCTACGGTATTTACTCATTCATAAAAACTCCGAGCATAGAATTAGATACACCGCAACCTAACAATGTAAAACCCATCCGCGGCAATCGTCTAATGACCACTGCAGAACGTAATGGCTATTTCAATTCTCCCCAATGGCAAACATTACGACAACAAGTGAAAGCCCGTGATAAAGTATGTCAACTAACAGGAGCTACTGATAACCTCGAAGTTCATCACATCACTTACAATAATTTAGGCAATGAGTATCTAGATGACTTAGTTCTACTATCTCGTAAAGCACACCAATTCGTACACGATTACTACGGCAGCTATGACCGTAACAACACCTACCCAATCACAGAAGAACTGCGAGCCGCATATGTACTAAGTTTACTTAACAACCCTTAGCATTACGGCTATTTTTTACTGTCAAAAACCAAACACTTCAATTTTTTATTTTACTTAACAACCACTTACGAGTTAACCATGAAAAAACTACTTCTTCCTCTTATTTTTTCTCTCTCTTTACCAGCACTAGCAGCTACCCAGAACGAATCCGTACTGAAGTCCCTAACTAAATTAGAAGGAGCAGAAATCGCAAAAGCACTGAACTCAAACGTGAACAACCTGTCTCAGTACAAGAACGCTCACACCTTCTTCCGCGCCTACCCTTTTTACCGTAAAGATAACTACAACTGCCGTGATGTAATCATCGCTAAACACAGCAACTACGGTGATATGACTGCATGCAACATCGGTGGGGATTGGGTCTTCATCTTTGAGTGATTTAAACCCTCTCTACCACTACTTCTACCACCAACCATACAATCACCTATATTTTCTTTAATCTCTCATTACAAGCAATTGTAAGAGGTTTGACATGGACTTTCACTACTACGCAGTCTACCTAACTTTCCATGACTGTGAAACTTTCATAGGTTACTACTTAGGTACTTCTATCACAGACATAATCAACCAACTATCTATTCATCACAACTATAGGATCGAACTAGTATGAGCTTCGAAGAAATCAAACCATCTCGCACTCGTAAATCACCACAACAGCAACTACAAGAGAAAGCTCTTATCCACGATGCTCAATTCCGACCCAAGGAACACAAACCCAAGGTGTACGATAAACGCAAACCCAAGAACAACCGTGAACTACAAGCACTGTATGGAGAAGATGATGAGTAACTACGTCTTACACCTACCAGAACACACCTGGAACGACCTAGCACTTACAGAACGTGAATTTCCACCACGTAAATCGTACAGCACAAATATACCACCAGCTAAACGTAAACTAATGCGTACTACTAAGTCAAGCAAAACTACCAAGGCAACTAAGTCATGAACTCACTAATACACTGGTTACCGCTAGAGAACGTAGAACTCGACCACGAGCGTCCTGTACTACTAATGACCGACAGCAGAATTGTAGTAGGTGTAGCATTAGAAGGCCAACCTAACGTTATCATCCTTACCGACAAATACGCTATCAACACCACTAACCTACTACCTAACAAATTCTTTTACTGCTACCAATCCGACATCGAATACTTCGATCTGCAGTAATTAATCCTACCTACATCACTCCCAATGTAGGTAAATTACTAAGTACTACTCATTGTAACTAATGTACAACATGAGTCACTCAACCACATCTCCCTAACCGAGTAGTACTTATTAATTTAATCTAGGAGCTCCTATGCAAATCACTCTAACCCCAGAACAACAAGCAGCTTTATGTCGTGGCGAGTCTATTACTATCGACCCACCTAAACCAACATGGCCTTTTGAAGCACCTACAAATAATGAGTACTTCCTGCTTAAAACAGGTTATGCCACAGCTCGTAATGAAGATCACAAACAAAACAATGTATTTAAACACTTAGAAACAGTACACGAAGTGGCACGTAAATTACGTTTTATTATGATGTGTGCTCGTTTTCGTGAACATTTTGAACCAGAGTTTAGTGAAGTTGAAGATACTTTTACAGATGAAAAACCTGCATATTACGTGTATTTTTCTTATACCTATAACTTATTTAAAGTAGGAAGTACAATTTCCGCAGATTGTAGGTCTGTAGTTTACATGAGCGAAAACTGCGCAGAAGCTTTAGTTACTCTTTTAAATACTAACCAAGTCCCTGGGTTTGAGTTTTTAGGAAACTGCTATGCAAATCACTAGCAAATCCGGTAAAGTTTACAAAATGAAATGGAGACTTTATGGGTTTTCTTGGGCACAGCCTATAACATTAACCAAAAAGACCTATTTCAGGATTTTCACCATCACCCATAAGCAATCTCTAATACATTGGGCACATCCTATGACGTACTCTGAAGCAGAATCCGCAAAACCTGACGAATTACGTAAGTGGTTTACTGATACAGTAAATAACTACGAAGACTACCAAGAAGCTTGGAAAAAGCATTAGAAGGAACAATTATGCAAACCACTATTTACTATTTAACCCTACTACTGCTTTTTGTTTTAGCAGTATTCGGTTGGTGCTACAACATCTATAAGCTCTTCCACTTAGATGGTATGAGTGGTGAATTAGCTATACGTGCTATCGGTATTATTGTCGCACCGCTTGGTGCAATTATGGGGTATATTTAATGCAATTTTTAGCTTGGTCTAACAAAACCACTAACAAATTGGCTGTAAATCTTGACCAAGTAGTTACTATGTATACAGCTACTGATAGTAAATCTACAAAAACTACTTATCTTATAGTTTTTTATTTTATTCACAGAGAAAGCGCTTACTGGCATTACGATAACCAATGCCTACGTGACCAAGATTACAACCAATTACTAGCAAACTACTGCAAGGACATTTCACAATGATCACTTACACACTAACCAAAGAATCGATGTTACAGTACCTAAACCGTGCTATAGCAGAAGTAACTAAACAACTAGCAGAAGAACAAGCTAAGCTAGAATCGACACAAACTGCTTTCAAGGTCGCCTTAGATGAACTCTACCGCGATCTCAACTACGAGTTGCATGACCCAGAAGCTACGGTAATCAAAGCACTTACTAACAACGCCTTAAAAGAGCTTAAGCAAGATTTTACTTACACCCCTATTACCAAATGGTTTTACTATCTTACGCGTTCTACTGTGTACAACGGAACTATCAATGAGCACGTCCCAGTAAAAAACCCTGAAAGCTGTATTATTATCGACATACGCACAAATCTGAGTAAAGAACTAAACGATGTGTCGAATTATCTGTTAGCTACAGATGACGAAATATATCATTTTTACTGGAGCAGTGATTCTGCCGCTAGCTACTACCGCAAAGCTAAAGGCGAATCATTAATCATTAACTGCTACAAGACAAGGGATCTAATCAAAGGAATCCAATCTGATATCAAATCACTAACCTGTAAACTCGCCTTGCTACAACGCGAACTAGTAACCACAGAATTCTGTGAATCTGCTACTTTTGAACTCACCTCGGAGTGTAAATTATGAACCATGAACAACTATTACGATACGCACAGAAAGCAGGCGGTATGTTTGGTCAGGAAATGACCAAAGTAACTGATGCCCACTTCACCCTTGACCGCACTTACTGGACTGGTAACACCTACTGCTTCATCTACCATGTACAAGACGGCAGCTTCTACTACAAGCAAGTAATGAAGCTACCTATAATTGTATCTATGTGCGATAGTGCTATGAGTATTGCCCACGAAACCGATCCAACTGCAATACCATTACCTGCATTTAACATGATGCGTAAACTCCACCAACTAACCCAGAAGGACTAGCCTATGTCATTATTCCTAGCTGTATTAGCAGCAATCAACGCAGCATTTGCAACTACCTACCATCGTATGTTTAACCTAGGTTCTGCATACTGGAACGTAGCAGTATCTACTGCACTAACTATAGTATTCCTGATCCTATCTGCATTCCTTGTAGTAGCACCAGGAACTAACCAAGTCAAAACCGTCTTTGGTAGCGTAGACCCCAAACCACTAGAAGCAGGTGTACACTTAGTCAACCCATTAGCTGATTTTGTTGAGTACGACTTGCGGCAGCAAACCACTACTCTTGAAGATGTGACCTTGCAAACGCAAGATCGTCTATCATCTATGGTAGATATCTCTGTTACTTTATCCGCTAAAGCGACTACTACGCCAACTATGTACGTAGATTCTGGTACCTTACCGCAAGCAATGGACAAGCACGTAACTCCGGCGCTTCGTTCTATTATTCGTGAAGTAGGTCGTACTGTACCAGAAGCACAGCAACTAGTTAATGCGGATGTACAATCACGCGTACAGGACGAAATCGAGAACAAACTCAATGAGTACTTATCTGACAAAGGCTTTGTAGTGCATGCAGTTATGCTACGTGATATTGAACTACCTCCAGAAGTTAAACAAGCAGTTATTCAATCTGTTCAACGTAAAGAACAAATCGAACGCGAGAAAGCACAACTGAAAATCGTAGAGCAACAAGCACAACAACAAGTAGTACAAGCACAAGCAGCAGAACGAGCAGCTATTGCAACTGCTAACGCTGTTCGTACCAAAGCCGACGCCGAAGCCTACCGTATCCTTACAGAAGCTAAAGCAACTGCTGATGGTAACAAAGAAATTGCTAAATCGCTAACTAACGACTTAGTAAACTACACTGAAGCTACTAAATGGAATGGCGTATTACCATCTACTGCATTAACAGGTACAATGCCTATCCTTAATGTGAAGTAACCGTCTACTAGTAGCTTTATCACTAGTCCCAGCTATGGGTTAAATAGCAACTATGCCCTCGTATCGGAACAAGCTTCTACCTTGTAGTACCGTAAGTGGATCAATGGGAGTTCGAGTCTCTCCGAGGGTGCCAGACAATTATCCTAACTCGTTAAATGATTTACCTTAGATTATTTAACGAGATTGGATGTGACTACAATCTCAATATTACACTACTGTCACAACTACCAGTTGTTTATTACCTAGTCGCGAATAGGTACCGTGGTGGTTATAGGCTGATAAGCCTGTAAGGGTTCGACTCCCTACAATAAACAACTACTTTAACTAACACACATACTAATTGGAGTGATGAGCATAGGTCTTGGTCGCCAACAGGACTTACATCACCTAGTTAGTAGCTGTGTTAGTTAACCTTATATCAACAAATAACACACCTACAATGCTACAGTAGGTGCACCATTCCGTCTGCTACAGCGGTCAAATAATCGAGTAGGTGTGTTATTTGTTGGTTAAAACTAGGGACTACACGGATGACTTCGAGTATGCGTAGCATTGTAGAAGCACATCGAGGTGCAGAGGACTATACCTGATACAACTTAAGAGCTTATGCTTGGTACAGGTTTAAGTTAGCCGTAACCTTGGGAACTGCACTAGGGCTGTTGTGTACAGACAGCAACTAACAAAGGAAGATGAACGGAGTTGCAAATCTAAGTAATCAAGGCACACTGCATCTAGTCACGGCTAGGTCTGCTGAACCTAATAGTTTAAGAAACTACGTGATTTGAGGTATTCTACTCTCCATTAGGAGTTTAGTTATCGGAATGTTACGCACGATAGACGTAAGCTGGACACATAACCAGCATTCAATGCGGCTGTAGCTCAAAGGCAGAGCAAACGACTCATGATCGTTAGGTTGAGGTGTCGGAATCCTCCAGTCGTACCATTAATTATCTAAGTAACCACTGAACGTGGAGACGGCCACGAAAATCAGCCGTTGTAAGTTACCTCACTGACCTCCTTTTGTTAATAGTGAATTCAGTGGTTACCTACATAACTACAGGAATCAACCATGTTTGCACAACAATTCCAACTACCGTTTAACATTAACGGTACTCCTTGTATTGTTCAAGTAATCTTCCACCCAGCCATCAAGTATGTTCAATGGCAACTATCTGATACTAACGGCAGAGAATCTTTCACCATCAACCGTATGCTAACTGAAGACCTCGCCAACCAAATCACCACTCGCATTCTATCTGCTATAGGAGCTAATTAATGAACATCACCGAACTGCTTGAACGCAACAAGCACCTAATCACCATCAAGCTCCATGACTTCCACGGTGAACAACTCAAGGTAGTCAAGTACAAACGCAAAGTCTTTTACGACAACCTATGGACTCCTGAACTTGAACTATGCCGTGGTCTTGTGTTAGATGCTAATGACAACATTGTAGCCTTACCTTTCACCAAGATATACAATCACGGCGTGGAAGCTAATGCACCTACTTTCAATCCTGACGAAACAGTGTATGTCTACCGTAAGATCAACGGATTCATGGTAGCTATCACCTACCACAACGGTCACCTGCTAGTAACTACCACTGGATCTATCGAAGGCCCATTCTCCTTATTAGCTCGTGAATTTGTTACTCCTTACATCGAATCAGTAGTTGCATCACAACCTAGCTTCACCTTTTTGTTCGAGTGCTGTCACCCATCTGACCCACACATCATTCCAGAACAACCAGGTCTCTACTTTTTAGGTACTCGCCGCAAGTCTATTAACTCTTGGACTTATCCTATGGGTGAACCCTTTGAACAGGATGTACACTACCCAGAGGATAGGGTAAATTCTTTCTCTGGTGCAAAGGAATCAGCTATTAATGCAACCCATGAAGGCTATGTCATTTATTCCTTAGACCTAAAGCGGTCTACCAAGGTCAAATCCAAGCACTATCTAGTATCTAAGGCATTAGCTCGTGCTTCTGCTGACAAGCTCTCTCGTATTCGCATTGACGAAGAATTCCGTGATTTATCCATCCTATCACGTACTCCTGAGTTCCTCGCTGCTGATGAACAAACCCGACTAACTATAATTAGGAACCACTATGGCTAACACATGGATCGCTTCTGATCACCACTTGCATCACCGCAACATTATCAAGTTCGAGCGTTCTCGTAACCAATTCGGTACTTTCTCCGACTCTGGTGAACTACTAACTGCTGACTTAGATGCTATGAACCAAGCAATCATCGACGCCCACAACTCCTTAGTATCACCTGACGATCTGACCTACTTCCTTGGTGACGTATGCTGGAAACCGCAAAAATCAGCAGAACTCCTACAACAGATGAACGGTCGCAAAATCCTATTAGTAGGCAATCACGACAAGCTAATCCCATCATTTGTATCTTGTTTCGAATCTGTACACGACTACCTTGAAGTCAAACACAACGGTCATAAGTTAGTTCTAATGCATTACCCACTAGTAGATTGGAACGGCATGCACCACGGATCTATGCACATCCATGGTCACGTACACAACGGCTACAACGGTCTACCAGGACGTATCCACGATGCTGCTATCGGTGGCAACGAACTCCGCCCTTACAATCTTGATGATGTTATCACTAACCTTTTGCAAGTACCACCTCGACCTCATGGCATCCTATCTAGCACTAACTTTACAGGCTAATTATGCAACTTACTCTCCGCCTTATCCGTGGATTACCAGGCTCTGGTAAATCTACCTTAGCTGCTGGTTTATCTGGCTACTCACATTTTGAAGCTGACCAGTATTTCATTCAACCTGACGGCAGCTACAAGTTCAATGCTACGCTATTACCAGCAGCTCACAAACAATGCCTGTATGCTACCACAGAAGCATTAACTTCTGGTAACAACGTAGTAGTATCCAACACATTCACTACTTTTCGTGAATTACGGCCTTACATCGAACTTGCTATGTGCGTAAATGCTAACATAGTAATTACTACATTAACTACCAACTACGGCAGCATTCACAACGTACCAGCATCTACTATTGATGCTATGACTGCTCGTATGTTACCGCATGAACAAGTAATGACGTTAACCCGTCATTGTTTATACCCTAACCACACACATTTACTAGATTAATCGGAGCACGTATGACTAACAACATCAACTGGAACGTATCAGGTAACGATCATTTCTTATTACCATCATCTGACGGTCTACTACCATCATTACCTCCAGCTATCTACGGAGTGAACTACGACCCCAACAAAGGCGGCTACTACTTAACCCGCAAGTACGACTCTTACCCAATCCCTGCAGAAGTGTACAACTTCAACAACACCAACATCAAGTCCGACTTAGCCGAACTATTCTACAACCGCTTTGCTGCAGCTGATGACAACCTAGGCGTACTACTAATCGGCGAGAAGGGCACTGGTAAATCCCTACTAATGAAGCGCACAGCTAACTTAGCCATCACCAACGGCTTACCTGTTATCACTGTCGAAAACAGCTACGGCTCTGAGTCTCTAGCTAAGTTCTTATCTTCCATTAAGGACGACGCAGTAGTACTCTTTGATGAATTCGAGAAGAAGTACGACTCTGACGAAGCCTCCGATAGTCGCCCACCACAAGCAGGCCTACTATCATTCTTCGACGGCACTTCCGTTTACCGCAAACTAATCATCGTAACTGCTAACAATCGCTACGGCATTAACGAATTCTTCCTTAATCGTCCTTCTCGTATCCGTTACGTGATCGACTACAAAGGCCTGACTTACGAATTCGTCAAGGAGTACCTGGAACAGCACCTAATTCATCCCGAAGCAGTACAACCTGTACTTGATGAATTGGACTTAGTACCTACTACTAACTTCGACCTACTCCATAACGTAGTTGAAGAAGTAAACCTACTATACCCAACTGAATCAATCAAAGCCATTATGTCTATCGCTAATATCAAACGTGATGATACTAGTATAATGACTTACTCAATGACAGTAGCTACTGAAGACGGTTCAATCCAACTAACTAACGACTTTACTCACTTTGAATGGGATGACGTAGAATATTACAATTTTGACACAGTACACTTAGGTAACGAAGCAGAAAGATCTATGAAAGACAATCCTAATGTAACTAGCTTTATTCCTCATTTTACCGTATCTGCAAAAAACATTACCCAACTTAAGGGTCGTAACCACTTTACTGCTGCAGTAGAACTTTACGTAAATGGCAACAAAGTACCAGCAACTGCTGAGTTCAAGCGCATTAAAGTAACTAACTACACCTTCTAGGAGTTATTATGTACTACTATAGAATCGAGCTTGTCTGCTACTTCACTAACGGACCAGCTACTCATTCCTACCTATATGTCAACTACTCAGTACCGTTCAATGAACTACTTGAAGAAGCACTTATTGAACACCACCAATTATCTATCGTACCCGAGTTACTTGAACATTTAGCCTCTATAGTAGTACAATCTATCGAATTTTTAGGAGCAACCTATGATCCGCCGCTTACTGAATACAAATTTTGGCACTCTACTACTAGTAATGCTCCCAGTGATGGCAGTACTAGCGTACAATGATTACCAGAACCGTCTTCTTGAATCTAACCCAGAAGTCTATGGTACTATCTACGAGACACCTAAATCCAAACGACTAAGCAAAATTCTACCTGACCAACACGAAATCTTAGCTACAAACCTTTATTTTGAAGCTCAAGGTGAAGGAGTAAACGGTATGATAGCAGTAGCTAATGTAGTTCGTAATCGTGTCAAAGACCCGGAGTTCCCTTCTACCTACTACGAAGTAATCACTCAACCCAAGCAATTTTCTTGGTACTCACCTAACAAATCTTTAATTATTGATGATGAAAAAGCTTGGGAACTTGCCCAAAAAATTGCTATGCAAGAACTGCAAGGCGAACTACCTGACCTCGTCAATGGTGCTAGATTCTATGCAAATCCTCGTAAAGTAAACATCAAACGTCATCAGTGGGTAGTTACCTACCAACCATTAGCAGAAGTAGGTCGCCACGTCTATATGGATAAGCCTGAAGTAGTCAAAGCTAAAGGTCTTACTCCTTTACCTAAATCCAAGCTTAGCAAGGACGTTCAGCGTATCATTAACAAACCAGCCCCTGTCAAAGCTACTATGAAAACCACCCAACAACCTACTACTAAACCGGTAAAGACCAAATCATGAACACTTTGCTAATCCTATTAGGTACTACCGCTGTAGTTGTAGCACCTCTTATCATCGCTCACTTAATTTATGGAATAATCTTAAATGGAACGCACTCTCGACATGTCTAAACTAACTGCTGTTCGTAGTAACTACAACGTAACCATTACCCAGCACGAGTACGATAGACTCGTTTCTGATAACTACCAATTAGTTGCAGAAAACGACTCTTTACGTGCTCAACTGCAACTATACCGATCTAGTTGGCTTATTCGTTTTATCACTAAGTTTATCTAGCTTTACTTTATAGTTTCTGGTATCCTACAATTTTTAACCAAGAGACTAGTAACAATGGCAAAACGTAAACCACCTGTTCAAAACCCAATTACAAAAAATAACCTAGAACTACCTAAAGTCCAACCTAAAACAGATAACCAAGAAAAGTTCTTCGACTTATATTCAGAGTATGCACACCATTTTTTACTTGGACCAGCTGGTACAGGCAAAACCTTTCTAGCACTATACAAAGCACTTGAATCTCTAACCGACAACCAAGCACACAGTATTACAATTTTCCGATCATCTGTAGCATCACGCAAGGAAGGCTTCCTACCAGGAACTGTTGCTGAGAAAATGGCAGTATTTGAAACTCCTTATATTGCAAACGTAAACAAAATTTTTGGTCGTGATGATGCATACGGTATTTTAACTAAAATCAGTACCATCAATTTTGAATCTAGTGCATACCAACGTGGTAATACCCTTGACAATCAAATAGTTATCATCGACGAGGCGCAGAATCTTACAGGTCATGAGCTAGATACCCTAGTTACTCGTATAGGTACTAACTCTCGTTTAATTATTTGTGGTGATCTTAACCAACAAGATTTAACTAAACACGGAGAAAAGAATGTCTACAAAGCATTCCAAGTACTACAATCTTTACCTAGTGTAGCTACTATCGAATTTGATCTAAATGACATTGTACGCTCTGGTCTAGTTCGCGAGTATTTAATTGCCAAGCACTTAACTTACCCACAAGGATACTAACATGAACGATGTTAAATGGAAATCTGATGATACTGAGTTTCTCAGTGTAACCGAAACCTTTCGAATCGGTCCCGGCTCAGGTGATTAACCACTAACCCGCTTTGGCGGGTTTACTATTTAGGATGTTAACAGCATAACCACTAAAACTATAGGTCGCAGGTTCGATTCCTGCCTTAAGCACTACGCTTGAGTAGCTTAGCTGGTAGAGCATTAGTCTAAGTTAACAACATCCTGTCCACACCATCTGGGGAACTAACAGCAACCAATTTAACACACAACTGCTACTTGTAACCGTTAATATGTTCCCCGCCCTAATCTAGGGTCGTTACAGCAAACCAACTTAGCTAACTATATGGGAATTGTCTAGCGACAAACACGACCCTGCCTCACTAATCTAGTCTGCTAACAGCATAAACTACAAATCGAAACTTTGTCCTTTAATGTAGACTGTCTAACTAATCTAGGATTCTAACAGCAACTAATAAACACCAAACTTGTAATTTGATTAGTTAAAATGAATCCTGTCAACGGAGATCACACTATGAACACTTTCGTATCTAGCATCACCCCTCACAACTTATCCGGTAAGACTACCACCACTAACGGTATGATAGCTCGTAACTCTAGCAAAGACCCTGTAATGGATCTTTTCTACTCTTGGGGTGCATCACGTAACCTAACTACTGATCAACGCCTTACTGCCTTTATGCAAGCTTACAATCACAACCCTGACTTAGCTATCCGCTTACTCTTGTGGGGTCGTGATGTTCGTGAAGGTGCAGGTGAACGCAACTACTTCCGTGAAGTTTACCAGCAACTAGCTATCACCAACTACTCTCTAGCTACCCAACTAATGCCTAAGGTAGCTGAATTAGGTCGCGCTGATGACCTATTCGTACTATTAGGTACTCCTGCTGAGCACGAAATGCTAACCTTCTACTGCAACCAACTCCGCAGCGGTAACGGCTTATTCTTCAAGTGGGCACCTCGCGAAAAGTCTGCTCAGCGTCCTATCGCCCTAAAGCTACGTCGCCACATGAACATGAGTTCTCGTATCTACCGCAAGTTCCTATCTGCGAACACCTCTGTGGTAGAAACCCCGATGTGCGCTAAGCAGTACTCTGCTATCAACTACTCTCATGTACCTAGTCGTGCTTCTGCTATCTACTCCAAGGCATTCAACCGCAACGACACTGAACGTTACCAGCAGTACCTAGCAGACTTAACCAAGCCTGAATCTACCGCAAAGATCAACGCTGGCGCTATCTTCCCTTACGATGTAATCAAGGGATGGCGTCGTGCATCAGTACCTGAACAGCAGCGTATCATCGCCCAATGGGATGCTCTACCTAACTGGACTAATGACGTTAACGTCCTACCTATGATCGACACCTCTGGTTCTATGGACACTCCTGCAGGTAAATCTTCTGTTTCCTGCCTAGACGTAGCAGTATCCCTAGGTATGTACATGGCATCTAAATCCACTGGTGCTTTCCGTGACGTATTTATGGAATTCTCTGATCAATCTCACTTGCATCACGTTCCAGGCGACATCCTGACTAAGCTCCGTAGTTTGAAGTCAATCATAGCTAGCACTAACCTTGAAGCTGCTTTTGTTAACCTACTATCGTTTGCTACCAAGTACAACGTACCTGCAGCGGATATGCCTGCCGTAATCATGATCTTTTCCGATATGCAGTTCGACCAAGCATCTCGCAAAGATTGGACCGCTAACAAGATGATCCGTAAACACTACGAAGCAGCAGGGTACACCATGCCATCTATCGTCTACTGGAACCTCAACCACCACGGCAACGTACCGGTATCTGCCCATAAAACCGGAGCAGCGTTAGTTTCTGGATTCTCTCCAGCTCTTGCTAAGTCCATCCTTACTTCCGTAGTCGATATGACCCCAGCAGGTATTGTGAACAAAACCCTTACTAATCCTCGTTACAACTACTAGGAACTACCATGTACTACGAACTCACTCCTGATGAACCTAGACCACCACACTCACCTAATTGGTTAGCTTGGATCGTGGTAATAATACTACTGTCAGCTCTTTGGGAGTGTGTTCATGTTTAGTACTATAACCTTAGTTACCGTAGCTTTAATGTTTTACCTACTACTAGTAGCTATTACCCTAGTAGTAATCAACCTACTCGACTACCTCTACTGTAGCTGTAAACCTCACTACAAGTTTACTGACTACATACCTAGTAGCAGTAGAGCATTGCTATTACTACCGCTAATCTTACCTTTGTTATTAATCGAACTGGTTTACATAGCTGCCTACTGTATTGTCACTAAACTAAGGAGCTACTAATGGTTGCCGATAACCCTGATTTTCCTCCACCACCGCTCAACAAACCTATTACGGTAAATTGTAGTCGTTTGAGCAAAGCTATCACTCTTTACGAGAACCACTACAACTCTCTCCCTAGTTACGATGTGGATAAGTACGAACGTAAGTTAGGTGAATTGGAAACAGCTAACAGCAAAAAGTTCTTCTTATTTCGTAAGTCTCATACGGAATTATCTGAACTGGCTATGGATTATGCTAAACGCCCTAGAATCTACGATTTCTCTAAGCTTAAGTGCAAACTTTTCTACTCTACCGAACCTACCGTAGATATACCGCAGAACGTAGCTTGTATGTTAATCCCTTTTATGGGTAAGGAACCATCATGAATACTCTACTATTTGTAGTAATGATACTAACAGCAACAATTATAAGTTACTTTGTCATAGGTTGGCTAACTGTGTGGTTCTACTACATTGTTGCAAATATTTTAGTCTACGTATCTAAGGACAACAAGTACGCTATAGACCCTAACGACAACGAAAATATCATGTGGGCTTGGCCTATTACACTACCTTTTGCGTTACTGGTAATCGTATTCTACGTTCCTTACATGATCCTTCTCAAACTCACCCCTAGGAGCCCTACATGAGTCTCGTATTTTACGCCCCTCGCGAATCTAATTGCGGTGTATGTTTCGCCAACTACACTCCTGATTACTTACGCAAGCACCCCGACATTACCTTTGTATTCGGCGATAACCTATCTCGCACGGGTAACGGCGGTCAGGCTATCACCCGCAATGAACCTAATGCTCTTGGATTAGTTAGCAAGCGTACTCCTGACCATTCACCTGCTGCTTACATGACAGGTACTCCTACTGATTACGATGCAGTCAATGCTGACTTAGCTCGTATCGAGGAACTAGCTCTCTCTGGCAAGCAACTAGTATTCCCTGCAGCAGGTATCGGTACTGGACTAGCTCGCCTACAAACCACTGCACCTGATCTACTAGCTTACATCGACAGCGAAATCAGCAAACTAATCCACGCTGACTACCGCCTATTACGGAACACTATGAGATGAAGCTCAAGCTGAAGCAGTTTTACATGGCCGTAGCTACTCGTGCAGCATCTATGTCTCACTGCACCCGTAAGCAAGTAGGGGCAGTTATTACCACTGCTGATGGAGCAAATTTATTAAGTTTTGGGTATAACGGCACGCCTGTAGGTCAACCCAACTGCTGCGAAGACGATAATGGTTTAACCTTACCAACCGTACTACACGCAGAACTAAACGCTATCAGTAAGTGCGCTGCTCTAGGGCATTCTACCGCAGGAGCTGCTATGTTTGTTACTTTATCACCTTGCATTAACTGTGCCTTACTAATCTTGCAATCGGGTATCACTACCGTATATTACCGTGACAAGTACAAATGCACTTCTGGTATTGATTTACTAACTACTTCTGGAATTACGGTGGAACAGCTATGAAAATAGCACACATCATCAATAACAAATCTGATTGGGAGAAATTCCGAGCTTACTACCACACACCTGACAAGCAACTAATGTGGACAGGGCTACGTAGATCTTTTTGGTATAATCCTAAGTCAGTAGGTTACGGTTTACTACTAGAGTATAACCCAACTAACGATACCTACTACGTCAGCTACAGTGACAACTATGGCGAATACCTGAAGGAACGGTATAGCGATCTGATTAAACCTATCCCTGTATTGCTTACACCACTACAAGTATTTGAACGATTCCTTAAGCACCACCGCAAGTACTCTTCGTATATACGTCAAGGTGGTACCGCATTTAACGACCCACCTTTATCTATTATTAACTATGTTAGCTCCATGAACTTATGGGGCTCAACTAAGGAAGGTGTCGGTTATTGGTACAAGTTGCATGATAAATGGGGAACATTAGTAACTGAATTAGGTATAAAGGCAAACTAACCATGATCAATATTTACAAATGCAACTCTTTGCAGGATTACCACACCTTACTTTCTATGTACCCTAACGTACGTTGGTTTGATGGTGGTGAATGTGAACATAACCCTAGGTCTAGTATTCCTGCAGCATTTTACGTAAGTACAGGAACTACTCCTCCGATTATGGATGTTTCTGAGGTAGAAACCGCCCAATTTAACGTAGACGAGTTTCCAAGAAGTTACCAATTCGCAGAACTAACACCACAGCTTAACGTAGTTGACGTATTACGTGTATTTCTGAAACACCATAATGTATATGAAGAATTTAAGCACTTATCTCTAACTTCAAGTGTTTGTAGACCTAGGGCATTTACTCGTGCAAATAAAGCAATCGACCAATGTGGCTTTAGATGGATGGACGCCGAAGAAGGTGAGCAAAGATGGTCGCTACTAGAGCATAAATGGAAACAACTATGTAATGACTTTAACATTTCTGAAGTACAAATCGGTCAATATCACAACGAATTATTCTCAAAGGATTAATTATGTATTTAATCTACTTTATCAAATGCGAACAGGACTTCCATCGCATGATTGCTCTTCACCCTGACATAACAATTTTTGGTACATTTGATGCACCTACTTTTGAACAATTTACCTCAGGATACAAACTTCCTATGGCAGGTTTTGTATACACCCCAACAAACAAATTAACAAGCTGTGAAACTGCTGACGCTAAACGTAGATTACGTGAGCGTCCTGGTTACTACACTAAAGTAGATCTACCCAAGACACTATCCCACGTGCAAGTACTTCGTAAATTCCTCAAAGCTAACCGCGCCTACAGTAAATTCAAGCGTAACTTTGTTGAAGCTACAAATACCGATAACAGCGACACTACTGGTGAAGCTACCACATTAATTGATGCATTATATCAGTGCTCTTTTAGTTGGTACAATACACCTCAAGGTCGTCAGTACTGGAGTAATCTTGCGCTTAAATGGCAAGCACTAGTACGACATTTCAAGCTCGATAAGGAAGTAATAGGTAACTACCACGATAAACTCTGAGGCTATTATGATTACTGTTTACATATGCAACTCTATGGAAGACATAGCTGCTTTTGTTAGAATGTTTCCTGAATCACGTTGGGGTAATTATCAATTATTAGGTACGAATAACGACTTTAATTTGCGGAAGTCTCCACCCGTAGCTTTGTATAAACGACCTGACATAGCTATAGTTACTTGGAGCACTGTACATGATGCTGGATACCATTTACAGTCTAATCCTCAGAGTTACCAATTAGGTGCATTAAAACCTTTGCTTGATTTAACCACAGTATTTGTTACATTCCTTAAGCATAATAATGCATATGATAAGTACATAAATAACTTTGATCCTGAGTGCTGCGATAATACTCACTTAGAAGCAAACACTTTAATTACCGGGGCTTTCCACTGGCCTACATCCCCCGAATCTAATAATTATTGGCAAACTTTAAACTCTAAATGGGAAGAGTTACTTAAGTATTTTGATATTGACCCTGATACTGTGCTTGCTTACGCATTTACCGCTGTAAAGGAATACGAATGACTACTCTATATTTAATCCGTACAATTGATGATTTTCATGAATTTATTCAACGTAATCCTACTGTTACTTGGGGTTCTGGAAGACCTAGTTCTATAAACGATTTAGGGAATCGTTTATTGCCTCCCATAGCTCTTTATGTAAGCTCTAACAACATCTTATATTGGAAGCCTATAGAATCAGGAGAACTAGACTTACGGAACGAACCTGATAAATACAAACTAGGGTCTACTTCCCCAGTACTGCCTTACGGTAAAGTATTCACTACTTTCCTTAAGCACCACAACGCTTACGATGAGTTCATAGACCAGGATTTTCAATATACTATCAATATACAGTTTTCGCAACTGCTTATTGACACTTTTGACTGGGAAGAATCTCCTGAAGGTTACGAATATTGGGATGATATTGATGATAAATGGCGAGATCTGGTTAATAACTTTAAACTAAACCGCAACGAAGTTATTCCAAACCTACTTGACATTTTACACTAGAGGTAACTATGGAACTTGTTTACATAATCAACAACAGACGTGATTTCGATAGATTTGTATCTATCTATCCTGATGCAAAATGGACAGGAAATCCACCGTTTGTTTTTCATATATTAGTAAGATTTATGCGTCATTCAGAAACAGATTTCCCCATAGCTCTTTACTACCGACCTGACGGCAGAGTCCAGTGGTCTAGGTATGATACTGCTTTAGACCTAACTACCCGATCGCCTTTTGAGTACCAATGGGCAGAATTATGGCCTAAACTATCTACCATCGACATCTTCCGCAAATTCCTGCAGCACCATGGCGCTTACGATAAGTTTTTGCGACACTACCTAACTAGCAGCGCTCCTATGAAGGGTGTAGTAAACCACCCAGCCCTACTAGTATGTGATGCCTTTACTTGGCATAATGATGAATCTACTGCTACCTACTGGAGCGGATTATCATTTGATTGGTTGCAACTAGTTACCGATCTGAACCTTCCCACTGATCCTATCACTGACCCTTACACACAATTATTCATCATTGACGGAGAAACCAATGACAACACCTAAATTCAAGTTCCACTTAGTAGGTCACGATGCAGAATTTATTATTCGTGACGCACATACCCAGCAACCTGTATCTATGGCAGAATTCACGCAAACTACTTTACCTACTTGCGTAATCTACCCTGATAACGTCATGCTCGAAATGGGTACCGATCCTGTACCTCTTGACGACTTCGTATCTTGCATCGAAGCTAACCGTAACGACTTGTTCACTTTTTTAGCAGCTAACAACCTGTACACTACTATCGGTGAAGCAGAAGCTAAATTCCCTAAAGACCAACTATGTGCCGCTAAGGCACATGCAATTGGTTGCAACCCATTTTCTTCCGCATACATGCTAGGTGTACCATTAGTTCCTATGCCGTACTCTGACCAATGGCGATTCTCTGGTGGTCACATCCACCTTGCTTACGACAAGAACTTAGTCCCTGAACACTTCCTAGTACGTGAACTCGACAAAATAATGAAGGACCAATCTACTCCTTGTCCTCGTCGTGACGCCTTCTATGGTCAACGTGGAGCCTACCGCAGCAAACCCTACGGCCTCGAATACCGCTCTCTTGACAACTTCTGGTTTAACGACCCTCAATGGGTTGTAGATCGCTTACGTCAAGTCGAAGCCACTATCAACGCAATTTTACAGGACTAATCATTATGGAAGTTAACGTCAAGTACGGCGACTATCGCGCTAAATTCGTAGCATCCTACTCTCGCTACGCCCACTTCTGCTCTGCGTTTCAACTACACGATTTTCTACTATCTTTCTACAAAGTAGACGGCCGCTTCGGTGAACGTGACGTAACTGTTACTGACGTACCTGAATGGTTCCAACGTGCAGTACTAGTAGAAGTAGCTCACAGACTATTCAGTGAATTAGGTGACAGGAAGTACGCCTTAGCAAGCGTCCACTACGGTACTCGCTCAGCAGGTAGCTACTACACTCGTTCTGCTAACAACAACTGGTTATTCAAATCCCTGAAAGCTAACTCTATGGATATTACTAACAGAGTTGACGAACACGGTAATGGCGAACACTTAGTAGAAGTACTCTTAACCAGAGAATCCCTAACTGCCGCTAAGTCCCTCCCTGTGGAAATCCCCGCTGAATTCGCAGCACCTAAGGTGAAGAAATCTACCTCCGGCATTACCGAAGAAGAGCTACTAGCCTACTTAGCAGGTAACTAATCATGTCTAAGCAGATAACCACAGCTAAAGTACTAACTAAGTTCCTGAAGCACCATCGCCTATACGCAGCTTTTTGTCGTGACGTGAACAGACAACTTAGTCCTACCCAACGTGCGTACCACCGTATAGAACCTGTAGTATTTCGTGCACTTACATGGGAACGCAGTAACATAGGTAGATGGAGATACGAACGTTTGTATAATCAACTCACTGCTCTATGGAACACCCTTAACGTACAACCCGACCACTGCACTATTGCAGACGTAGTTAAATAGGAACTTCACTATGTGTAAACTTGCCGCAATGGTAAACCTCGAAAACTCCCTTGACATTACCACCACTAACAACCTCAACAGATTCCTTGACCACATCTTCTACATCAACTCTTTCGGTCAGCAGGACGGTTCTGGTGTTATGTGGATGGACAAGGACGGTAACCACTCCCACCACAAACGTGCTATCAATGCCGTAGATTTCTTGGAAACCCGCTGGTGGAACAAGCAATCCTTAGCCAGCAAGCGTTTCGTAGCTCTTCACACTCGCTACGCTACCCAGGGTGCTGTATCTGATGCTAACGCTCATCCATTCGAGCACGGTGAATTCGTCCTAATGCAGAACGGCACAGCAGGAGTCGCACCTCACCACACTTCTTTAGTCCCCGGTAAGCACTCTAGCTGTTCCGTAGATAGCGAATCAGTATGTTGGGCATTCTCCGAGCAAGGCGTCCTTGACACTCTCGACACTTACCGCGGTGATGGTGTATTCATGTTCTTGAACACTCGCCTACGCACCTTCAACATCATCAAGAACGATAAGCGTGACCTGCACGTATTACAAGTAACTGGTAAGCAAATCTTCCTATACGCGACAGATGCCTACGCGCTAGCCTTAGCAGCTACTAGAGCTAACTTACCGTTCGAGAAGGTACAAGTAGTCACCAACGACCTATGGCACGTATTCGACACCAATGGTAACTACAACGTAATCAAGGACATTACTGTAAAGAAGTACTCACCACCCCCAGTTACGAACTATGTGATTGGGAACGCTGGGAATCGTCTCTTAACCAATGGGGCTACATCTAAGCAGGGAAAGTACAAAGCCACGAACCAATCCCGCAAACCTCCCGTAGTTGGTACTTCTAAGGTATCGACCTACCACGGCGACTGCTGCGTTTGCTCGGACCCTGTTTACTCAGGATCTAACCATAAAGGGTATCGTGGCACCATTCATAACGGTTCAGTAGCTTGCCCTAACTGTCACGAACTAGCCAGCGAATTCTTTAACGACAACTTCGTACTAATCGAGGAATAACCATGCCTGCACTAACCGAAGCTGATTTACGCGATATGCGTATGTATTTCGACAACACTTTTGTCACCCACAAGCACACTAACAACACCTACTTCATCCGAGCTATCGAACCTGACAAAGTACACCTGTACGACCGCAGGGAGAATCGCTCCCACGTAGACATTGACACTTTTCTATCGGAATTCTACCTAACCCTACAGCAACTAGGCTACTATAACGTAGATAGCACTGTAGTCTACCTGAAGCAGAAGCAGAACAACTCCCCCAAGAAGGCCTTGCACGAATCTAACGTACAGTCTTTCTACCCACAAGCCGAGGAGTACTCTGCCCTACGCAAGGACAACCCTAGCTACCGCTTACTGAAGCTACAACGCACTATCACTCCCTTATCCGAAGTAGATAACGCCCTTAAGTCTTCTGACGCAGTAGTAATCCACCGCAACTTCGCAGTAGTGAAGAAGGGCTTTAGCAAGCACCCAGTAGTCTACCACCGTACTGCCCCAGCTTGCATGTTTGTCAAAGGCGAACTAGTACCTTTTGAACCTGAAGATACAATCTATATCGAGAAACTCTTGCTAGAACTTGGAGACCAATAATGAAGCTCGGAATTGAAGTCGAGGTAGAGAACCTACCTAATCCAGTACCCTACCCTAACTCAGTGATCAAACCTGATGGCAGCCTTCGCAACAACGGTATTGAATACGTATCTGAAGTTCTCGACAATGAGCTAACTGCTAAGCAGTGGTACTCTGGCTTACTAGCCCAGCTCAATGCTGCCGAAGCCGACTTCAACAAGCGCTGTGGTGTACACATCCACATGAACTTCCGTGGAACCAACAAGGGAGTACGCCAAGCATTCCTACTCAAGTACCTAGTAGTTGAACGGCATCTGCTATCACTAATCCCGCAACGTCGTGGCAGCAACTTCTGCCTACCCCTACTTGACTACGACGGTGACCTTGATAACTTCCGCAAGTACTTTTCTGACCTTGAAGGAACTCGATCTTGTCACTACATGTCCAAGTACAGCGCTCTTAACCTGAAGCCTCTGATGACCTTAGGTACTATGGAATTCCGTGCACTACCATCACTATCTACTCCAGAACTGTTCAACCAAGTACTGGATATCCTAGTGTTTATCCGCAAGAAGACCATCAACCAAATCATCGCCAAGTACAACATCCCTATGCGCGACGTACTAGAAGCAAAGGCCTTCATGCGAGTAATCACCGCACAACGTGACACTTCATCTATGGAATTCCTTGATTCCCATTTCAAAGCACCCAAGCGCCCTGTATCAGGCATTACCGAGGAAGATCTACTTCGCTATTTAACAGGTAACTAATTATGTCATCCTTGCCTCCTTTGGATATATTACGTATATTCCTTAAGCATCATAACGCACACAACAACTACGTAAACAATCGTGACGGTAGTGCTCCGTTTTTTCTTGACTACCCTCCTTCCAAAGTTTCTCAGATGCTATACCAATGCGGTTTTGATTGGAAAACTTCTCCTGAAGGAACTCTTTATTGGTTCCACCTAAACCAAAAGTGGCAAGCTCTTTGTAAGGTATTTAATCTAACTAATCAACGAGCAGTATCATGAGTAAACAACTAACTTACGAGCAGATCTTTTTTCGCTTTCTCCAGCACCACCGAGCTTACGGTAAGTACAAACGCAACTGCAACTTCACCTTTGATCACTACAGCCAGCAGCGTGCTTGGGTAGCTGAAATGCTGCAACTATGCGGCTTTGAATGGGACCAAACCCCTGAAGGCGGTACATACTGGGCTAATCTATCTTACGAATGGCGAAAGCTTTGTAAATCACTAAATATAGGACGACACCTTTATGCATAAAGTAGCAGTCTATGGCTCCCTACGTCAACGTATGGGCAATCATCGCCTTCTAACTATCTCTAAGTACCTCGGTACTACCGTAGTAGATGGTTGGGACTTATACGACCTAGGAGCATTCCCTGCAATCACCCCTGGCGAACTACCACTAACCGTAGAAGTTTATGAAGTAGATGATGTAGTATTCGCTTCTCTTGATCGCCTCGAAGGTTACCCTTCTTTCTACGACCGTAAGCTAATCCCTACCGAATACGGTGATGCTTGGATTTACTACTTCTACTCTGCACCTAACGCACCTCAAGTACATTCTGGTGACTGGGTTGCTCATTACAACTTACGAGGTCGCTACTAATGAACCATGTCAAAATCACAGCACATCTTCGCACTTTACCTACTGCTCGTGAATTAGGTGCATCATTAGGTTGCAAAGTACTCAAGCAGGACACCACCTTTAACGTAACCAACCGCAGCATCATCAACTGGGGTAGATCTGACTTATCTGCTATCCCAGGAATTCGTGGTACTCGTACTATTCTTAACCACCCTGAGGCAGTAGCCCGTGCAGTGAATAAGCTAACTACTCTTACTACCATCGGTAACACTTTCGGGGTTGAATTCACCACTGACACTGACGAAGCTGCTGAATGGTTGAACGAGGACGAAGTAGTTTTTGTACGTACTACTCTTAGCGGCTATGGCGGCAGTGGTATTGTAGTTGCTCGTACTTCTGACGACCTTGTACCTGCACCTTTATACACCAAGTACTTCAATGGACGTTACGAATTCCGTGTACACGTAGCTGGTGACGTAACTGATGCAAGCACCTACAACACCTTACTAATCCAACGCAAGGGCTTACCCACAGGCACCGCCACCGCCAGTGACGGTCTCATCCGTAACCTCGACAACGGCTACACTTTCGTAATCACTAACCCAATCCCTGATGATATCTCTGGGGCTATGATCGAACGTATGGCTGCAGTATGCAAACTAGCAGTACACCGATTAGGTCTCCACTTCGGAGCGGTAGATGTACGTATGAAGCGCAACGGTGAGTTCCGTATCCTAGAAGTCAACTCAGCCCCAGGCCTCAGCGGTACTACCCTCGAAGCATACACCAACTACTTCCGCACTATGTTACCTCACTAGGAGTTATTATGACTACAGGTTTTTATGTAACATTCAACATATGGATGGCAATAGCAGTACTGATGCTGTTTATAGGTGTAGAAGGTAAGTTATTCCCACTACTATGTGTTTTAGCTATTGCGGCTTATAATTTTTACTGGCTTATTAGGGGCAAATCTAACTATGAGTAACCATGTGCAAATAGTCATGCTAGGTATTTTCTTAGCATGTGTATTATCTTTTGCGCTCAATTAATTTAGGTGAAAGTATGACTGACCAAGAACAAATAGACGCACTCAAAGCGCAAGTGAATTGTTTGCGTAAAGCTGCACTTGATGCCATTAGTTACATGACTGGTGGCGAAGCTAAAGCAAACTTGCGTGATGCTTATGATGCCACACCAGAACAATGCCTAGCCGAAGTGAAGGCTAAGGCGATTGAGGAGTATAAAAAAGAACAAGCTGAAACAATGAGACTTGAGTTAGCCACTAAAATTATGATGATTTCATAGGGAGCAAGCGAAATGAAAACCGAAATTCCACCATTAGATTTAAGAACGCCTCATGAACCTACCTAAGCAAATCCACTTAATCCTCGACAACGGTAACTACCGTCTATCCGCTATCACCCACAACAACACCCCAACAGGTTGGCATCCCGCATCTTCTGATGAGGAGAACTCCTCTTACTTAGTACAACCGGAGTTACTGTTTGTACTACTAGCCCAACTATTCCAAGGAGAACGCAATGACACCTAACGACTTCTGTTATTGGCTTAAAGGTTACTTTGAATTATCAAATACAACCCAGCTAACCGATACCCAACTAACTATTATCAAAGACCACCTAAACCTAGTATTCACCAAAGTCACTCCTAACCGTACTCGTGAACAGGAATTAACCGATAAGCTAAACGAATACCGATCTTCTAAGCCTTTGCCATCTATATTCCCTATAGACTCTACACAAATCACTTGCTAAGGAATTGCAATGAACGCTGAACTAATCACCAACACCAATGACGACCTTATGATCGCCAACACCGCCCGAGTTTCTTTCGGTAACTGGAAGTCTGAACTCGACCTATCCTTCCGCAAGGACGGCAAGCAACGTGACCCTGCTCTCATCGACTACCTAGCTCGTGAGCAGCACATTTCCCCATTCTTCCACGTACGCTTCACCATGATTTTACCGATGCAAGCAATCAACCTTTACTTCATCACCGACCCTACCTACCTACTTCGTGCAGTATGGAAAGTACTACCTAACGGCACCTTGAAGTTCCGCACTAGCTACTACGGTTGGATGCGATTACTACGTGATGGTATCATTTCCCCTTCGTACGAATCCGGTGTCTACAACGCACTGAATCAACCTTCTTTGCACTACGCTAACACCGCATACGACCTCGATATGTACAAGCCTCATCCCCTCACTACTGACAACTACCTATTCTTAGGTACTGAGGACGACCCTAACTTTATCGACCACTCCGTACGTATCACTGCACCTATCCCTATCGCTCGGCAAATCTTTACCCACAAGATGTTTGACTCTAACGAGATTTCTCGTCGTTACGTATCTGACGAACCTACCATGCACCTAATCACCGAACACCGCAGTAAACCCGAAGGCAGCATAAAGCAAGGTAGTGGAGGAGTTCACCCTGGTAACGATCTATTAGTTCGCATGCAGTCCGTCTACTACAACTACACAGTAACCTACTACAACGACCTAATCGTCGACGGTGTAGCTCCTGAGCAAGCACGTTTCTATCTACCACAAGCTATGGAAACTCAATTCATCTTCACCGGTTCTGAAGTATCTTGGAAACGCCTAATCGCTAACCGCACAGACTCCCATGCCCAGCAGGAAGTAGTTGAATTAGCCACCTTAATCAATGCACTTTTACCATAACACTATAGGAAGCACTATCATGTCTAGACACAAAATCGTCAACATTAACCTCCAACTAACTAACAACCCTCAACTCGCACTTCCAACTACTACACTTACCGAACAGCAATTTTGTGCTCTAGTAGGCATGGAGTACATATCCCCAGCAACTTTAGCAGGCCTACCCTACACCAATCAACTACGCTACTACAATCTGAAGACCCAATACCACGTCTTACTCAATCGTGTAGTTGCATTGCGAGGTATCCAGTACAAGTCCCACAACTACTGCACCTCTTTCACTGCAACGGCTGACACCGCATACGCTACTCGTCGTAACCGCACTCGCAGTATCAACTGTGGTATCCGCAACGGCAACCTCCGCTCAGGTACTGTTACCCACCGAGGTACATGGTCTGCTATTGACGAAACCATGCGTAACCACCTTTACGACGCTTACGAGAGTTCCTAATGGCAAGGAGGGCAGGACGGTGATTTCTCCTAACCGTACATAAGCAATAATTACCTGTTACCTCAGTCATGTGAGGGTAGATTCTCCGCTACCCTCTTCTTTTACCTAAACGTATATTTATTATTTTTAGCTAAAGGAACTACTATGCCCGTATTAGTCAAACGCACCTCTGGCATCATCGAACCAGTACCTTACTTCAAGTTCCCTGCTGGCGAAGTCCACATCCGCGATTTTGATGTATCCGATATCACCCAAGTTATCCTCAATTGGCGTGGAGATCACACAGACCTGGCAACACTAGCCAGTTTAGCCTCACTACCAGGTAGTAGGTCTAATCTACAAACAAATTTACTAGTGCCTTACCTACCAGCATCTCGTGCAGATCGTATGATAGGTAACGAGTCGTTAGGTAAAATAGTTTACTCCGACCTTATCTCCGCTGCTTGGGATGGTATCTTAGGCACTTACTACTCCTCCCCTATCGACACTTGGGACCTCCATTCTATCACGAGTACCGATGCCCCTATCACTAACATCCCTCGTATGCAGCAGTACCTAACTACTTACCCATTCTCTGACAACTCTGTCTTACTAGCTCCTGATGCAGGTGCAGAATTACGAGTAGCAGCCATTTCCAAATCTACAGGTATTCCGTATGTATGTGCTACTAAGAACCGTGATTACTCTACAGGACAATTACTATCTAATTCTATACCTGCAGTATTGGGCGACTATGATCATATCTTCGTAATTGACGATATCTGTGACGGTGGAGGTACTTTCCTTTTACTAGCTGACTCAATCCGCAAGCAGAACATCTCTAGCAACTTGCACCTATTCGTAACTCACGGCATATTCTCCAAAGGCAAGTCTCAACTAGAGTCTACTTACTCTACCGTATTTGCCTTGAACGACTGGATCACAGATACAGTCCATTACTAACCTAATTGCATAGCCACAATGTATGCAAAGGAACCAACATGATCTCTAACGTAATCACTTCTGCTGATAGTTACAAGCTATCTCACTTCACGCAAATCTTCCCAGGCACTACCCAACTCTACGAAACCTTCACTCCTCGTAGTTTGAAGCACTTACCTGCTGAAGCCCGTGAACTGACTAACGACCACCTGATTTGGTTCGGTGTACAAGCTACAGTAATCGCTCTGCACGAAGCATTCGACGACGAATTCTTCTCTCGACCATTCTCTATTGCTATTGAGAACCTACGTAACCAAGCAATCTACTTTGCAGGGCCTACCTTCAGCATCGAACCCTTCCGCAAGCTACACTCTTTAGGCTATCTACCTATTCGCATCAAGTCACTGCCTGAAGGCTCGTTAATTCCTGCTCGCATCCCTGGTTTAACCATCACTAACACTCACCCTGACTTTCCTTGGTTAGTAGGCTACTTGGAAACCGTCCTCTCTAACGAAACGTGGAAGTCTATGAACAACGCCACTATTGCATTTGCTTACCGTCGTCTCCTAACCCAAGCAGCTACTCGTACAGGTGCCCCAGTCGAGTTCGTTAAGTGGCAGGGTCACGACTTCTCTTCTCGCGGTATGAGCGGCTCTACTGATGCAGCTCGCCAAGGCATTAGTCACTTAACTAGCTTCCTTGGTTCTGACGCCATCGGATCTACTCCTTTAATCAGCAAGTACTACGACGTTTTAGCCTCTGACTTTATCGCAGGTTCTATCCCAGCATCCGAGCACATGACGGAAACTCTAGCTATCCAAGTACTAGCTAAACGTCACAGCATTTCCTTAGCAGAAGCCGAGTACTTACAATTCAAGCGTCTCATCACCGAACTATACCCAACCGGACTAGTAGCTCGTGTATGCGACTCTTACGACTACTGGAATGTCATTACCAACATCATCCCTCGTCTGAAGCAGGAAATCCTTTCTCGCAACCCTGACAACCTTGGTATGGCTAAAGTAGTAGTTCGACCTGACTCAGGTAATCCTATCGACATCATCTGTGGTACTGCTATCCCAGTACTAACCCTAACCGACATTGAACGTTACTTCCGTAAAGATCGCTTAGCCAAGGACGTATGGTTTGTTACCTACAAGTCAGGAGCTAACCAGTACATTTACTACAAGGATGCCTTTACCGATCCTTTGTATCTACATCCCCTCTCAACTCCTGCTGAGGTCAAAGGCTCTATCGCCTGCTTATGGGAAACCTTTGGAGGTACTACCAACTCTTCTGGTTACCGCAACCTCGATTCCCACATCGGCCTTATCTACGGTGACTCTATCACTATCAAACGTGCCAAGGAAATCGTAACTAAGCTTGAACAGCTAGGTTTCGCATCTACTAATGTAGTCCTCGGTATCGGCAGCTACACCTACCAAATGTCCTCTCGTGATACCTTAGGTATGGCTCTCAAAGCTACTTTTGCAGTAGTTGATGGTGCGGAAATCGACTTGAACAAGGACCCCAAGACCGACGATGGTACCAAACGCTCAGCTAAGGGTCGTGTACGTGTAGAGTACCTTAACGACGACTACATCTTACTCGACCAGCAGTCCGTTGACGAGGAACAATTAGGTCTACTACAAACCATCTACTGCGATGGTCAATTCAGCAACCTTGAATCTTTCTCTACTATTCGCAGTAGAATCGATAATTTAGTTTAATTAACTATTGACAAACTACAACTAATGTCTATAATGCATCTATTGTAGTTTGTTTACTATTAGGATATCGCCAAGTTGGTAAGGCATCAGGTTTTGATCCTGACATTCGGAGGTTCGAGCCCTTCTATCCTAGCCATCAGTACGTAAGTCAATTGGTAGACACCTCGGTTTGGATCCGAGAAGTTGTACGTTCGAGTCGTACCGTACTGACCAAATTTCGCCTTTCTAGCCCAATTGGTAGAGGCAGTGGTCTTAGAAGCCACTAAGTCTCAGTTCGAATATGCGGGAAGGCACCAAACATGTAATGGTAGGAAAATTGGTAACCCCTGCGGATTGTAAATCCGTCGCCACAAGCACTGCTAGTTCGAGTCTAGCCCATTGCACCAAATTATTGATTAGTAGCTCAGTGGTAGAGCTCTCGGCTGTTAACCGAGTGGTCGTAGGTTCGAACCCTACCTAATCAGCCAAACAATTGCGGGTGGGAGGTATTAGTATCTCACTGGTCTCATAAGCCAGAAGAAGCTGGGGCAGTTCCAGCACACCGCTACCAATTACGATCATATCTCGGAGTCTTGGCAGAGTGGCCGATTGCATCTGTTTGCTAAACAGACGACTCTTAATTGGGTCCACAAGTTCGAATCTTGTAGACTCCGAGATATGATTTTAACGCGTCCTTAGTATAGCGGTAATACTACACGCTTCCAACGTGTCATCATCGGTTCGAGCCTGATAGGTCGCTCCAAATTTTCGATGGTAGTTTAGTCGGCAGAACGCTAAGCATATAGCTTAGAGGCATTGGTTCGAACCCAATCCTTCGAATTTACTTACTGCAAGTAGAGGTCAACCCCTCTCTGCTGTAACCTTACCAGGTTATGGTGGTAGTGTAATGAAGCACAGCAGTATTTATTTAGGATTCTAACAGCAACAATTTAACTCTAGACTTTTAATCTAACCATGTTAAAACGAATCCTGTCTTAACCATTTAGGGTAGTAACAGCATAAACTGTTGGCTATAACACTTAATCTACCCTGTTTAGTACTATTTAGTGTGTGCGTAGCTTAGTGGTAAAGCGTGGGGTTGTGGTCCCCATTACCCGAGTTCAATTCTCGGCGTACACCCCAAATAGTATTACTTTCAAGGAACTCTTATGCAACCTTTACCCCATTCTACCGATAAAGTCCACTTCTACGACCTTAACCCTAACGGCAACACCTACATCTGCGGTGATATTCACGGCTGTTACAACGAGCTTTTACTAGCCCTCACCGCTATCAACTTCGACTTTGGCCGTGATATCCTATTCTCTTTAGGCGACATCGTAGATCGTGGTACTGACGACTACCGCAGCATGTCGTTGCAAACCCTACCTTGGTTTCGCCAAGTAATCGGAAACCACGAAGCTCTGCACGTGTCAGGCTACCTACACCACCCTAGTAACGGAGCTTTCTGGGCAATTGAACCAGAACTACGTAACGACAGCAACTACTCTGCTTTTCTCGACCGCTGCAAACAACTACCGCACGCTATCATCATCGACAACCGCTATGTACTTATCCACGCAGCTCTACCTATGATTAGCTACTCCTGTCTAGCAGAAGTAGTTGACATCAAGCAAACCCTACTCGAATACGATTTCTACACCGACCTATTCCGCCCCGACCCTACCTTATGGGACATACACTATTTGTCTTCTCCTAATGTAGCCCCATTACCCGGTATCGACTACGTATTCCACGGTCACTACATCCAACCTCAAGTAACTATCAAGGACAAGGCTATCTACCTCGATACAGGCTTTATGTCCCCTGTTTTCAGTAAATCCTCTGTGAACAAGCTATCATTAGCCCTACTAGGCGACTCTATCACCTACTTCACCGTATCAGTAGATTTCGACCACCACAAAGTAGTAAACGTAGATATAAACAACACTCTAATCTTACCCACCTAGGAACTGCTATGACAACCATGCTCGAACTAAGTACGAGCTTGATCTATAGGTACTTTGCGTATACTCCTTTATGCTGATGAGGGTTTCTCCTGCTACTAGGCATGCTGCGATTTGCTTTAGCAGTATCATATAAAGTACTGCTACTAAACCCATTAGCTTTAGCCCAATTTTTTATTATCACGTTTTCTGCTACTAGCTTATTAGTCGCAAAATCATAGATATTAGCAGGTAAAGCCCTAGGATTATTCCTACCACTAATATTTTTGTTTATAGCAGATTCTGACATCTTTTTTCTAGTATCGTCAGAAAATACTCTACCAGTATTAGCTTTACGTATTTTATCTTTAGCTTCTTTAGATAAATGCAATCCGTACATAGGATTTCCTTTACCTTTTCTCTTTAACGAAAAATTGCGCAAGTACTCTTCTGTCATAACAGATGTATTATCAAATTTATTAGATGTTTGTTTTACTTTATTATAAAAGTGGGTATTAAACCCTACGTCAAATTTAGCGTGAAGTTTTACTTCAAGATTTAAAGCACTTTGTCTTTTATCGTACACTGCTATAACTTTATACTTAAAATTACTAGGGCTAGTTTTTTGTTCTTTAATGAATTCTTTATCTGTACTACTACTAAAATATTTTACACCTAAATCTTTTTTTAGGGAGGATATTACAGGACCTTACGCCGTAGTAGTGTTTATTCTTTGTTATATTGGTAATACGATACACATAATGATATAATTTGTTTGTGTTCATTGTTAATCCTTTAACTTGTTGATGAATACTGCCTGTGGAGACTGCAATCTCACGACAGGCTTTTATTATACCTAAAATCTAACTATCTATCAAGGAACTATTATGTCTTCCATGCTAACCATAACCAAGAACGAATTGGATAAATTGCACGCTCTTGAGCCTGTACTGCATCCTTTAGTCAACGCTGTCACTGATGCTATAACAAACTATACTGTACCTGACAAAATGAAGTCAGTAGTAGCAGTGCATCATATAGTTGTGTTTGCTTCTCAGTTTAACCGTAAAATTCAACTATGGGATGGTACTATGGTACCTATTAACGCTGTAAGCTTTGTAATCTGCGGGTCAGGGGTCGGCAAGGACTCTAGTCATAGAGCTGCTTACAGATGCTTTGAGCCTGGGTATGAACTTATTACCAAGCACCTTGAAAAGGAAGCACGTAAACGAGCAATCCAAAGAGCCGCAGCTGCTGAAGAAGAGCTCCCAGAAGAGTACGAAACTTACCGTAAGTACCTAGACCCAATTCCTCCGTATGAATCTGCTGTGTCAACCGGACCAGGGTTAATTAAGTTAATTAACGATGCCTCAAAGCACTCTACTCTAGCAACTAATATTTATTCTGGCGAAGTAGGTGACTTATTAACCTATAACCCAAATATCACAGACAACATTACAATTTTAGCTGAGACTTATGATCTTGGAATTAAAGAAGTAAACTACACCAAAAACGAAGAATTTAGGTCTGGAGCAATATCTGGTAGCTCTTTATCAGCGCTAATGATGGGTTCTCCGGTAATGCTGTACGACGAAGCAGTAAAATATAGATTTGAGACTGCTTTTATGTCTAAACTTGCTAGGCGAAGCTTTTTCTGTTATGAAGCTCAAGAATTACCTGCCCCTGATTTTTCAGAAGAACTAAACCCTATACGAGCGGAAATTGAAAACGAACGTAAGTTACAAATTCAAGCATCTCAAGCTAGGGACCTTATGAAAGATGGTGTAATAAGTGTAACCAATTACCAACTAACTAAAGCAGAAACTCCATTAGAAGTATCTGATAAAGTATTTGAGTTGTATACTATATACAAGCGCTATAATACAGAAGTAGTTGCGCATACAATGAATAAAGAGTCTACTTCTGCTCTAATACGTAAGCATTTGCAATGGAAAGCCCTAAAGCTATCGGGAGCTTTTGCTGTAATGGATTGCTCTGATGTAATACAGGAAGAGCATTACATAGCTGCTATGCAGTACTGCGAATCTTTATCCAAAGACATGGAAAATTTTGAACGGGATCTCAACAAGTCCTACTACGAACGATTCTCCGACTACTGCCACACACTAGTCCGCAACGAACCTAAGGTAACCGTAGACGTACACGACATCAAGAAGCGTGGATTCCTCGCCAACGTATCTCGCACCAAGCTGCAGGAAATGATCAACCTCTGCGCATCTTACGACAAGCAAGGCATCTACTCTGTAGTAGGTGATGGTGCAGCTATCCAGTACGAACCTATCATTAAGTCCGACGCTATCAACGTATCGTACAAGCCTATCGACACTCGCTCTCTCAACGCAGCAGTAGAATCTGGTGACTCTGAAGCAATCGATCGTGCTAAGCAGCAAATCGCAATGAACACTGCCTACGGCTACGAATTAGGTACTACTACCTTCTCCGACCTAGGCGATCTACTCTCAGGCGATTTTGCCTATAGTAACTTCCGCTTCCGTGATGGTACCCGTGGTAGGGACAACATCATCGGATCTACCAAGTGGATCATCCTCGACATCGATGACTCTGTACTAACTGCATCCGAAGCTCACTTCCTGCTAATGGACATCAACCACTACATCTCCCTCTCTAGCGATCCCAACAATGAGTACAAGTTCCGCATCCTCATCGAACTTGACGCTCCTGTTGAACTAGCCCCAGTAGCATGGAAGCACTTCATTGCAGCTATTGCCGAGGACTTAGCTCTCAAGGCAGACCCTCTACCCCAGTCACAAATCTTCTTCTCTTACGCAGGCCGTCCAGTACTCTCTCAACTAGATGCTGAACCTTTATCAGTACGTGACTACATCATGACTGCTAACGAACGCTCAGCCGCTAAGGAACCTGCAGTACTAACCACCGCTGCGAAGAAAGCTAAGTTAAACGACCCATTATCTACCTTCATCTACGCTTTTGAAGCTCCTATGGGTCAGGGTTCTCGCTCTCTTATTCGTGCAGCAATGCATGCTCGTGACCTAGGAGCTACTCGTGATGAAGTATTGGAGTTGATGGAAAATATCAATAACTATTGGGAGTTCCCGATGCCGAGAGACCGTTTTGAGAAGACTATATTAGCTCAAGTAATGCGTATGTTCTGACGTAAAAAAGCCCTAGCTATTTCTAACTAGGGCAACCATTTAAGGAAACTACCATGAACTACATATTACATAGTTACTATAGCAACTACTTCTACTATTGTCAACTAATTTAGGAATAATTATGAACCCTTTTGAATACAACGACGGCAAGGGTATAGTACCTGAAGGTGCATGGCGACTATCACCGTCCCAAGCTTCTCGTTTCTTCGACTCTACTTCCCAGTGGTACCGGGAGATGTTGCTCGGGGAACAGGCAGCTTTTACAGGATCTACTGCTTCTGAATTAGGTACTGTAGTCCACGCTTGTGCCCAAATGTATGTCGAATCAGGTACTATCGACACCACTGCAGTATCTAACTATCTCGATACATTAAGTAGCGATATCGACACTGTGTACATCCGTGAACAGTACCCTACTATGGTACACACCCTTATCGACTCCTACCTCCAGTTCCATAAACCACAACGTACCGAACTATTCCTATGGCACGAAGTACTACCTGGTATTGGGGTAGGTGGAAGTATCGACTCCATCTACGGTACCACTATCGTAGATTACAAAACCACTTCAGCATTATCGCCTCCAGATAAGTTCAGCCGTCCCTACTTCTTCCAACAATTGCTTTACGCATACTTATGCAAGAAGAACAACATCGAAGTAACTACCCTTCGCCTAGTCTTTATTACCACTAACCAAGTAAACCGCACTAGCGAAACCACAGGTAAGCCACTCAAGGACTATCCTTCAACTACTTCTATCGTAGATCACGTAATCACTAGTGACGACTGGAACTTTATCGAATCTGTAGCTGACCTAATCTGCCACTCAGTAGATACATGGAATAAGCAACCAGAACTGCGCTACCTACTGGCACAGGACTACCGCTTACGCTCTATGTTTAAACCCGCCCCTAAACTATTCAAGAAGGAACCTACATGAAGTTAACCCTCGATACTGAAAACGACATCGTAACCTACCTCAATTTTCTTCATCAACGCTCCATTCTCACTAGCAAGTTCCCAGCCATCATCCTCGAAGGAAAGGAAGCTGCTATGTATATGGAATGGTTGTACACCGAAGAACCTGATGACGATGACGACTCTACCTCTGATGACTCTGAGGAAGTAATCATCACCACTCCCAACGTAAACAAACGTTGGTCTTCTGAAGAAGAAAGTGCCTTATCCTCCCTAATTCTAGAAGGACTCCACCCTTCCGATATTGCTAAAGCACTGAAACGCACTGAGGACGGTGTACGTAAACACGCCCGTAGAACTTTCTCTATGTCTTACCGTAATGGTAAATGGCGCGATGACAACTACTCTAACTAACAAGGAACCACTATGGCTGTTAAACTACTAATTGCTGGAGAATCTAACGCAGGTAAAACCACCTTAACCAAAGGTCTTGAATCCTCATTAGTTATCTCCCACGACGGTAAACGCTACCCTTACCGTAACCCCCATGCTTCCATCTCTAGCTTTTCCACCTCTGACGAACTAACCAACTTTGTCACCGAGAAGATCGAAGCATACAACGCTAAATTTGGCGAATACCCACGAACTGTAGTATTCGACTCTGTTAGCCGAATCTTCGACACACTGTACGATGCTTGCAACAACAAGTACACTGGTTTCAACATCTACAGCAACCTCGACAAGGAAATCAAGTCTTTCACCAACTATATCGAAGACACCTTAATCGCTTCTGGTATCAACGTAGTTATCTTATCTCATGCTATCTACGACTCAGAAACCTCTAAGTACAACTTAGTTGGCAAAGGCTCTTT
>VFQO010000386.1_pt1 | contig 49209 bp, 49 predicted proteins | sample 3512331 | NCBI WGS metagenome assembly VFQO01 (sample SAMN10412371, study PRJNA504923) | tailings metagenome | isolation source: Replicate 3 from Balatoc abandoned mine | place: Philippines: Itogon, Benguet | collected 2017-08-28 | reverse complement strand
GCTGCGACCATCTGCCCTCGCCGTCGGCGGCGAAACCGGCAACGGCGGCCGCGCCCCGGGTCCGCACCAGCATCCTGCGGCCGACGTCGCCGAGCAGTTCGTCGGGCGAGCTGATGGTGCGCAGCTGGCCCTGGTGGATAATGCCGAAGCGGTCGGCCAGGCGCTCGACGTCGTGCAGGATGTGCGAGCAGAAAAAGACCGTGCCGCCCTGCGCCTTGTACTCGCCGAGCACTTCGCCGACCAGGCGGCGGCCTACCGGGTCCAGGCCCGACAGCGGCTCGTCCAGCACCAGCAGCCGCGGCCTGCAGGCCAGCGCGTGAGCGAGCGCGGTGCGCTGGGTCATGCCCTTGGAAAAGGTGCGGATGCGCTTTTTCGCCACGTGCGCGATGTCGAAGCGCTCCAGCCAGCGCATGCAGTGGCCGTCCAGCCCGTCGGCCGGCACGCCGTGCATGCGCGCGCCGGCCTTGAGGAATTCCAGCGGCGTGAGGTAATCGTAGAGGTAGAGGTTTTCCGGCACGTAGCCCACGCCCTTGCGCGAGGCATGATCGGACACGTCCTTGCCGAATATTTCGATGCGTCCCGCGTCGGCCTGGCTCAAGCCCATCATGATCTTGATGGTGCTGGTCTTGCCGGCGCCGTTGGGCCCGACGAAACCGAAGGCTTCGCCCTCCGCCACCGCCAGCGACACGCCGCGCACCGCCTCGACGGTGCGAAAGCGCTTGTCGCGATAGCGCTTGTGCAGATTTTCTATGTGGATTGCAGTGCTCATCTTGGCAGCATCACCCTGTTCTTCGGTCTAAGCAGCACGGGCTGGCCCTTTTCGTCGAGGCCATAGCCGATGCCCAGCGGGTCTTGCGGCAGGTGCTGCAGTTCGCCCGCCGCAAGCAGTTCGTCCAGGCTCGCCGGCACCCGCCCGTGGCGTGCAGCGAACTTCGCAGCCGCCGCGCGCAGGTCGATCAGCCCCTGCAGCCGGTCGATGCGCACCTGCAGGCTGGCTTTCAGCTTCTGGCTGCGCGAGTTCTGCTGCATGGCACGGATCAGGTTGATCGCCAGTTGCGGGTCTTCGCCCTTTTCGCGCCAGAGCGCGGCCATCCCGATCACGCCTTCCTGCTCTTTCTGGTCGAGGCGATCCGCGACGCGCAGCAGGATTTCGGCGCCGCCGTTTGCATCGCGTTCGAAATAATAGCGGTTGAAGGCATGGAAGAACCCCGGCAGGAAATCCCAGCTGCGCGCATCCATGGCGCGCGACTCGATGAACTGGGTCGGCTCGACCAGCCCGTTCCAGGGCAGCACGGCCTGCGCGATGTAGTAGTTGTCCTCGTGCGCCGGGTTCAGCGTGGAGGCGCTCTTCTGCACTTCGGACAATACGCGCAGCGTGGTCTGGTCCTGTTCGTTGATGGTCAGCACCAGGGCGCGGAACGTCTCGATGTTGGCGGCCAGGTAGCGGTCGCCCATGGCCAGGAACACCTGCAGTTCCGGCGGCAGTGCGACTTCCAGGGTTTCGGGACCCAGGTCGACCGGCGTCTTGTTGACCTGGACGATGCCGGCCGCATACACCAGTAGCGCCACGCCGGCAGCCAGGACGATGCGCAGGGAGGAAGCGAAGCGCACGCCCATCAGTTGAACTGGCGCCGACGGAACAGCCACACGGACAGCGCCAGCATCAGGCCGATGTAGCCCAGCGCCATGAGGAATACGCCCGCCAGGAAGCCCGTGTCCGGCTGGTGCGCATAAAGCGGGTAGTAACGGATATCGAGGCGCGAGAGGTCGGGCAGCGTCCAGCGCAGCACCTCGAACACCGGCATGAGCGAACTCTTGAGCGCTTCGTCCTTGCCGCCCATTTGCGTCAGATATTCCATGGCCGGACCGAGGCTGCGCGCGGCGACGGCGAAGGCCAGGCCCACCAGCAGGGGCAGGAAGGGCGTGGATGACAGCACGGCGATCAACATGCCGAAGCTGGCCACCACGGCCAGGTCCAGCACCAGCGCCGCCAGCGCCAGCAGGAAGGGGCCCTTCAGGCTGACGGGATTGCCCTGGTCGTAGTTGAGCCCCGACAGCAGGGTGGTGGCCGCGAGCAGCGCGCCCAGCAGGGCGATGACCAGCACGGTCAGCACCAGCAGGCCCAGGTAGCGGCCGAACAGGAAATGGCTGCGCGGCAGCGGATAGGTCAGGCTGACGAAAATCGTGCGCCGCTCGATCTCGCGGCCGACGAATTCGTAGGCCCAGAACAGCACCAGGATGAGGCCGACGGCGCGCACGAAGGAGAAGCCGACGTCGAGCGTCACGGTCGCCGGCTGGCGCGGCGAGAAGGTGCCGGCCAGGTAGGCCGCGCCCATCATCAGCACGCCGATGGCCAGCAGGCTTTGCAGGACGTGGCTGCGCAGGCCGGACCGCAGGGTGATCAGAAAATGCTGGTACATGGTCTCGTTCCGCTCAATCAGTTCTTGCGCAGGGTTTCACAGGCGTAAAGATACACGCCGCCGGAAAAAAACGGCGCATGCCACGCGGCCAGTGCATGGGGGTCGTGGCGCTTGTCCAGAATCACGTAGTCTAGCCCAGGATCGGCGCAGGCCTGCCGCAGGGCCGGCAGCGTGCCCGGCACGATGTCCGAGAGCGCATCCGTCTGCCGGCGCAGCATCTCCTCGCGCGTCGGGAATTTCATCCTCGCCAGCGAGCCGGCCAGGGGATAGACGTTCTGGTAGCGCCGGTAGATTTCCATCGCCAGCGGACGCGAGAATATCAGCCCGGCCGATTGCTGGCGCGAAAAATAGCTCGACCTGCCCAGCAGCAGCCAGGTCTGCTCCCATCCGCCCAGCCAGTACACCGTGGCATCGACGGGAATGTGGCGGTTGAAAGGCGTCTGCTGCCACAGGCTGCCGCCTTCGAGCAGCTTCAGTTGCGGGCTGCGCGCATCCCAGTTCCTGCCGTAGCCGAGGAACAGCACGCCGGCCAGCAGGAGCCCGAGCGCGGCCGGCCGTTTCCACTGCCACGCCAGCCAGACCAGCAGGGCAATCGCCAGGGTCAGGGCCGACTCGCCGGCATTGAGCGCATCGCGCCAGACGAATACGGTGCGCGCAGCATTGAGTTCGCTGCCCGGCAGCACGGCGAGATAGGCGGTGCTCGCGCCCACGGCCACCCAGACCAGTCCCAGGGCGACCGCCGCGGCCAGCGCTGCTTCCAGCACGCGTTCGGCGACGCGGCCCATGTGCGCGCGCTGCCAGTACAGCAGGGCCACCAGCAGCAGGATCAGGCTGCCGCTGTAGTCGCGCAGGAACCAGGCCGCCCACAGCCCGAGCACGACGAAGCGGGCGGGCCGCCACAACTGCACCGAGACGATGGCGACCGCCGCCCAGCCGAACACGTACATCAGCCAGAGCGTGCGCCAGGTCTGCATCTGCAGCACCAGCACGCCGTGCAGCCAGTCGCCGAAGACGAGCGCGACCAGCCAGCCGGCAAGGCCGGTCGCGCAGGCCGCCAGGAACAGGCGCCGCTGCCAGGTTTCGCCGGCCAGCCAGGCCGCCCACAGCAGGGCGGCGGCATGGAAGCCGAGGGTGTTGTAATTTCGCGCGACCCACTCTGACGGAAACAGGAAATAGCTGGTGCGCTTGTGCAGCAGGTCGAACCACTGCACATCCATGGCCTGCAACAGCCGCCCGAACATGGGCGCCTCGAACAGCGCCAGCGCGCAGGCCGCCAGCGCGCCGGCAAGCACGCCCCAGGCCCACTGCCGGGTGAAGCGCAGTTCGTAGAAGAACACGAGCATCGCACCGGCGAGGGCCATGATCGGATGCATGGCCATGCCCGCGAGCCAGCAGGCCAGCGCCAGCCAGCGCCGCTGTTGCAGCCACAGCGCGCAGGCCAGCAGGGTCAGCGCATTGGCCCACAGCCGCGGCACGGCGAACGGCTCGGCGACCTCGAAAATCTCGCTTCCGCCGTATTTGATCGGCATGACCGCGAGCAGGAAGAGGAACAGCCAGCGCACGCCGCCCTGCCAGATCGAGGACAGCCGCCACGCGGCGAAGCACCACGCCATCGCGCCGGTCAAGGTGAGCAGCAAGGCTGCCTGGCCGAGCCCCGTGCCTTGTGCCAGGCCGGCATAGAAAAAACTGTACAGCGTGTAGTCGTCCTGCGAGCCGAACAGGAAATAGACATCCCGCGCGAAATGCTCGGGATGGAGGTGCTTCAGCGCCTGCAGCGCATACAGCACGGCATCGTGGCGGATGCCTTCATAAGGATGATGCAGCAGCCACAGCAGCACGAACAGGGCGAACAGCAACGGGCCGCGCCATTGCCCGGCCATCAAGCGGTCCATGCCCAAGCTGCCCATGCGTTCACACCCAGCGAGTTCTCCCCATAAAAAACCCCTCCACGAGGGAGGGGTTCTGCGTCAGTCCGCAGTTCGATCAGGTTTAGCTGGCCGAACCGCCACTACCGGGGCAACCGGAAGTGGTGGCGCTGAGGGTGTCGACATAGCCGGTCGAAGTGTTGACTTCGGTGGTGCCGCAGGCGCGGACGCCGCCGCCTTCGGTGGTGCCGCCGTAGATGTACTTGCCCTTGGTGCTGCCGGTCTGCACGGCCGCTGCCGTGGTGCTGCAGAAATAGGAAGCGCCGACGTTGGCGGAGGTGTTGAAGGTGAACGAAGTGGCCACCATCGGGCAAGCGGCATTGTTAATTGACGTCGCATTACCTGTGGTCGAAGGGGCGATCGTGCCGCTGACGGCAGCGCCGGAAAGAACGGACATCAGCGCAAACAAAGCGATTTTTTTCATGGTCAGGGCTCCCTTATCAGTTGCTGTTGGCAGACACGGCAGTCAGGAAGTTGCGGGCGTCAGCCTGCGCAGCCTTGTCCTGGCCTTTTTTCTGGTATTCGGTGAACTGGGGGATGGCGATGGCGGCGAGGATGCCGATAATGGCCACCACGATCATCAGTTCGATCAGGGTAAAACCTTTTTGCAGAGATTTCATGGACGTCTCCAGTGTGTTAACAAAATCAATCAAGACAGGGCCGGCACAGGTCAGAGGCCTTGCAGGCTATTACGAGCAGTTAGCGTGCCAACTTTAGCCACCTTAACACTTTTTTTCACAAAGCCGCATGAAAGCTTGATGTCAGGCGCGTTCCCCGCAGTTGCCCGAATGCGCGAGCTGCCGAAAAACGTCAGCAGTTGCCGCTATCGGTCACTGGGAGTTGGCCGTGACTGCGGTCAGGAAATTGCGTGCGTCGGACTGCGCCGACTTGTCTTGTCCCCTGGCCACGTATTGCGTGTAGGACGGAATCGCCACTGCCGCCAGAATGCCGATGATCGCCACGACGATCATCAGTTCGATCAAGGTAAAGCCTGTTTGCCTGAACATCCCCGAATCCTCCAGAATTGGCCAGCATGTCCGTAAGCCCAGAACGGGACCGCTTTTCGCCACACCATTACATTAATCTGCCGCCGACTTGACTCACGCGGCACGCTGGTTCCCGTTACACGACAAAATGCCACGACACGAGAAAATGAGCAAATCCCGTACCAACTTGTTGAAGATCGCGGAACCCACTGGCCGGGCAAGTCGTATCGGCCTTGTGCCTGGCCGCTGCGCCGAATGAAGCTGCCCGGCCGCCTGCTCGAAACCGAATTTGGCCGCTACCTGCTGGTCGGCGGCCTGGCCTTCGTCGCCGACTTCCTCGCATTGTGGGCGCTGGTCGCGCTGTTCGGCCTGCACTACCTGCCCGCCACGGCGCTGGCCTTCGTGCTGGGGGTGTGGGTCAATTATCGGCTGTCGGTCCGCTGGGTGTTCGTCTATCGCGCCGTCAGCGTCACCGGCGTCGAGTTCGCCATCTTCCTGGCGGTCGGCATCGTCGGGCTGGGCGTGAGCCTGGGCGCCATGGCGCTGTTCGCAGGCTGGCTCGGCATGCACTACCTGCCGGCCAAGGCCTTGGCCACGATACTGACCTTGCTGGTAAATTTCGGGGGGCGCAAGCTGCTGCTGTTCACCCGCTGGAACGACACGCCCGCAGCCATTTCCGAAGAACCCTGACAAGACCTTACCCGGCCAATGAATTCCCAAGACAGAAAAACCGCCGTCATCATCGGCGCCGGCCCGGCCGGACTGACCGCCGCCCTCGAACTGCTGCGCCGCAGCGACATCCGCCCCGTGATCCTCGAAGCCGACGACTGCGTGGGCGGCATTTCGCGCACGGTCAACTACAAGGGCAACCGCATCGACATCGGCGGCCACCGTTTCTTTTCCAAGTCGGACTGGGTCATGGACTGGTGGCGCGAGATCCTGCCGGTCGAGGCCGAGGCGGGACAGCCACTGGCAATCTCCTACCAGAACCAGACCCGCACGGTGACCGGCGACGGCAGCCATGGCGACCAGGTGTTGATGGTGCGCGGGCGGCTGTCGCGCATCTACTATCTGCGCAAGTTCTTCGACTATCCGCTGAAGCTGACTCCCGCCACCCTGGCCAATCTCGGCATCGTGCGCGTCATCCGCGTCGGCAGCAGCTACGTGTGGGCGCGGCTGTTCCCGCGCAAGCCCGAGAAGAGCCTGGAGGATTTCCTCGTCAACCGCTTCGGCCGCCAGCTCTACCTGACCTTCTTCAAGGACTACACGGAGAAGGTGTGGGGCGTGCCCTGCCAGGAAATCAGCGCCGAATGGGGCGCCCAGCGCATCAAGGGCCTGAGCATCAGCAAGGCGGTGATGCACGCGCTCGGCAAGCTGCTCAAGGGCAAGGGCGATGTCGGGCAGAAGAACACCAACACCTCGCTCATCGAGCAGTTCCTCTATCCCAGGTTCGGCCCCGGCCAGATGTGGGAAGCCGTGGCCGAACAGGTGCAGGCGAAAGGCGGCGAGTTGCAGTACCGCCACCAGGTGCGCGGGCTGAACCTGGCAAACGGCGAAATCCGCTCGGTGCGCGCGCACGATCTCGCCAGCGGCCGCGACATCGACATCGCCTGCGACTACGTGATTTCCACCATGCCGGTGCGCGACCTGGTGCGCGGCATGGGCGACAAGGTGCCGGCCGAGGTGCGCGACGTCGCGCTCAATCTGCCCTATCGCGACTTCATCACCGTCGGCCTGCTGGTCGACAGGATGCGGCCCAACCCGCAGTCGCGCTCGACCCAGTCCAACCACATGCCGCCGGACAACTGGATCTACATCCAGGAGTCGGACGTCAAGGTCGGCCGCCTGCAGATTTTCAACAACTGGAGCCCGGGCATGGTGGCCGACCCCGGGCAGATCTGGATGGGGCTGGAATATTTCTGCAACGAGGGCGACGCGCTCTGGGAAATGAGCGACGCCGCCCTGCAACAACTGGCACGCGAGGAAATGGCTAGGATGAACCTGATCGATCCCGCGGACGTGAGGGACAGCATCGTGATCCGCATGCCCAAGGCCTATCCGGCCTATTTCGGAGCTTACGAGAAGTTCGACGTGGTGAAGGGGTTTCTGGACGGCATCGGCAACCTGTTCCCGGTCGGCCGCAACGGCATGCACCGCTACAATAATCAGGACCACTCCATGCTGACCGCCAGGCTGGCCGTGGACAACATCATCGCCGGCATCACCGACAAGTCCAACATCTGGCAGGTGAACATCGACGACGACTATCACGAGGAAAAGAAGCCGGCCTGAGTTCGCCGGCTCTGCAATGAAAAACGGCCTGCATCGCTGCAGGCCGTTCGCATTTGGTGGGTCGGGCGAGATTCGAACTCGCGACCAACGGATTAAAAGTCCGCTGCTCTACCGGCTGAGCTACCGACCCCTTGCCGCACGTTAAACCACCGTGCAGCAAAGCGCAAAATTATACCGGAATAAATGATCCCGTCAAAGCCGAAAGCGCATCAAATTGCATCAAATCGTCAAACCGCTTCCAGCTTGCGCATGCCCGCGGGCAGCAGCTTGAGGTCGACCAGGGCGGTGATGAAGGCCTTGAAGAAGGTAGCCTCGCCTTCGTACACCATCTTGTAGTACTGCACCTTCATGGTCACCGCGCTGCCGAGCACGATGGCGATGAAGGTGAGGATGGAGCCGAGCGCCAGGGTGGAGAAGCCAGTGACGGCCTGGCCGATGGTGCAGCCCATGGCCAGCACGCCGCCGAAGCCCATGAGGATCGCGCCGATGAAGTGGTTGGCGAAATCGCGGAAGGAGGCGAACCACTCGATGCGGAAGCTCCTCGACAGCAGCGCCCACAGCAGCGAGCCGGCGATGACACCGGCCAGGGCCATGATGCCGAAGGTCAGCAGGGTGTTGTCGAAGCCCTTCATGGCATAGCCCAGGGTCTGGCCCATGGGATTGATGAAGGTGAAGGACTGCGCGGCGAGCGCGGCGGTGGAAGCGGGCTTGACCGCTTCGGCCGGGGCATAGAGGTCCCAGTCCTGCGCATACGCCTGCATGGCGAGGATGTCGCCGTCGGCGTCGATCTTGATGTTGCTGGTGACGTACCAGGCCGCCAGGATGGCGAGACCGACCACGAGGCCGCCGAGGATGTTGTCGAAGCTGCCGCGGAAATCGGCCGACTTGAAGGCCCACAACAGCAGCACGACGCCGATGATGGCGGCCATGACCAGGCGGCCGGTAGCGACGTTCTCGCCGAACAGCATGGCGCCGAGGTCCTGGTTGGTGGACAGCGCGACCGCGGCGGGGTTGGTCCAGGAATAGAAAAGCACCGAATACAGGGTCTTGTCGCTGCCCGGGAAGGGATTGATCATGTAGTAGGCGATGACGGCGATGATGAGCAGCACCATGACGGACTTGATGTTGCCGCCGCCGATGCGGATCAGGGTCTTGTTGCCGCAGCCGGAGGCGAGCGTCATGCCGATGCCGAACAGCACGCCGCCGAGCACGTTCTCCAGCCAGACGAGGTTGCTCTGGCGGTAGGGCGGGAAGGTGCTGGTGACGTTGACCAGGCCGGCGGCTTCGAGGCCCATCACGCCCAGCACGCCGACGGCGATGGCGAATACCCACGCGCGCATGCGGCCGGTGTCGCCCATGTTGACCCAGTCGGAGACCGCGCCCATGGTGCAGAAATTGGTCTTGTTGACCACCGCGCCCATGACCAGGGCGATGGCGAAGGTCGACCAAAGGAAAAACGACTGTGCGCTGGCAAAGTCTTGGTAGGTCATCTCAGTTGCCTCCTTGTAGTGTGCGGGACGCGGCCGCGGCTATCCTGATGAAAAACGGAATTCTAAGGGTTTCGCCGGGAATGCCAACTGGACATTAAATACCATACCACTGCCGGCGCAAAGTCCGGACGGCCAGTTATCGGCTCAGGCTTGCCGCGCGTAGCGGGTCGGGTCGGCCAGGCCTGCGGCACGGAAGCCCTCGCTCCGCAGCCGGCAGGAATCGCAGCGCCCGCAGGCGAGGCCTTCGCCGGTGGCCTGGTAGCAGGAGACGGTCTGGCCGTAGTCGACGCCAAGCGTCGTGCCCAGCTGGATGATTTCCGCCTTGCTCAGGCTGATGAGGGGCGCATGCACATGGAAGCCGCCCTGCTCCACGCCAGCCTTGGTTGCCAGGTTGGCCAGTTTCTCGAAAGCCTCGATGAATTCCGGACGGCAGTCTGGATAGCCGGAGTAGTCCACGGCGTTGACGCCGATGAAGATGTCGCTCGCCTCCAGCACTTCGGCCCAGGCCAGCGCATAGGCCAGCATGACGGTGTTGCGGGCGGGCACGTAAGTGATGGGGATGCCTTCGGTGGGCGCTTCCGGCACGTCGATGGCCGTGTCGGTCAGGGCCGAACCGCCCAGCTGGCCGAGATCGATGCGCACCACGCGATGCTCGGCCGCGCCCAGGCTTGCGGCCACGCGGCTGGCCGCCTGCAGCTCGGCCACATGGCGCTGGCCGTAATCGAAGGACAGCGCATGGCAGGCGTAGCCACGGGAATTGGCGACGGCGAGCGTGGTCGCCGAATCGAGGCCGCCGGACAGCAGCACGACCGCCCGTTTCATCGGGCGCGTTCCTCGCCGCCGTGCTTCATCGGGCGCGTTCCTCGCCCCACAAGTGCTTGTGCAACTGGATCTGCAGGCGCGCGCCGACCTTGTCGGCGAGCATCCAGTCGGCCAGACTGCGGGCGTCGAGGCTGCCATGCACCGGCGAGAACAAGACCGGCACTTCGCGCGGGAAATCGTCGCGCCGCATTACCGCCAGCGCCCATTCGTAATCCTCGCGGTCGGCCAGCACGAACTTGATCTCGTCGTTGCGGTTGAGGACCGAGAGGTTTTCCCAGTGGTTGCGGTCGGCCTCGCCCGACCCCGGCGGCTTGATGTCCATGATGCGCGACACGCGCGGATCGACCCCGGCCACGGCGAGCGCGCCACTGGTTTCCAGCGATACGTCGTAGCCGGCATCGCACAGCGCTTCCATCAGCACGAGGCAGTGTTTCTGCGCGAGCGGTTCGCCGCCGGTGACGGTCACATACTGCGTGCCGTAGCCCGCGACCGTGTCGAGGATGTCGGCGATTTTCCAGGTTTCGCCGCCGGTGAAGCTGTAGGTCGTGTCGCACCAGCCGCAGCGCAACGGGCAGCCGGACAGGCGGATGAACACCGTGGGCAGCCCGGTGCGCGACGTCTCGCCCTGCAGCGAAAAGAATATCTCCGTCAGGCGGAGTTCAAGCTGGGTGTCCAATTGGTTCGGCGGGCTTATTTGAGCAGTTCCAGGCGCTTGGCGGCGATGGCGGCCGCATTGGTGCCGGGATACCTGGCGACGATTTCCTGAAAATTCTTTTTGGCGCCAGCCGTGTCCTTCAATTCCATCTGCGAACTGGCGATGTTGAGCAGGGCATCCGGCACCTTGGGGCTTTGCGGATAGGCGCTCAGCAGTTTCGTCTGCTGTTCGAGCGCACGCTTGTAATCCTTCTTCGCATAGGAGGCGTAGCCGCTCCAATACTGGGCGTTGGCTGCCAGCGCGCTGTTGGGATAGGTCTTGATGAAGGCATCAAAGCCGGCGATGGCCTTGTCGTAATTGCCGGCCTTGAACTGGTCCAGCGCCTCTTCATAGGCCCTGGATTCGGCCAGCGTGTCCGCCGCGGCCGGCTGTGCAGGCGCGGCACTGGCCGGCGCTGCTTCCTTGGCCTGCTTGCGCAGGTCCTCGATGCGCTTGTCGAGATCGAGATAAAGATCGCTCTGTCGCTTGCTCAGCGACTCGAACTTGTGCTCGAGCATTTCGTTCTGGCCGCGCAGGCGCGACACCTCGGCCTTGAGCGCCTCGATGTCCTTGAGCAGGGTGAAGGCCGCATTGCCCGACAGCGTGGCCGCCGGCGCAGCGACGGCCTGGGCTGCGTCCGGCTGCGGCTGGGGGGGCTGCTGCGCTGACGCGCCCCCCGCTGCCAGCGCCGCCACGGGAAGCAGCAGCGACGACAGCCAGCGCAGGTTCATGCTGCGGTTCATTCGTCGCCGTACACGATGTCGGCGCGGCGGTTCTCCGCATAGTCAGCCTCGGTGGTACCGGTGCTGCGCGGCTTTTCCTCGCCGAAGCTGACCGCTTCCATCTGGCCGTCCTGCACGCCGTTCACCGCAAGCGCCTTGCGCACGGCTTCCGCGCGCTTCTGGCCGAGCGCGAGGTTGTATTCGCGGCTGCCGCGTTCGTCGGCATTGCCCTGGATGGTGACGCGGGCATTGCGGTTGTTGTTGAGATAGGCGGCATGCGCATCGACCATGGGCCGATACTCGTCCTTGACCACGTACTTGTCGAAATCGAAATACACGCTGCGCTTGGAAAGGATGTTCGCCGGGTCCTTGCGCGGATCACCCTGCCCCATCGTCGTGCCCGAGACCGACTGCCCGCTGGTGCCCGAGGTCGCCGCCGAGCTGTCGGCTGCGGTCGCGGCCGGCTTGGCGGTGCTGCGGTCTTCGATGGCTGCCTCCTTGTCATCGACACCCATGGTTTGACATCCCGCCAGGGCTCCCAGAACCAGCATCGGCAAAAGAATACGCTTCATCATCAGTCTCCTTGATTTAACAACAACGCACTACTTCAGAACCACCGGGCGCCCGCAAATGAAGGGCCCGGCACGGCAAAACCGGTTTCACGGCCCCCAGTCCGGCTCGCGCGCGTCGATGCCGGATTCGGAAAGCTTGGCCCGGGTGCGGCCATCCAGGCTCACCGTGCCCAGCACGCCGCGGCCGTTCACCAGCGTGGCGTAGAGCAGCAGCTGGCCATTGGGCGCAAAGCTCGGCGATTCGTCGTGGGCGGTGTCGGTCAGCACGCGCTCCTGGCCTGTCGCCAGTTCGTGCAGCACCACCCTGAAACGCCCCTCGTCACGACGGACATAGGCCATGTATTTGCCGTCGGGACTGATGTCGGGCGAAACGCTGTAGCCGCCCGAGAACGTGACGCGCCTGGCCTCGCCGCCTCTGGATGACACACGATAGATCTGCGGCGAACCGCCGCGGTCGGAAGTGAAGTAAACCCACTGCCCGTCCGGCGACCATACCGGCTCGGTATCGATGGCATCGCTGCGGGTCAGGCGCGTCTCTCCTCTGCCGTCGGCATTGATGAGATAGACCTGCGAAACGGCATCGCGGGTCAGCGTCAGCGCCAGGCGCTTGCCGTCCGGCGACCAGGACGGCGCCGAGTTGGAGCCCTTGAACGCAGCCAGGGTGCGGCGACTGCCGTCGCGCAAGCTTTGCACGTAGACGATGGGTTTCTTGTTCTCGAACGAGACATAGGCCATGCGCTGGCCGTCGGGCGAGAAGGCCGGCGAAATGATCGGCTCGCGCGAGCGCACCACCGTCTGCCAGTTCTGGCCGTCCGCATCGGCCACGCGCAACTCATATTGCGTGCCGCGCTTCTGCACGTAGGCGATGCGCGAGCTGAACATGCCGGGGATGCCGGTGAGCTTTTCGTAGATGATGTCGGCGATCTTGTGCGCCGCGGCGCGCCACTGTTCGGGGCCGATATTGAAGCTGAGCCCGGCCAGCTGGGTCTGCCTGACCGCATCCATGAGCCGGAAGCGCACTTCGAAGCGACCGCCCGGCAGGCTGACAACCTGGCCGATGACGATGGCGTCGGCACCCTTGCCGCGCCACACGCCGTAGTCGATTTGCGCCGGTTCGACCGGCTGCTGGCTGCCGGCGGTCGCCACCAGGGCGATCTGGCCCGAGCGCAGCAGGTCCTGGCCGATGATGCTGGTGAGTTCGGGCGTCGGCGCATTCGGCGCGGACTGGAACGGAATCAGCGCAACGGGGATGCGGCTGGCAGCACCGCCGGTCACCTGGATTTCCAGCGCGGCATGGGCGCGCGCTGCGAAAAGGCAGATTGCCAGCGGTAACAGAACACGGAAGAACAAGTGCGTCAGGGAACGCAACGCATACCCCCTGCTTATTGACGACAAACGCTTTGAGTTTATCACAGGGAAAAGTTCACCCTGTTTCGAAAGCCGCGCCTGGCCTTTATTCGCGCGCCCTGTGCCGGATGTCGAGATCGCGGAATCTCTCCGCCGCTGCCCTGTCGGCCGGCAGCGGCAGTGGTGAGGATTTCTCGATGCCGCGCAGCACCGCCTGGTCGAAAGCGGCATTGCCGCTGCTCCTGGCGAGCGTGATCTTCGCGATCTCGCCAGAAGGCAGCACGCTCAGCCTGAAGTGGACCTGCGGATTGCCGGGCAGGTTGTCCGGCAGGCGCGTGTTGTCGCGGATCTTGGCGCTGATCAGGTCCTGGTGGCGCGCAACCAGCTTGTCGGTTTCGGAGGCACGCTGCGCCGCGGCCGCCCTCGCCTTGAGCTGGCTGGACTCGGCCGCAAGCGATTGTTCCAGCGACTGACGCACAAGATCGTCCTGTTCTCGCTGCAAGTCGGCACGGCGCTTCGCTTCCGCAATTTTCGCCTGTTCTTCGGCGCGCCGCTTTTTTTCGGCTGCCTCTTCAGCCTGCTGACGCTTGAGTTGCTCGGCCTCGAGTTTCTTCTTTTTTTCCAGCGCGATCTCGGCGGCCTTGTCGTCGGGCGCCGGCTGCGGCCTGGCCTCGGGCGGCGGCGGCGCAGGCTTGGGCACGGGTGTCGGTTGGGGCGCGGGGCGCGAAGGCGCCGGCAGCGACTGCCAGATGTCGGCCATCACCGGCTGCGGATCGTGGATCTGCCAGGACACGCCGACCACCAGCAGCACGACGAAAAAGCCGTGCACGCCCGCCGCCAGCAGGCCGGCCGTCACCTCGTCGCGAGACAGCGCAAGGCTCATTGCGCGGGTTTTGCGAGCAGGCCGATTCTTTGCACCTGCGCGGACTGCAGCACCGACATGACGTTCATGACTTTTTCATAGCGCACGCTCTTGTCTGCGGAAATCACCACCGGCTGGTCGGGGCGTGCGGCGAGGATGCGCTTGACCTCGGCGGACAGGCTGTCGGGCGCGACCGGCGATTCGAGGTTGTCGCCGGCGCGGTCGCGCAGCACGAGCTGGCCGTCGGCCTTGATCATCACTTCCAGCGGCTGGTTGGGGGTGGCGGCAGCCTTGCTCACGCTGGGCAGTTCGACCTGGCCGGGGTTGATGAAGGGCGCGGTGATCATGAACACCACCAGCAGCACCAGCATGACGTCGATCAGCGGCACGACGTTGATGCTTGCAACCTGTTTGCGGACGCGTGCCATGGTTTCTAGCCGGCCGACCTGGCGGCCTGTCGCTGCAGGATGTTGGAGAACTCTTCGATGAAGGTTTCCATGCGGTTGGACAGGCGATCGACATCCGAGGTGTAGCGGTTGTAGGCGACCACTGCGGGAATCGCCGCGAACAGGCCCATGGCGGTGGCGATCAGCGCCTCGGCGATGCCGGGCGCCACCTGCGCCAGCGTGGCCTGGGCGACCGAGGCCAGGTTCTGGAAAGCCAGCATGATGCCCCACACCGTGCCGAACAGGCCGACGTAGGGCGATACCGAACCGACCGTAGCAAGGAAGGACAGGTGCGATTCGAGGCCGTCCATTTCGCGCTGGTAGGCGGCGCGCATGGCACGGCGCGCGCCGTCCATGATGACGTTGACCGAGGCGCCGGCCTGGCGCCGCAGCTTGAGGAATTCGCTGTAGCCCGCTTCGAAGATGCGTTCGAGTTCGCCCGCTGCCTCGCGGTCCTGGCTTACGCGCTGGTACAGGATGTTGACATCGGCGCCGGCCCAGAACTCCTTCTCGAAGCCGTCGGTATTCTCCGCCGCGCGCTTCAGCGCAAACAGCTTGATGAAGATGTGCCACCACGACATGAACGAGGCCAGCAGCAGCAGGCCCATGACGATCTTGACCGGAATGCTGGCCTGCAGGATCAGGTGCATCAGCGAGAGGTTCTGCGAAATTTCCAAGATTCGATTCCCTTATTGCGCATTCAGCGCGGCGAGCACGTCCGCCGGTATTCTGGCGGGCTTGAAGGTTTTTTCGTGCACCCAGACCAGGATGACGCGTGCCGCAAGCAGGAGTTCCTCGCCGCGCAGCACGCGCTGGTCCATGCTCAGGCTGGTCCGGGTCTGCTCGGCGAGCGTCGCCTCGACGACCAGACTGTCGTTGAAGCGCGCCGGCACCAGGTAGTCGGCCTCGACCCGCCGCACCACAAACACGCCGCGATGGCTGGCGATCAGCTCGGGCTGCTCGAAGCCGTGGCTGCGCAGCCACTCGGAGCGCGCGCGTTCGAGGAACTTGAGATAGTTGGCGTAATACACCACGCCGTAGGCGTCGGTGTCTTCCCAGTAAACCCTGACCGGCCAGCGGAAAGCTGCCGCGCGTTCCCGTGTCGTCATTGCTTCTCGAACAGTTCGGGTGCTGCAGCCGATACGGCAAACCCCAGGTGGCGGTAGGCATGCGGCGTGGCGATGCGGCCGCGCGGCGTGCGCTGCAGGAAGCCCTGCTGGATGAGGTAGGGCTCGAGCACGTCCTCGATGGTGTCGCGCTCCTCTCCGATTGCTGCGGCGAGGTTGTCCAGTCCCACCGGTCCGCCGGAGAACTTCTCGATCACGGCGAGCAAAAGCTTCCTGTCCATCATGTCGAAACCGGCATGATCGACGTCGAGCATGGACAGCGCGGCATCAGCCACCTCGCGCGTGGCCACGCCGTCGGCGCGCACCTCGGCGAAGTCGCGCACGCGGCGCAGCAGCCGGTTGGCAATCCTCGGTGTGCCGCGCGAACGCTTGGCGATTTCCAGCGCGCCCTCGCTTTCCATACGCATGTTGAGCAGGCCAGCCGAGCGCACGACGATCTGCGCCAGTTCGGACGGCGTATAGAACTCCAGGCGCGCGACGATGCCGAAGCGGTCGCGCAGCGGATTGGTGAGCATGCCGGCGCGCGTGGTGGCGCCGACCAGGGTGAAGGGCGGCAGGTCGAGCTTGACCGAGCGCGCGGCCGGGCCTTCGCCGATCATGATGTCGATCTGGAAATCCTCCAGCGCGGGGTAGAGCACTTCCTCGACCACCGGGCTCAAACGGTGAATTTCGTCGATGAACAGCACGTCGTGCGGCTCGAGATTGGTCAGGAGCGCGGCGAGGTCGCCGGCGCGCTCCAGCACCGGGCCGGAAGTCTGGCGAAGATTCACGCCCATCTCGCGCGCGATGATGTGGGCGAGCGTGGTCTTGCCCAGCCCCGGCGGGCCGAACAGCAGCACGTGATCCAGGGCTTCGGCGCGCTTCCTCGCCGCCTCGATGAAAATGGACAACTGGCCGCGCGCCTTTTCCTGGCCGATGTATTCAGCCAGTTCGCGCGGCCTGAGCGCGCGTTCGAACTGTTCTTCCTGCGGGCTGGCGGTGTCGGGGGCGATGAGGCGGTCGGTTTCGATCATGCCGCTATCTTAACCCTTCGACAACAGCTTGAGGGCCTGGCGGATCGCATCCGACACCGGCAGCTCGACCGGCACCTGCTTGAGGACATGCTCGGCCTCCTTGTCGTTGTAGCCCAGGGCCAAGAGGGCCTGGCGCACGTCGTGGCGGCTGTCCGATGCGCCCGCCGCCGGCAGGGTGACGGCGGCGAAGTCGAGCTTGCCTTTCAGCTCCAGCAGCAGGCGTTCGGCGGTCTTCTTGCCAATGCCCGGCGTCTTCACCAGGCGGCCGCTCTCCTGCGCCGCCACGGCCGAAGCCAGGTCTTCCACGGAAAGACCGGACAGCACCGACAGCGCGGTCTTGGCGCCGATGCCGGAGACCTTGATGAGTTCGCGGAAGGCGCGGCGTTCGCCCTCGGAGCCGAAGCCGAACAGCAGGTGCGCATCCTCGCGGATGGCGAGATGGGTGTAGAGCGACACCTTCTCGCCCAGAGCCGGCAGGTTGTAGAAGGTGGTCATGGACACATCGACCTCGTAGCCCACCCCGCCCACGTCCACGACGATCTGCGGTGGGTGCTTCTCGACCAGCGTGCCGGTGAGTCTTCCTATCATTTCCAGCTTTCCGTCATCAATATCAAGGCCAGCATGATGGCATGCAAATGTGCTGAAAGCAGCGTCAGCCTGATCGCGGGGGCGAGCAATCGCGGCTGTCTGCAATTCTGCATCAACTGCCGCGCGGCCCGAATCGACGGCAGCATGGCAAACAGGCTCAACAGCGCCCAGGCGGGCAGCGCGCCCGCCGCGACCACGGCAGCCAGCACTGCGGCAGCAGCCAGCGCGATCAGCGCATACAGCCCGGCCGCCCGTTCGGGCGCCAGACGCACCACCCAGTGGCGCTTGCCGGCCAGCGCGTCCGCCTCGCGGTCGGGAAACTGGTTGATGAACAGGATGTTGGCGGCGAGCAGCGCGAAGGGCAGCCCGGCGAACCAGGGCAGCGGGGTGAAGCTTGCGCGCTGGACAAAGTCCGCGCCCGCCACGATCAGCAGGAAACCCGCCACCACGCACAGTTCGCCGAGGCCGCGCGCGTTGAGCTTGAGCGGCGCGGCCGAGTAGCCCCAGCCGATGGCGAGGCCCGCCAGCCCGATCCAGATCAAACCTGCACCGCTTTGCGCGACCAGCCACAGCCCGCCCACGACGACCAGGGCGAACAGCAGCAGGCCGAAGGCCAGGGTCTGCCGGGCCGAGAGCACGCCGTTCTGGATGAAGCGCGAGCCGCCAGTGTAGGGATAGATGCGCCCGGTGTTGGCGGCATCGGTGCCGTTGAGATGGTCGTAATAGTCGTTCAGCACATTGACCCCGGCATGGGCCAGCAGTGCGAGCAGCAAAGTTAATGCAGCGGCACCCGCGCCGAATGGGACGCCGCCGTGAAAAGCCGTGGCGAAGCCGAGCAGGCAGCCGGCCAGGGTAATGGTGAGGAAGGCCGGCCGCGTCGCCAGCGCATAGCGCAGGACCGGGTTGCGCAATCGCGCCGGGCTGGGCTCCAGCGGCAGACTGGCCGGTGCGCTCACACCAGGCGGCCGCCGCGCACGCGGTAGCCTGAAGTGGACAGGCCGCCGAGCGCGCCGGCGTGCGCGTGGCAGATGGCGCAGGCCAGGGCGTCGGCGGCGTCGGCCTGCGGCACGGCCGGCAGGTTGAGCAGGCGCTTGACCATTTCCTGCACCTGCTCCTTGGCCGCCTTGCCGTGGCCCACGACCGACTGCTTGATCTGCAGCGCAGTATATTCGGCGACCGGAAGCTTCTGGTTGACTGCGGCTGAAATCGCCGCGCCGCGGGCCTGGCCCAGCAGCAGGGTGGATTGCGGGTTGACGTTGACAAAGACGATTTCCACCGCGCACACGTCGGGACGGTGGCTGCCGATGATTTCGCTGAGGCCGGAGAACAGCACGCCGAGGCGCTCGGGCAGTTGGCCCTCGCCGCTCTTGATGACGCCGCTGGTGACGTAGGACAGCTTCTGCCCCGACTTCTCGATCAGGCCGAAGCCGGTGAGTCTGAGTCCGGGATCGATGCCGAGGATGCGCAAATCAGGAATTACTCCGGCAGCACCGCATTGGTATAGACCTCCTGCACGTCGTCGAGCGACTCCAGCGCATCGAGGATTTTCTGCATCTTCACCGCGTCGTCGCCGGCAAGTTCGGTCTCGGACTCGGGCTTCATGGTGATCTCGGCGAGCGCGGGCTTGAAGCCGGCCTTTTCCAGGGCCTCCTTCACCGTCTCGAATTCCTTGGGATCGGGCGAGGTGACGACTTCGATGGAGCCGTCCTCGTTGCTGATGACGTCCTCGGCGCCGGCTTCCAGCGCGGCTTCCATCACTGCGTCCTCGGATGCGCCGGGCTCCAGCACGATCTGGCCGCAATGCTTGAACTGGAAAGCCACGCAGCCGTCGGTGCCCATGTTGCCGCCATGCTTGGAGAAGGCATGGCGCACGTCGGCCACGGTGCGGGTCTTGTTGTCGGTCAGGCAGTCGACCATTACTGCGGCGCCGCCGATGCCGTAACCCTCGTAGCGCACTTCCTCGTAGCTCACGCCTTCCAGCTGGCCGGTGCCGCGCTTGATGGCGTTGTCGATGTTGTCCTTGGGCATGGACTCGGCCTTGGCCTTGTCGATGGCCAGGCGCAGGCGCGGGTTCATGGCGGGGTCGCCGCCGCCCATTTTGGCCGCGACGGTGATTTCCTTGATAAGCTTGGTGAAAATCTTGCCCCGCTTGGCGTCCTGGCGGCCCTTGCGGTGCTGGATGTTGGCCCATTTGCTGTGTCCAGCCATATTCCCTTCCCTGCCTGCTGCTGCGATAAAAAATTAATGGCAAATTCTAGCACTTCGATCCCGCGCCACGACAGATTGAGGCTGGGTATCGACCTCGGCGGCACCAAGATCGAACTCATCGCACTGGACGGCGATGGCCGCGAGCTGCTGCGCCGCCGCATCGCCACGCCCCAGAACGACTATCCCGGCACGGTCGAGGCCACGGCAAAGCTCATCAAGGAAGCCGAAGCCGAGCTGGGCCAAACAGGCACGGTCGGCATCGGCACCCCGGGCGCACTGTCGCGCGCCACAGGCCTCATGAAAAACTGCAACTCCACCTGCTTGATCGGCATGCCCTTCAAGCAGGACCTGGAAACCGTTCTGGAACGCGAAATCCGCATGAGCAACGACGCCAACTGCTTTACCCTGTCGGAAGCTACCGACGGCGCGGCGGCCGGCGCCGGCGTGGTGTTCGGGGTGATCCTCGGCACCGGCGTCGGCGGCGGCATCGTGGTCAACGGCCGCGTGCTCGACGGCGTCAATGCCATTGCCGGCGAGTGGGGCCACAATCCCCTGCCCTTTTTCCAGTTCCGCCACGCGCAGCTGGACCATGTTGAAACCGGCACCCATCCTGCGACCGGGGAGCGCATCGTGCATCCCTGGCCGTCCGAACGTGAATTCCAGGGACCGCAGTGCTATTGCGGCAAGAAGGGCTGCATCGAGGCCTACCTCTCGGGCCCGGCACTGGCCGCCGACCACGTGCGCTACGGCGGCGAGGACCTGCCCGCGCACGAAATCGCGCAGCTGGCCAACGCCGGCTACGGCCCCTGCAGCAAGACCCTGGCGCGTTACGAAGAGCGACTGGCGCGCGCGCTGGCCGGGGTCATCAACCTCCTCGACCCCGATGTCATCGTGCTCGGCGGCGGCCTCTCCAACATGCAGCGCCTGTACGACAACGTGCCCAGGCTGTGGCCGCGCTACGTGTTCTCCGACCGCATCGACACCAAGCTCGTGCCGCCGAAATTCGGCGACTCCAGCGGCGTCAGAGGCGCGGCGTGGCTGTGGAACGACACGTAAGATTTTTCACGCAGAGGCAACAGAGGGATCAGGGGAAAGCAAAGCACCACTAGCCCAAGTTTCGGTTTTCCTCTGTTGCCTCTGCTTCCTCTGTGTTTACTCGGTTCTCAAGCTCGCACGCGGGTTGGGTTCAATGCAGCTTGATCCGCGCCCTGGTCGGCGTACTGATGAAATGCGCGTAGGTGGTAAGCGATGTCTTGAACCAGCCATGCAGCGCGATCTGGTGCATCTTGTGCAATGACCAGTACACCAGACGCGCCATCGCGCCTTCGATCATGATGCTGCCGCCGGTCAGCCCGCCCATCAAATTTCCGACAGTGGAAAAGCGGCCCAGCGCCACCAGCGAGCCGTAGTCGCGATAGACGTATTCCGGCAAGGCTTTGCCGCGCAGGCGCCGGCACACCGACTTCACCAGCATCGAAGCCTGTTGATGTGCGGCCTGCGCGCGCGGCGGCACCAGGCCGCCGTCGGGCAGGGGACAGGCGGCGCAGTCGCCGAAGGCGAAGATGTTGTCGTCGCGCGTGGTCTGCAGCGTGGGTCGCACCACCAGTTGATTGATGCGGTTGGTTTCCAGGCCGGCGATGTCCTGCAAGAAGTCCGGCGCCTTGATGCCGGCCGACCACACCATCATGCTGGCGGGAATGAACTTGCCGTCTGCCGTGACCATGCCGTTCTCGCGCACCTCGACGATTCTTTCCCGCGTGTGCATCTCCACGCCCAGTTCGGCGAGGCGCTCGGCGGCGGCGTTCGACAGCCTCGGCGGCAGCCCGGGCAGGATGCGGTCGGAGGCTTCGACGATCAGCAATTTCAGGCTCTTGTCGGGCTCGATGTTCTCCATGCCGTAGGCCGACAGCTCGCGCGTGGTGTCGTGCAGTTCGGCGGCGAGTTCCACGCCGGTGGCGCCGGCGCCGACGATGCCGATGGTGAGCTGGCCCGGCGCCACCGGCTCGGACTGGGTGTTGGCGCGCAGGCAGGCGTTGATGTGGCGACGGTGGAACTCGCGCGCCTGCTCGGGGGTGTCGAGCATGATGCAATGGTCCTTTACCCCCGGCACGCCGAAATCGTTGCCGACCGAACCAACCGCGATGATCAGGGTGTCGTAATGGAAGTCGCGGCGCGGAATGACCTCCACGCCTTCATCGTCGAGCGTCGGCGCAACGCTGACTTGCTGGCGCTCGCGGTCGAGCCCGTCCATGCGGCCCAGGCGGAAGGCGAAGCCATGCCAGTGTCCCTGCGCCAGGTATTCCAGGCGCTCGGCATAGGAATCCAGGCTGCCGGCAGCGACTTCGTACAAGAGCGGCTTCCAGATGTGGGAAGGCGAGGAATCGATGAGGGTGATGTGCGCACGCTTCTTCCTGCCCAGCTTGTCACCCAGCCGGGTGGCCAGTTCCAGGCCGCCGGCGCCGCCGCCGACGATGACGATTTCATGCAAGCGCTGTTCCACGGTCACGGACTTCTCCGAATTGTCGTTGCCGCAATGATACCCGGAATATTAGAAAACTCTTCTATTCCATGGCCGGCGCAGCGGCTGCCGCTCATGTCATACTAAACAAAAGGGGCGAAGTTATCAGATCCCCAAGAGTGACATTAGCGGAGGTATCAAAACATGGGAACCATGTTCGACAAGGAATGGCTGACCGGCTTTTACACACGCTGGAACAGCACCCCGGAAATGACCGAGCCCCTCGGCCAGGCCAAGTTCCATTCTCTCATCGCGTTCGGCTACAAGGACGAGGAGCACCCGCGCATCGCCTTCAAGGTCGAGAACGGCAAGATCATCAAGGCCACACTCGCGCACGCCGCCGACACCAGCGACTTCGACTGGGACCTGCGCGCAACGCCGGAGCAATGGGAGGCCTGGCGCAAGCAGCCGCTGACCATCATGAGCCTCGGCCCGGCCGTGGCGCAGGGCAAGCTCCAGTTCAAGGCCGGCGACTACCGCGCCATGATTCGCCAGATGCAGCTGGCCAAGCCTTTCCTGCACCTGTTCACCATTCTGTAGGAAAAAACCGACATCGTTTCAACCTGCTGCGGAGAAATTCCCCCGCAGCAGGCGCGCCATATTTGCTCTCCCCCGCAAGCAAAACGGGGCTATGATTCCTTCTGGTATCGAGGAGAAAAACACATGGCCGAACCGCTGCTGATCGCCAAGAACGACAAGACCGAACTCCACATCCTGCCGCAAATGGCCAACCGCCACGGCCTCGTCACCGGCGCCACCGGCACCGGCAAGACCGTGACGCTGCAAACCCTGGCCGAGCACTTCTCCGGCATCGGCGTGCCCTGCTTCATGTCCGACGTGAAGGGCGACCTCTCCGGCATCTCGCAGGCGGGCGGCGGCAACCCGAAGGTGGCCGAGCGGGTGGAGAAACTCAAGCTCGAAGGCTTCGAGTACCACGGCTACCCCGTCACGTTGTGGGACCCGTTCGGCGAAATGGGCCATCCGGTGCGCGCCACCATCTCCGACATGGGCCCGCTGCTGCTGTCGCGCATGCTCGACCTCAACGAAACCCAGACCGGCGTGTTGAACCTGGTGTTCAAGGTGGCGGACGACAACGGCCTGCTGCTGCTGGACCTGAAGGACCTGCGCGCCATGCTCGCCTTCGTCGGCGAAAACGCCAGGGAGTTCACCACCGACTACGGCAATGTCTCCGCCGCCTCCATCGGCGCCATCCAGAGAGGCCTGCTGGCGCTGGAATCGCAGGGCGGCGAGAAGATTTTCGGCGAGCCCATGCTGAACATCGAAGATATCATGCAAAGCCTGCGCGGCAAGGGCGTCATCAACATCCTCTCCGCCGACAGGCTGATGCAGTCGCCGAAGATGTACGCCACCCTGCTGTTGTGGCTGCTGTCGGAACTGTTCGAGAACCTGCCGGAAGCCGGCGACCTCGACAAGCCGAAGCTGGTGTTCTTCTTCGACGAGGCGCACCTGCTCTTCACCGATGCGCCCGACGCGCTGGTGGAAAAGATCGAGCAGGTGGTGCGCCTCATCCGTTCCAAAGGCGTGGGCGTGTACTTCGTCACCCAGAATCCGGCCGACGTGCCGGACAAGGTTTTATCCCAACTCGGCAATCGCGTGCAGCACGCGCTGCGCGCCTTCAGCCCGCGCGACCAGAAAGCAGTGAGAACTGCCGCGCAGACCATGCGCGACAACCCGGAACTGAATGAAGAAGCCGCCATCACCGAACTCGGCGTGGGCGAGGCGCTGGTGTCCTTCCTCGACGAGAAGGGCCGCCCCGGCATCGTCGAGCGCGCCTTCATCGTGCCGCCCACCGGCCAGATCGGGCCCATCACCCCCGAGCAACGGCAGAAGCTGATCGACAACTCGCTGGTGGCCGGCGTGTACGAAAAGGCCCGCGACCGCGAATCGGCCTACGAGATGCTCAAGGCGCGCACCGAACAGGCGGCGGCGCAGGCAGCGGAAAATGCGCCCCGGACGGCCCCGAAAGCAGACGATGCGCCGGCCGGCGGCGGCATACTTGGCAGCCTCGGCGGCATGCTGGGAGGCAGCGGCCGCCGCCAGGGCGTGGTCGAAGCCATGGTGAAAAGCGCCGCACGCACCGTCGGCAACCAGCTCGGCCGCCAGATCCTGCGCGGCGTGCTGGGCGGCATCCTCGGGGGCAAGAAGTAATGCGCTGGCAAGGCAGGCGCCGCAGCGACAACGTGGAAGACCGGCGCGGCCTGCCGGTCGGCGGCAGGGGTTTGGCCTTCGGCGGCATCGGCACCCTCGTCATTGCACTCATCGCCATGTACTTCGGCGTCGACCCCGGCCTCGTCCTCGATCAGGTCGCCACGCCCCCCGCAGCCGAGCAGCAGGCCGACCCCGGCACGCGCAGCGCGGAAGAAAACCGGCTGGCGGAGTTTTCCTCGGTGGTGCTGGCCGATACCGAGGATGTCTGGCATCCGCTGTTCCAGGCGGCCGGCAGCCAGTACCGGGAGCCGAAAATGGTGCTGTTCACCGGTGCCGTGCAATCGGCCTGCGGCCATGCCCAGGCGGCGATGGGTCCCTTCTATTGCCCCGGCGACCACAAGCTGTATCTCGACCTTTCCTTCTTCAACGACCTGCATGCGCGCTACGGCGCCCCGGGCGACTTCTCCCAGGCCTACGTGATCGCGCATGAGGTCGGCCACCATGTGCAGAACCTGATGGGCCTGCTGGAAAAGACCCATGCCGCCAAGGCGCGCAGCAGCGAGGCCGAAGCCAACGCCATCCAGGTGCGCGTGGAACTGCAGGCGGATTGCTACGCCGGTGTCTGGGCCCACCGTGCCCATGCGTCGAAGCAGATACTGGAACAGGGCGACATCGACGAGGCCCTGGCCGCTGCGGCCGGCGTGGGCGACGACCGCCTGCAGCAGCAGTCGCGCGGCTACGTAGTGCCGGAATCCTTCACCCACGGCAGTTCCGAGCAGCGCAAGCGCTGGTTCATGATCGGCGCGCAATCGGGCGACCCCGGCCAGTGCAACACCTTCAAGGCGGCGAAACTCTAATCGCCTGACTCCCGCGACCCAACGCCACACATCGGGCAAGATCATGCAGGAACATCTGAAACAGCTTCTTTTCCGGCTGTTGTCGCAGCCGACCGCTCCCTTCCGCGAGCAGCGCGTGATCGCGCTGGCCACGGCCGTGCTGAAGGATGCCGGCGTGCCCTTCTTCGCCGACCCCGCCGGCAACCTCGTCGTCGGCGCCAGTTCGAAAACCGACATGCAGCGCCTGCTGCGCGAGACTTCGCCGGAACCGCTGCGGGTGTTCATCGCGCACATGGACCACCCCGGTTTTCATGGCATGCGCTGGATCGCGCCGAACGTGCTGCGCGTGCAGTGGCACGGCGGCTCGCCGGTCAAGCATCTGCAGGGCAGTCGCGTCTGGCTGGCGAGCGATGGGGATTTCGAGGGCGTTGGCGTCATGCGCAACGCCAGGCTGAAAAAGCACGGCTGGTCCATCGACACGGCCGACGTGCACGTGGCGGACGTGTTGCCGCGCCCGCGCCCGCAGGCGAAAACCCTGTACGGCAGCTTCGATTTCCGCAAGCCGGTGTGGAAAAGCGGTTCGCGGCTCTACACCCGCGCGGCGGACGACCTCGTCGGCGTGTTCTGCATCCTTGCCACCGCACTGGAGATTTTCACAAAGCCGGCCAGGGCACGGCCGCCCTTCCTCGGCCTGCTCACGCGCGCCGAGGAAGTCGGCTTCGTCGGTGCGCTGGCGCACTTCGAGCTGGGCTGGCTGCAGCAGGCCCGGCGCCCGCTGGTCTGCGTGAGCCTGGAGGCCTCGCGCACCCTGCCAGGCGCCGTCGTCGGCAAGGGGCCCATCGTGCGCCTCGGCGACCGGCGCACGCCCTTCGACGCGGCGTATTCACAGGTGCTCACCCGGCTGGCCGATGAGGTGCTGCCCGGCCGATACCAGCGCCGCATCATGGACGGCGGCAGTTGCGAAGGTTCGGCCGCGACGGCCTATGGATTTCCGACCATCGCCATGGCGGTGCCGCTCGGCAACTACCACAACCAGGGACTGGAGGGCGGGCCGAACTGCCGCGGCGCGCACGGTCCGGCGCCGGAATTCGTCCACCTCGGCGACATCGAAGGGCAGTACGCCCTGTGCCTGGCGCTGATGCGCAAGGGCCTGCCATGGCAGAATCCCTGGCAGGACGTGCGGGAAAGGCTGCAGAAAAACCTGCGCGACTATCGCGCCCTGCTCTAGCGCGGCCAGAGCCGCCGCGGCCGCACCCCGGGTTCGGGATCGTCGCTGGCGTAGTTGACCATGCCCATCATCACGCGCACCACACCGTAGCTCAGCCAGATGAGGAAGCGCCGGTACAGCGGCATCTTCTTCAGGGATTCCGGCAGGACGCGCACTGCGCCGCGGTCGATTTCCTGCTGCATGCCCGCGCGCAATCCGGCGGCGAAAGCGCGATCGTAGACCACGACGTTCGCTTCGCGCGACAACACCAGGCTGAAGGGATCGAGGTTGGATGAACCCACCGTCGCCCAGATGCCGTCGACGACCGCCGTCTTCGCGTGCAGCACGCTGGTGTGGTATTCGTGGATTTCCACACCCGCGCGCAGCAATCGCCCGTAGAAGGCCTGCTTGGCATAGTTGGCCAGCGGGTGATCGGTACGCCCCTGCACCAGCACCACCACGCGCACGCCGCGCTCCGCTGCCGCGATCAGGGCGTGGCGAAGTCGGGTGCCCGGGAGGAAGTAGGCATTGGCGATCACGATTTCACGCCGCGCCTTGCCGATCGCGCGCAGATAGGCATGCTCGATGTCGCGCCGATGGCCCAGGTTGTCGCGCAGCAGGAAACGGGCCCGCACCCTGCCCGCCGGCGCCACGACGATGCGGCGACGATGATCGCGGCTGCGGGCTGTGCACAACTGCGACCACGACACCAGGTTCCACAGTCGGCGCATGGTTGCGTGGATCGCAGCGACCAGCGGCCCCTCGACCGCGACCGCGTAGTCGTACTGCGGCGGCTGATCCGGCGACTCGGCATCGTCGACGATGTTGATGCCGCCGACGAACCCCACCGTGGCATCCACCAGCGCAAGCTTGCGGTGCAGGCGCCGCAGGCGGTAGCGCCTGAGTCGCCAGCGCGAGACCTCGGGCCGGTAGACCAGAACGCGCACGCCGGCCTCGCGCATCGACTGCAGCAAGCCTTGCGGCATCGGCTGCGAGCCGAAGCCGTCGATCAGCAGGCGGGTATCGACACCGCGCCGCGCCGCGCGCATCAGGGCCTCGGCGATGCGCCGGCCGGCGGCGTCTTCGCGGTAGATGTAGGTCTCCAGGTGGATGCGTTCGCGCGCCTGATCGAATGCCGCCTCCAGCGCCGGAAAGAATTCCGCGCCATTCTTCAGCAGGGTGATGCGGTTGCCGGAAAGATAGCCCTTCATCAGCCTAGAAACCGCAATAGGGCGCGCCAGAGGCTGCATTCGGACGAGTGGCTGGCGCGAAGCGACACCGCGGCAGGCCAATGCCTGCCAGGAAGCGGAACAAGCCTGATGCCCGGATGGGCCGTGCCTGCGGGCGTGCAGCGCTGCCTCTGCTCGGACAGTCTTTATCGGAGACGCAATGTCCTGGGTTCACTAAGCCTCTGCAATTCAGGAAAGCGGCCAACTGCGGCTTCTAGGTTTCCGGCAGCAGGGCCGCCGTCAGCGCGGCGTGGTCGGACAACTTGTGCCAAACCGGTCCGGCATGGATGTGGCAGGTTTTCACGCGCAGGCCGCGCACGTAGATGCGGTCAAGCGAAAACAGCGGCATCATCGAAGGATAGCTGCGTGCATGGCGGCCATGCTGCAATTCGAACACCTCCCTCAGCCCCAGTTCGGCCGCCAGATGGCCGGTGGCGCGCATGCGCCAGTCGTTGAAGTCGCCAGCCAGCACCAGCGGCGCGGTCTGCGGCACGCTCTGGCGGATGCGCTCGACTATCATGCGCACCTGGCGGTTGCGGCCGCCCTCGGTGAGGGCAAGGTGCACATTGATGCAGTGCAACGGCTCATGCCAGCCGATCGGATGTATCTCGCAGTGCAGCATGCCGCGCGACTCCATGAAATGGCTGGAAATGTCCAGGTTCTCCCATTTCAGGATGGGGTAGCGCGAGAGGATGGCATTGCCGTGATGGCCCTCGTCGTACACCGCGTTCTTGCCGTAGGCGAAATCGGTCCACAGCGTGTCGGCGAGAAATTCGAGCTGCGGCTTTTCCGGCCAGTGCGGGAAGCGCTCGGCACGCCCTTCGTGCAATCCCTGCACTTCCTGCAGGAAGGCGAGGTCGACGTTGAGGCTGTGCAGCCTGTCGCGCATCTCGTGGATGGTCAGCCGGCGGTTGAAATGCGACATCCCCTTGTGGATGTTGTAGCTGGCGACGTGGATCTCGGTTGCGGCACTCATCATGGATTCATGCTAGCGCGGAACTTTGCCGTCCGCCAACCTGCGTATCGCCTCGGCATTGCTGTGCGAAAAGCACCGGCCGGCCGCTTCCGCGGCCGGCAGCCACTGGCTGCCGATATGCTCGCGCGGCGCCAGCACCGCCTCCAGCGGCGAAGGGACTTCCAGCCCGAACACATGCTCGGTATTGTGTGCCACTTCGGGCGGATAGCGGTGCCGGTAACAGTCGTAGATCTCGTACACGTTGCTGTAGCCCCAGTCACTGAGCCTGTAGGCGTGCACGTCGAGCCCGGTTTCCTCGCGCACTTCGCGCGCCGCCGTTTCGGCCAGCGACTCGCCCGGCTCCTGCGAGCCGGTGACCGACTGCCACCAGCCCGGATGGTCGGCGCGTTCCAGCAGCAGCACCTGATGATCCGGGGTATGGATCACCACCAGGACGGAGATGGGGATTTTAAAAACCATTCGGCATGAACAGGGAGGATAAGAGAGGAACGGGAGGAATTATTTGCTTTACTCCCTGAACCTCCCCTACCTCTCTGTTAAAGATCAGGCGGCTTGCGTGGGGTTGCGCAAACGGATGTGCAGTTCGCGCAGCTGCTTCTCGTCCACGGCATTGGGCGCCTCGGTCATCAGGCAGTTGGCGCGCTGGGTCTTGGGGAAGGCGATGACGTCGCGGATCGACTCCGCACCGGCGACCAGCGTGACCAGGCGATCGAGGCCGAAGGCCAGGCCGCCGTGCGGGGGCGCACCGTATTGCAGGGCGTCGAGCAGGAAGCCGAACTTGGCGCGCTGCTCTTCCGGGCTGATGGCCAGGGCCTTGAACACCTTTTCCTGCACCGCTTCGCTGTGGATGCGGATCGAGCCGCCGCCGACTTCCCAGCCGTTGATCACCATGTCGTAGGCGCGCGACAAACACTTGCCGGGATCGCTCTCCAGCATTTCCTCGTGACCGGACTTGGGCGCGGTGAAGGGGTGGTGCAGCGCGACCCAGCGCTTGGCTTCCTCGTCGTATTCGAACATGGGGAAATCCACCACCCACAGCGGCGCCCAGGCCGTATCGGTGAGGTAGCCTTTTTCGTGGCCGACCTTGGCGCGCAGGGCGCCGAGCGCATCGTTCACCACCTTGATCGAATCCGCGCCGAAGAAAATCAGGTCGCCGTTTTGTGCACCGGTGCGTTCCATCACCGCCTTGAGCGACGCTTCGGACAGGTTCTTGACAATGGGCGACTGCAGACCGGTTTCGTTCAGCTGCGTCACGTCATTGACCTTGATGTAGGCAAGGCCCTTGGCGCCGTAGATTTTCACGAACTCCGTGTAGCCGTCGATCTCGCCGCGGGTGAGCGAAGCGCCGCCGGGCACGCGCATGGCGGCCACGCGACCGCCCGAATTCGCCGGACCGGAAAAGACCTTGAACGCCACGTCCTGCATGGCGTCGGTCACTTCGGTGAGTTCCAGCGTCACGCGCATGTCGGGCTTGTCGGAGCCGTACTTGGCCATGGCGGTATGCCAGTCCATGCGCGGGAAGGGATTGGGCAGGTCGATGCCGGCGGCTTTCTTGTAGGTCTCGCGGATCATGCCCTCGACCAGGTTCATGACGTCGTCTTCCTCGATGAAGGACATCTCCAGGTCCACTTGCGTGAACTCGGGCTGGCGGTCGGCGCGCAGGTCTTCGTCACGGAAGCACTTGGTGATCTGGAAGTAGCGGTCGTAGCCCGCCACCATAAGCAGCTGCTTGAACAGCTGCGGCGACTGCGGCAGGGCGTAGAACATGCCGTCGTGCACGCGCGAGGGCACCAGGTAGTCGCGCGCGCCTTCCGGCGTGGAACGCGTCAGCATGGGCGTTTCCACTTCCATGAAGGCCTGCGTGTCGAGATAGTCGCGCATCACCTTGGCCATGCGGTATCTGAGCGCCATGTTCTTCTGCATCGGCTCGCGGCGCAGGTCGAGGTAGCGGTAGGTCAGGCGCGTGTTCTCGTTGATGTTGTCGTCGTCGATGAGGAAGGGCGGCGTGGCCGCGGCGTTCAGCACCTCGATCTGTTTCGCCAGCACCTCGATCTCACCGGTGGCGAGGTTGGCGTTGGCGGTGCCCTCGGGGCGGGCGCGCACCTTGCCGGTGATGCGCAGCACGAACTCGTTGCGCACGGCCTCGGCATGCCTGAAGTCTTCGCCCATGTCCGGATCGCACACGATCTGCACCAGGCCGTAGCGGTCCCTGAGGTCGATGAAGATCACCCCGCCGTGGTCGCGGCGGCGGTGCGCCCAGCCGCAGAAGGTGACGGTTTGGCCGATGTGCGCGGCGTTGACTTCGCCGCAGGTATGAGTACGCATCATGTTGTCTATCTATCCAGTTTATTGATTGCCGGCAAAGCGCGAACGCAGTTTATCGGGTTTTGCGCCCCCGTCGGTCGCCACGCCCATGGAGACGATGATCTTCAGCGCCATGTCCACGCTCATGTCGAGTTCGATGGTCTCGCTTTTCTTGACGAAGAAATAAAACCCGTTGACCGGACTCGGCGCCGTGGGGATGAATACCGCCACATGCTCGTCCGCAAGCATTCTGGACGCCGTCTCGGGCAGCTTGGTCTGGAATGCGATCGACCAGGCCTCGGGGTGCGGATAACGCACCAGCAGCACCTTTCTGAACGCGTGGCTATCGCTCGCCAGCAGCGTGTCGGACACCTGCTTGACGCTGTTGTAGATGGTCTTCACCACCGGGATGCGCAGCAGGAAGCCTTCCCAGAAATCCACCAGGCGCTGGCCGATGATGTTGGCCGCGGCGAGGCCGGTGACGAAGATCACTACCAGGGTGAGGATGACGCCCATGCCCGGGACGCGGAACCCCAGCCAGGCCTGCGGCAGCCAGTTCTCGGGCAGCAGTTGCAGGCTCTGGTCCATGGTGCCGATGAGCAGGTCCAGCACCCACAGGGTGATGACCAGGGGCACCCAGATCAGCAATCCGGTAATGAAATATCGCTTCATGAACAAGCAGCTTCAAACAATAGGGGCGGCATGAAAGCCGCCCTCTGTCGTCCGCTCCCGGCGCGCGTCAGGAACAGGCGCCGCAGCCGCCGCTGCCGCAGGCGGGCGCCGGCACTTCCTCCTTCTTCTCGGCCGGCTTGGCGCCGCCCTTGAAGTCGGTGGCGTACCAGCCGCTGCCCTTGAGGGCGAAGCCGGCCGCGGTGATCTGCTTGGCGAAGCTGTCCGCACCGCACTTGGGGCAGGTGCTCAGCGGAGCATCGGACATTTTCTGCATCACGTCCTCGGCATGGCCGCAGGCGGAACAGGCATAGGCATAAATCGGCATGATTTACTCCTGGAACGAGTTGAATTGCCGTCGATTTTACACCAGAAATCCTTTTATAAGCATTGGCTTATACGGCCCGTCCGGCATTTTTCGCCGGCCGCTACCAGGCCAGGCGCAGGCTGCCGTAGGCGCGGCGCCCGAAGACGTTCTCGCGACGGAATTCCTGGTAGTCGTCGCCCGCGTTCTGCACGCCCAGCGCCCATTCCGCCTCCATGCCGTCCAGCCTGAACTGCCGCGCCAGGCGCAGGTCAGCGCGGGTGTAGCGGCTGGTGTGGTCGCCCTCGGTCAGCCACATCATGCGGTCGGTATGGTAGACGGCGGCAGACAGGCTGAACCCGCCGCCGATGCGCCAGTTGGCCAGCACGCTGGTGGTCCAGTCCGGTGCGGACTCCGGCATGTCGTCGTCGGCGGTGTCATGGCTGGCATCGACGTGGGCGAAGGACTGCGCCAGGTGCAGCGAGAAGTCCGGGTGCGGTTTCCAGGTGAGCTGGGCATCGAGGCCGGTGACGTCGAGCGTGCCGCGGTTGAGGTACTGGAAATACTTGTCGTTGTAGGACTCGCCCGCGCCGAAGCTGCGCAGCAGCCGGTAGCTCGTCTGCCCGATATAGTCGGTGACGTGGTCGCGGCACAGCCTTAGGTCGAGTTGCGCGCCCCATTCCGGCCACAGTCCCAGGTAGCCCATTTCCACCGAAGTGTTGGTTTCCGGGTCCAGGCCCCTGGACGGGATCACGTACTGGTCGACCATCTCCCCCGCCAGATTGCGGAAACCGTGGTTGCCGTCGTGCTCGTAGAATGTCGGCGAGCGGGTCGCGCGCGCAACCGCCCAGCGCAGGGTATGCCGGGGGTTGATCCGGTAGCTCACCGCCAGGCGCGGAGAGACCTCGAAGCCGGTGAAATAGTGATGGCCGGCCTGGGCGCCGCCCTGCACCAGCCAGTTCGTTCCCGCCTGCCACTCGGCATGGGCGTACAGGCTGGCCAGCGTGCCGTTCTGCGTGTCGCGGGGCCGTAGAAGCCCAGGCTGCGCACGGCCTCATGGCGCAGCTCCCCGCCCCACGCCAGCCGCAGGGCCGGCGCCAGCCTGTGCGTGGAGGAAAAATCGAGCTGGGTGCGCCATTGTTCGAGATCCGGATGGACGGCGATGTCCGCGGAATAGTTGCGCGAGTCGAAGGGCGCAACGAAGTTTGCCTGGCCGTTGTCGTTGTAGCTGTGGCTGAACTGCACGTTCCAGCCCTCGTCCGCGCTCAGCACGCGCGCAAAGCGCAGTTGTACATGTCCGTCGAGGGGCTCGGACGAGCGGCTTTCCTCCGCATGACGCTCGCTGCCCCCGTTCCAGTTGCCGCCGGTCAGTCCGATCTGCGCGGAAAGCTCGTCGGTGTTCGTCAGCTGGTAATCCCAGCGGCCGTTGAAAAAACGCGTGTAGGTACGCTCGTAATAATCCGTGCGCCTGTCATTGGTGCGGTCGAAGTAGGTTTTCTCGAAGCGGTCGCGATGCTGGCTGGACAGGGTCAAGCGGTAGCGCAGCCTATCTTCGCCGCCGCCGTAGCGCAGCACGGCGCCGGCCATGTTCTGTTCGCCCGCCATCACGCTCGCCAGCCTGCCGCGGGTCTGGGTGGGATCCCTGGAAACGATGTTGATGATGGCGAAAAAGGCGTTTGCGCCGTATACCGCGGCGTTGGGGCCGCGCACCACCTCGATGCGCTCGATGTCCTCCACCGCCAGCGGCAGGGTGCCCCAGTCGACGGCGCCGTAATGCGGGCTGTAGATCGAGCGGCCGTCCACCAGCACCTGGAAGCGGCGCGAGTAGGCGTCAGCGAAGCCGTGGTAGCCGACGGCATAGGTGTTTTCGCGGGTATAGGCCACGGAGAAACCGGGCACCAGGCGCAATAGATCGGGGATGTCCTGATAGCCGGAAGCGCGGATCATGTCCTGGTCGATCACGGTCACCGACGAAGGGGTGTCCTGCAGCGGCTGGGCCATCCTGGACACGGTCAGCACCACCGGCAGTTCGTCGAGGAAATCGCTTTCCGTGAGCGCGGCCGCATGCACCGGCAACGCCAGTGCACACACGCCCGCCAGGAGCCCCCGAAGTCCCTTCATCCTGCCCTGTTATCCTTGTGAGTCGAATTCCCGCAGGGGAATCGCCGTCCTCGACGGGATGCTACATCCCTTCAGCCCGTCCTACCAGTCAAGGCCCAGGCCCACCCAGGCGCGCCTGTCGAACAGGTTGTCGGGGCGGAACTCGGCATAGCGCTCGCCGCCGAGATTCTGCCCCACCAGCGACAGTTCCAGCCGGTGGCCCTGCCATTGCCAGCGCCGCGCCAGCCGCGCATCGACACGCGTGTACTCCGCCGCATCGTCGCCGTCATCCAGCCATTTCATGTAGCCCACCCGATAGAGCCCGGCGCTCGCCTCCCAGCCATCGGCCAGGCGCCAGATGCCCAGTGCCGAAAAATTGTGACGCGGGGCCGACAGGCCGATATCCTCGTCATTGGAGTCGATGTGCACCCGCGCATAGTTCAGGATCAGGTCGATGTTCTCGCGCGGCTGCCAGTGCAACTGGACATCCGCGCCGCGTATGTCTGCATGGGTCATGTTGTCGGCCTGGTATGTCCGGCCCGGTCCCGGATCGAGATCCCTGCCGCCCACCACCTTGCGCACCCGGTCGCTGAACAGGCGTGCGTCGATGCGCAGGTTCAGTGCGCGCACGTGGCCGACATAGCCCAGTTCGCGCGACAGCAGCTTTTCGGGCTGCAAGTCGTCTGCCGGCACATACATCTGCGAAAGGAACACGCCCGTGCTGGAGTAGTAGCGCACATCGCCCTCCATCTCGAAGAAGGTCGGCGAGCGGTATGCCTGGCTGACCGACGCGCGCAGCGAATGGTCCGGCGCGATGGCGTAATTCACCGCAAGGCGCGGCGAAAGGTCGATGCCGCTATAGTAATGATGTTCGGCCATGATCCCGCCGTTGACGGTCCAGTCCGGCGAGGGCGTCCACTCGATGTTGCCGAACAGCCGGTAGAGGGTGCCGCTGCGCCTGTCCTTGCCACGGATGTAATCCGGCGCATCGACCCCTTCCCAGCGCGCCTCGGCGCCCCATACCAGGCGGGCGCTGTCGTTCAGTCCGGTGATCATCTGGAACTCGACATCCTCGCGCCACTGGGTCTGCCCGAGATCGAAGGGAATGTCGACGAACATGGCCGGCGGCGGCCCCGGGATCAGCGGATAGCCGCTGACGGTGAAGCCGTCGTCGGTGTAGTGACGGATGTGATAGAACTGCAGCGACCACTCGGTGTCCGGGTCGACCACGCGCTTGAACCTGGCCTGGAAATGCTCGCTGCCGACGTCGAGCTCGCGTATCGGCTCGAACGGGTCGCCGGCCCGGCCCTGCCGCCAGTCGCCGCGGCTGGCGGCGAAGTTGACCGTGAGTTCGTCGCTGGCGGAAAGGCGATAGTCCCCCCTGAAGTCGACATGGCGCGTGGTGGTCTTTTCCGCCTGCGCGTCGAAGCGGTCGCGCCGCTGCTCGGACAGCGACAGCCGGTAGCGGAAATCGTCGCTGCCGCCGCCATGCCGCATCAGCACGCCACCGTTGCCCTGCTCGCCCGCCTGCGCGGAAACATGCAGGCCCGCGGCCTGCGCCGGATCGCGGGTGATGATGTTGATGACGCCGAAGAAGGCGTTGGCGCCGTAGGTCGCGGCGTTGGGTCCGCGCACCACCTCGATGCGCTCGACATCCTCGATCGCGAGCGGCAGCGAGGCCCAGGGCACCTGGCCGAAGCCCGGCAGGTAGACCGAGCGCCCGTCGATCAGCACCTGCATGCGGCGCGAGTGGGCATCGGCCATGCCGTGGTAGCCCACCCCCCAGGAATTGTCGCGGGTGTAGGCCACGTTGAAACCGGGCACCAGGCGCAACAAGTCGGGAATGTCGCGAAAACCGGAGGCGCGGATCATGTCCCGGTCGATCACGGTGACGGCCGCGGGCGAGCGCGACAGCGGCTGGGAAAGGCGCGAAGCGGAAAGCACCACCGGCAGCTCGTCGAGGAAATCGGTTTCCGTGAGCGTGGCGGCGTGCACCGGCATGGCCAGTGCAGCCAAGGCCAACCCCAAACTCCGCAGTTTCATTATTCGTATTTGCTGGGGTGCCGGCGCGTCAGAACGGGATGTCGTCCTCGAGGTCGTCGAAGGAGCTTCCCGCCGGTGCGCGGGCCGGCGCAGGGGAGCCGCCGGAACTCGGGCGGCTGGCGGCGCGCGGTGCGCTGTCCATGTCGGCCGAGCCCCCGCTCATGCCGCGTCCGCCCAGCATCTGCATGCGGTCGCCGCGGATCTCGGTGGTGTAGCGGTCGTTGCCTTCCTTGTCCTGCCATTTGCGGGTGCGGATCGAGCCCTCGACATAGACCTGGCTGCCCTTCTTCAGATACTGGCCGCAGATCTCGGCGGTCTTGCCGAAGAAGGAAACGCGATGCCATTCGGTGGCTTCCTGCATTTCGCCGCTGCGGTCCTTGTACTTGTCGGTGGTGGCGATGGACAGATTCGCCACCGCGTCGCCCGAGGGCAGGTAGCGCACTTCCGGGTCGGCGCCGAGATTGCCGATGAGTATGACCTTGTTGATCGATGCCATTTAAGTTTCCCCTTTGATCAATTGCAGGGCGGCCGCTTCGTCCCAGCCGCTTTTCGCCACCTTCAGGACAGCCATGCCTTCATCGGCCATGACCGCCACTTCCCTTACCCCGGAAAGCGCCGCCAGTTCGCTTTTCAGCAGCGCCGCACTGGCCTCGTCCAGGCCTTCCACCTTGTACATGCAGGTACGCACCGCCGGCGGCGTGCGCATGCCCCAGGTCGCCAGCAGCCAGATGCCCATCAGCACGCCGCAGAAGCCGAACAGCTCGGCAAAGCCGTATTTCTGGGCAAGCCAGCCGCCAGCGGCGCCGCCGGCAAACAGGCCCAGCGCCTGGGCGGTATTGTAAACCCCCATGGCCGTCCCCTTGGCGCTCGCCGGCGCCAGCTTGGAAATCAGCGAAGGCAGGCTGGCCTCGAGGATGTTGAAGGCGATGAAGTAAGCCAGCAGCGCGACGCCCAGCCAGAACAGCGAGTGCTGCACGCTCATCAGGCTCATCTGCGCCACCAGCATCAGCGCCACCGAGCCGATGAAGATGGGTTTCAGCTTGTCGCGCTTCTCGCCGACGATGATGGCCGGCACCATGAACACGAAGGACAGCAGCAGCACCGACAGGTAGACCCACCAGTGCTGGTCGGGAGGCAGGCCGGCGCCCTGCGCCAGCATTACCGGCACTGCCACGAACATGGCCATCTGCGCCGCGTGCAGGGCGAAAATGCCGTAATTGAGGCGCAACAGCTGGCCATCGCGCAGCACGTCCGAGAGCCGCGCCGGATTGGCCTCGGCGTCGCCGTGGAAATGCGCCGGAGGCGGGTCGGGCACGTAGCTCAGGATCACCCAGATCGCCAGCACCGCCAGGATGCCGGTGAGCGCGAAAATGCCCGGCACGCCGATGGCGCGATCGAGCACCGGCCCCACCACCAGCGACAGGGCGAAGGTCAGGCCGATGCTCATGCCGATCACGGCCATGGCCTTGGTGCGGTGCTCTTCCCGCGTCATGTCGGCCAGCATCGCCGTGACCGCGGCGGAAATCGCCCCGGCGCCCTGGATCACGCGGCCCGCGATCACCCAGTAGATGTTGGTGGCGAAGGCGGCGACGAAACTGCCCACGGCGAACACCACCAGCCCGAACACGATCACCTTCTTGCGGCCAATGCGGTCGGACAGCATGCCGAAAGGCAGTTGAAAGATGCCCTGGGTCAGGCCGTAGATGCCGAGCGCCATGCCAACCAGGAAGTGGTCGTTCCCGCCCGGCAGGGTCGGGGCGTAGAGGGCGAACACGGGCAGGATCAGGAACATGCCCAGCATGCGCAGCGCGAAAATCGACGCCAGGCCAATGGTGGCGCGCTTTTCGACGGAGGTCAGTTTGTCGGGATTTTCCAAGGGCAAAACCGGGGGCGCGAAGCAGATGCGAAATGCCGTATATTAACAGGTTGCCCAAGCTCCTTTTAGCCGTCCAAATGGAATACATCCGCGTGCGGGGCGCCCGCACCCACAACCTCAAGAACATCAGCCTCGACATCCCGCGAAACCGGCTCGTGGTCATTACCGGCCTGTCGGGTTCGGGCAAGTCCTCGCTCGCCTTCGACACCCTCTACGCCGAGGGCCAGCGCCGCTACGTCGAGTCGCTGTCAGCCTACGCGCGCCAGTTCCTGCAGATGATGGAAAAGCCCGATGTCGACCTGATCGAGGGCCTGTCGCCGGCCATTTCCATCGAGCAGAAGGCCACCAGCCACAACCCGCGCTCGACCGTGGGCACCGTCACCGAGATCCACGACTACCTGCGCCTGCTGTTCGCGCGCGCCGGCGAGCCGCGCTGCCCCGAACACGAAATTCCGCTCGCCGCGATGACCGTGTCGCAGATGGTCGACCAGGTGCTGTCCCTGCCGGAAGATACCAAGCTCATGATCCTGGCGCCCCTGGTCGTGGGCCGCAAGGGCGAGAACCTCGACCTGTTCGCAGAGCTGCAGGCGCAGGGCTTCGTGCGCGTCAGGGTGGATGGCAAGGTCTATGAAATCTCCGAAGTGCCCAAGCTCGACAAGAACAAGAAGCACACCATCGAAGTGGTGGTGGACCGCCTCAAGGTGCGCACGGATGCCAAGCAGCGCCTGGCCGAATCCTTCGAGACCGCCCTGCGCCATGCCGATGGCCGCGCCCTGGCGGTGGAAATGGATTCCGCCGGGGAGCACCTGTTCTCCGCCAAGTTCGCCTGCCCGGTATGCGACTATGCCCTGCCCGAGTTGGAACCCAGATTATTTTCCTTTAACAACCCCATGGGCGCCTGCCCGCATTGCGACGGCCTCGGCGCGGTAACTTTCTTCGACCCCGAGCGCGTGGTGTCCTTCCCGCACCTGTCGCTGGCCGCCGGCGCCATCAAGGGCTGGGACCGGCGCAACCATTTCTATTACCAGATGCTGCAAAGCCTGGCCCTGCACTACGGCTTCGACCTCGACAAGCCCTTCGAGGAACTGCCCGAGCGCGTGCAGGACGTCATCCTCAACGGCTCCGGCAAGGAAGTCATCCCCTTCAAGCACCTGGGCGAAAAGGGCGGTTTCACCACGCGCAAGCATGCCTTCGAAGGCATCGTGAAGAACATGGAGCGGCGCTACAAGGAAACCGACTCGCTCGCCGTGCGCGAGGAACTGGCGAAATACCTCAACACCCGCCCCTGCCCGAAGTGCGAAGGCTCAAGGCTGCGCGAAGAAGCGCGCAACGTGTTCATCGGCGGCGAGACCCTGCACGCCATCAGCGGCTGGCCGCTGAAGAACGCGCGCGCCTTTTTCGACGGCCTGGCACTGTCCGGCCACCGCGCCCAGGTGGCGGAACGCATCGTCAAGGAAATCAACGCGCGCCTCGGCTTCCTGGTCAACGTCGGGCTGGATTACCTGTCGCTCAACCGCTCGGCCGACACCCTGTCAGGCGGCGAGGCGCAAAGGATCAGACTGGCCTCGCAGATCGGCTCCGGTCTCACCGGCGTCATGTACGTGCTGGACGAGCCATCGATCGGCCTGCACCAGCGCGACAACGACCGTCTGCTCGACACCCTGAAGCACCTGCGCGACCTCGGCAACTCGGTGCTGGTGGTGGAGCACGACGAAGACGCCATCCGCAGCGCGGACTACGTGGTCGACATGGGCCCAGGCGCGGGCGAGCACGGCGGCGAAGTGGTAGCCTACGGCACCCCGGTGGAAGTACAGGACAATCCGGCCTCGCTCACCGGCAAGTACCTTTCCGGCAAGAAGCAGATCGCGGTGCCGAAAAAGCGCCGCAAGGCCGACCCGGAAAGAATGCTGCGGCTCAATGGCGCCACCGGCAACAACCTCAAGAACGTCAGCCTGGAACTGCCCATCGGCCTGTTCGTGTGCATCACCGGCGTGTCCGGCTCGGGCAAGTCCACGCTCATCAACGACACCCTCTACAACGCCGTGGCGCGCCACCTGTACGGCTCGACCGAGGAGCCCGCGCCCCATGCCGACATCGAGGGGCTGGAATTCTTCGACAAGGTCATCAACGTCGACCAGTCGCCCATCGGCCGCACGCCGCGCTCCAACCCGGCTACTTATACCGGCCTGTTCACGCCGATCCGTGAATTGTTTGCGGGCGTGCCGGAAGCGCGCACCCGCGGCTACGGCCCGGGGCGCTTCTCCTTCAACGTCAAGGGCGGTCGCTGCGAAGCCTGCCAGGGCGACGGCGTGATCAAGGTGGAAATGCATTTCCTGCCCGACATCTACGTGCCCTGCGACGTCTGCCACGGCCTGCGCTACAACCGCGAGACCCTGGAGATACAGTACAAGGGCAAGACCATCCACGACGTGCTCGACTTCACCGTGGAAGAAGCGCTGGAGTTCTTCGCCGCAGTACCCGCGGTGGCCAAGAAGCTGCAGACCCTGATGGATGTCGGCCTGGGCTACGTGCAACTCGGCCAGTCCGCCACCACGCTCTCGGGCGGCGAAGCGCAACGCGTCAAGCTGTCGCTGGAATTGTCGAAGCGCGACACCGGCCGCACACTCTACATCCTCGACGAGCCCACCACCGGCCTGCATTTCGCCGACATCGAACTGCTGCTGAAGGTGCTGCACCGCCTCACCGACCAGGGCAACAGTGTGGTCGTGATCGAGCACAACCTCGATGTCGTCAAGACTGCCGACTGGCTCATCGATCTCGGCCCCGAGGGCGGCGCGGGCGGCGGTCAGATCATCGCCGCCGGCACGCCGGAAGACGTCGCCGCCAACCCGGCCAGCCACACCGGACGCTACCTCGCGCCGATGTTCCGCAGCAGCAAGTAGGCGGGCTTTCATCCGGGTTGTTTTTTGTGCGGCGGAATGAATGCGCAGTGAAGACAGAGGCGTCGACGAGGCCCCACGGCGGGATTGCCCCGGTTCCGGCCCGGGCCGGACAGTTTTCGAGCCCTCCGCACTCATTCCGGCGCGAAACGCGACCACACGGCATCGCGCCCCCAGCCCATGCTTCGGAGGCAGGCCACAAGGACCGCCACGACGCTGCACACCGCGCCACGAAGGCCCGTCAAACAGAAAGCATCCAATCCCCCGTCTGCAAAGCGGTTGTTATCCAGGCCCAAGCGCGTATAACAGGTGTTTCCCCATATAGAGGTACGAATCATGCAGATCAGAACACACAGAAATGGCGGCAATGCCTCACTCGATGAAGTGGCAGACGCCTGGAAAAAAGAGGAGCATGATTTCCCCTTGAGCGAATCCGCCCTCGACACGCAAACCATTGCGCTGGTAAGGCGCCTGCAAGCCGCGGACAAGAAAGCAGGGCCCATCGTCCCGAACCCGCTGAACATGCATTGACGCCAGCCCGCCGAAAAGCGGCGGAAAAGCGAAGGACGAAGCCGCCCGACCGGGCGGCTTTTTCGTTGCGCCGCCACTGTCTTGCGGCGATCCCGTTCGAACAAGGCCCAGCCCCCTAATTCCCCACTTTGAAAACAGTTGTTATTCACGCCCCGGCAGCTATAAAACGAATCTGCATGAAAGGAGGTGATGACCATGCAAATCAGGACACACCGAAACGGCGGCGACGCTTCGCTGCAAGCGGTCGCAGAGGCCTGGAAGCAGGAGCAACACGACTTCCACTGGAGCGAATCCAAATCGGACGAGCATGCTGTTGCGCTTGCCAAGCGGATACTGGCCGAAGAACGGAAAGAAGGGCCCGCCCACCCCAACCCGCTGAACGTTCATTAAAACCGGCTTCACGCTGGACAGTGGTGGGATATCGAATGATCAAGCCGCCCAATCGGGCGGCTTTTTTACATTGTGGAATGAAAGCAAACCAACCCGCAGCCGTTCCTTTTAACCTGGCCCTTATAATTGCCCGGAAGCCCATCACGCCACAGGAAAAAAATGGCCAAATCCACCCCTCTCACCTCGGCCACCAGCGCCATCTGGCAAAACCATGTCAGCGCGCCCGACGCGCCCGCAGGCTTTACCGTGCGCACCACTTTCCCCACCAACCCCGACGGCGTGGAGGTGATGCTGGAACAATGGGAAGCCGGCAGCGCCGAGCCGCCGCATTCCCACCCCGGCGATGACATGACCGTGGTCGTCGAAGGGAAAATGGCGGTACAGTTTTTCATCCGGACAGACAGCGGCCTGGTCGCCGACGGCGCCCCGCTGATCCTGAACAAGGGTGACACCGGCTACATCCGGGGCGGACGCATCCATGACGCCAAATACATCGAGCCCTGCAAGCTGGTCTATGTGCACGACAAGGCGTTTGGGTTTGTGGAGGAAAACTGAACGCCGGCTGCCGAATGAATGCCCTGCCTGATTTGCAGCAGCGCCTTTGACGCGCTATGAATCAGGGTGTGCCGTCCACTTTGTCACATCGAACCCAAGGAGACCCGTCATGATTGCGCCCCGGAATGCACTCGTCTTCGCCTTCGCGGCTGCGGCGCTGGCCCTGCTGGGCTGTGAAAGAATCGTCACCGGCGAAGCCGTGCAAACCCTCGCCGTCAGCGAAAACGAAACAGGCGGTTACGGCCCGGTCACCCTTTCCCTGACGCCGGACATGGCGCCAGTCGCGATCAACTTTCATGCCCGCCACGGCGACGATCCCTCAGAGTTCAGCAAGTGGAACGGCTACCGCGCCCTGCTGAGTCGCAACGGCCAGGCCGTCGCCTCAAGCCAGTTCAATCTCAACCACACCGGTTCGGTCGATTCGCCGCAAGGCTCGCGCTACCTCCTGCAGAACATGCTGATGCTAAATCCAGCCGAGGCCGGCGACTATGAACTCGTCATCACGCCGACCAAACCGGCCGAAATGAAACTCTACGAGACACAAGTCGAAGTCCGCCGCAACGTGCAGGACAGCTACGCCGGCTACCCTGAGCAGCCCGCCACCCAGCGTACGCTCAGCCAGTGAACAAGGCCGCCGGGTGGCGGCGGCCCCGCCAACAGCCTGCCCGACAAAAAAAGCCGCCCGGTCGGCGGCTTGCTGTCTGGGCGTCTTTCAATACCGCGAATACACCCGCGGCTTGCCGTCCTTGCCCAGCAGGATCACGTCGTACACATCCTTGTGGCCGCCCTGCTCCATGCCGGGCGAGCCGATCGGCATACCCGGCACCGTCAGCCCGCGCGCCTGCGGTTTCTCCTTCAGCAGGCGCTTGATGTCCTTGGCCGGCACGTGGCCCTCGATCACATAGCCGCCCACCTCGGCGGTATGGCAGGAATCGTAGCCCTGCGGAATGCCCAGGCGGATCTTGTGCTGCACCACGTCGCGGGTATCGTGGCTGCGCACCGTAAAGCCATTGGCCTCGAGATGGTCGATCCACTTGCTGCAGCAGCCGCAGGTCGGACTCTTGTAGACGTCGACGGCCGGTGCCGGCGGCCCGGCCCAGACGGCGGGAACAAGCAGGCCTGCGATCATGGCCTGGTAAATTCTGCGCTTCATGCCAAGTCCTTTTCCTTCACGTCCTGAAACTCAACTCCTCACAAGGACACGGCCTTGCATGAATTGGTTCCTGTTCGAGGGGCGGCGACACAGGCAAAAATCCGGATTGGACGGCTTTTTTGCCTCCGCGCCGCCATGCAGCCGGAGCGGCTTCGTCGAGTCCAGGCGTTCCGGGTCTAGGCATTCCGGGGCTAGGCGTTCCGGGTCAGCATGAGCTGGGCCGGCATCGGCGCAGGGAAGCCGGCATCGGCCAAAGCCTCGCGGATGACGCGGTTGCCGTCAAAGTACACCTGCCAGTAATGGTCAGTATGGCAGAAGGGGCGCACGGCGAGCACCGGGCCGACCAGGTTGAATTCGAGAATGTCGACTTCCACCGCCGGTTCGGCCACGACATTCGGGATCGCCTGCAGTTTCTCCCGCAGCAGCTGCATGGCCGCGACATGATCGGCGCCGCCCGCAAGCTGGCACTTGAGTTCGACGCGGCGAAACGGGTTGGTGCTGAAATTCTGGATGGTGTCGCTGAATATCTTGCTGTTACCGATGATGGTGAACACGTTGTCGGGGGTATCGAGCCCCGTGGCGAACAGCCCGATTTCCTTGACCGTGCCGGTGACCCCGCCCGCAGTGATGAAATCCCCCACCTTGAACGGTTTCAGCACGATGAGGAAGGCACCTGCCGCGAAGTTGGACAGCAAGCCGCCCCAGGCCGCGCCGATGGCGATGCCGATGCCGGCGACCAGGGCGGCGAAGGTCGTGGTCTGCACGCCAAAGTAGCCCAGGATGGCGACCACCAGCACGATGTTGAGCGTGACCGCGACGAAGCTGCCGATGTAGCGCATCAGGGTGGGGTCGACCTTCTGTTGCGCCAGCACGCGCTGCAGCATGCGCCCGGCCAGGCCGATCAGCCAGCGGCCGATTATCCAGAAAGCGATGGCGGCGAGGATCTTGACCCCGATTTCGGTGGCATAGGCGGCGATCAGGTCGGAATACTGGGATACATCCTTTTCCATGCGTGGCTCCTTGTACATTGCGATACGTGCGTGCGGTCCGAAACCGGGCCATGGTTCAAGCTTAGGTCATCAACTCACAAAAGCACGGATTTCGGCGTGATTTGCCTTGTGTCAATCGGCCTTGACCGGCCATCCAGCGGGCATGATTGCAACTTGGTCTCCATGATGAAAAGGCTGCTCCGGCTTTATAAATGCGCTTCTCGCGCATTCCTCGCCCGGCTTCGTTTATGCTATTGGCCGGTTCCCTCATCCGACCCATCATGCGTTCCCTGCTCCTGCTCCTTTTGCTCCCCGTGCTCGCAGCCTGCGGCAAGGGCGACGGCCAGCCTGCCGAGCCCCCTGGCACGGCCGCTGCCAAGCCGGCGCTGAGCGTCAGCCTCGTCACTCCGCAGCAAGTCGAATGGCCGCAGGTACTGCAGGCCAACGGCAACATCGCCGCCTGGCAGGAAGCGGTGATCGGCCCCGAAATCGGCAACCTGCGCCTCACCGAGGTGCGGGTGAACGTAGGCGACCGCGTGGCGAAGGGCCAGGTGCTGGCGCGCATCGCCAGCGACACGGTGGCGGCCGATCTCGCGCAGTCCAGGGCTGCGGTGGCGGAAGCCGAAGCGCTGCTGGCCGAGGCCGTCGCCAACGGCGACCGCGCGCGCAAGTATCAGCAGACCGGGTTCTTGAGCGCGCAGCAGATCAACCAGTATCTGACCGCCGAAAAGACGGCGCATGCGCGCCTGAACGCCGCGCGCGCGAAGCTGCAGGCGGACGAGGTGCGCATTGCGCAAACCCATGTGCGCGCGCCCGATGCCGGGGTGATTTCGGCGCGCACCGCCACGGTGGGCTCGCTGGCGCAGCCTGGCATGGAACTGTTTCGCCTGATCCGCGGCGGCCGCCTGGAATGGCGTGCCGAGGTGGGCGCATCCGAGCTCGGCAAGATCAGGCCTGGCGTCACCGCCGCGCTGACCGCACCGAACGGCGCACGCGTGCAAGGCCGCGTGCGCATGGTCGCGCCCACGGTGGACCCGCAAACGCTCAACGGCATCGTCTACGTCGACCTGCCGGCCGAAGCCGGCGGCACACTGCGCGCCGGCAGCTTCGCGCGCGGCGAATTCGAGCTGGGCCGCGCCCCGGCGCTGGCCCTGCCGCAGTCGGCGGTGCTGCTGCGCGAAGGTTTTTCCTACGTGTTCCGCCTGGAAGGCAAGGATCGCGTGGCGCAGACCAAGGTGACGGTGGGCCGCCGGCTGGGCGAGCAGATCGAGATCACCACCGGCCTCGCCGCCGACGCGCAGGTGGTGGCAAGCGGCGCGGGCTTCCTGGCCGACGGCGACATCGTGCGCGTGGTCAGCGCGCCTGCTGCCCCCGGGCCGCGATAAGCGCGCCGCGCCCGCAGGCAAACCCGCATGCCCGCCATGAACGTCTCCTCCTGGTCCATCAAGAACCCTATCCCGACGATCCTCTTGTTCGTCATGCTCACGCTCGCCGGACTGTGGTCGTTCAAGGCCATGAAGATCCAGCAGTTCCCGGACATCGATCTGCCGACGGTGACGGTGACGGCGACGCTGCAGGGTGCAGCGCCCGCGCAGATGGAAACCGAGGTCGCGCGCAAGATCGAGAACTCGGTCGCCACGCTGCAGGGCATCAAGCACATCTACACCAAGATCCAGGACGGCACCGCCACCGTGACCGTGGAATTCCGCCTGGAGAAACCAACCCAGGAAGCGGTCGACGACGTGCGCGACGCGGTGTCGCGCATCCGCGCCGACCTGCCGGGCGAGCTGCGCGATCCGGTGATCGCCAAGGCCAACCTGGCCGGCTCGCCCATCCTCACCTACACCGTGGCCTCGACCCGCATGGACGACGAGGCGTTGTCCTGGTTCGTCGACAACACCGTCACCAAGCGCATGCTCAGCGTGCGCGGCGTGGGCGCGGTGGCGCGCGTGGGCGGCGTGATGCGCGAGGTGCGCGTGGAGCTGGATCCCGCGCGGCTGCTGGCGCTGAACGCGACCGCGGCCGACATTTCGCGCCAACTCAGGCAGGTCCAGCAGGAAGCCTCCGGCGGACGCGCTGACGTGGGCGGCGCCGAACAGTCGGTGCGCACCATCGCCACCGTGCAATCGGCCGAAGAACTGGCGGCGATGGACATCGCGCTGTCCGACGGCCGCCGCGTGCGGCTCGACCAGCTCGCCAGCGTCACCGACACCGTGGCCGAGCGGCGCCAGGCGGCGCTGCTCAACGGTAAGCCCGTAGTCGGCTTCGAGATCACCCGCAGCCGCGGCGCGGGCGAGATCGAGGTGGCCGACGGCGTGCGCGCCGAGCTGGAAAAGCTCAAGGCCGAGCATCCTGACATCACCATCACCGAGGCCTTCAACTTCGTCGACCCGGTGCAGGAAAATTTCGACGGCTCGATGGCGCTGATGTACGAGGGCGCCATCCTCGCGGTCCTGGTGGTGTGGCTGTTCCTGCGCGACTGGCGCGCCACGCTGATTTCCGCCACCGCGCTGCCGCTGTCCATGATCCCGGCCTTCGCCGCCATGCACCTGATGGGCTTCACGGTCAATGTGGTCACCCTGCTGTCGATGTCGCTGGTGGTCGGCATTCTGGTGGACGACGCCATCGTCGAAGTCGAGAACATCATCCGGCATTTGCGCATGGGCAAGACGCCGTTCCAGGCGGCGATGGAGGCGGCCAACGAAATCGGCATGGCGGTGATCGCCACCACCTTCACGCTGATCGCGGTGTTCCTGCCCACCGCCTTCATGAGCGGGGTGCCGGGCAAGTTCTTCGTGCAGTTCGGCTGGACCGCGGCGATCGCGGTGTTCTTCTCGCTGGTGGTGGCGCGCATGCTCACGCCGATGATGGCGGCCTATTTCCTCAGGCGGCCGAAGAAGGAACACGGCGAGCCGTTCTGGATGGCGCGCTATCTGAAGTGGGCGGCGTGGTGCCTGAAGCACCGCGTGATGACGCTGATCGCCGCGGCAGTGTTCTTCTTCGGCTCCTTCGCGCTGGTGCCGCTCCTGCCCACCGGTTTCATCCCGCCGGACGATCTCTCGCAGACCCAGGTCTACATTTCCCTGCCGCCCGGCAGCACCTTCGAGGAAACCCTCGCTGTCGCCGAACAGGCGCGCAGGATCGTGCAGCAGAACCCGCACGTGAAGCTGGTGTACACGGCGGTGGGCGGCGGCGCCTCCGGTGCCGACCCCTTCATGCCGCGCGGCGCGGCCGAGGTGCGCAAGGCCACGCTGACCATCAACCTCACCCACCGCTCCGAGCGCGGCGGCGTGAAGAAGCAGGCAGTCGAGCGCCAGCTGCGCGAGGCGCTGGCGGTGCTGCCCGGCGCGCGCGTCAACGTCGGCTTCGGTGGTTCGAACGAAAAATACGTGCTGGTGCTGGTGAGCGAGAACGGCCAGGCGCTGGCCGAGCATGCCTTGAAAGTCGAGCGCCAGCTGCGCACCATTCCCGGCATCGGCAACGTCACCACCAGCGCCAGCCTGGTGCGGCCGGAGCTGGTGATCCGCCCCGACTTCGCTCGCGCCGCCGAGCTGGGCGTCACCTCGGCGGCGATCGCCGACACCCTGCGCATCGCCACCGCCGGCGACTACGACCAGGACCTGCCCAAGCTCAACCTCTCCCAGCGCCAGGTGCCCATCGTGGTCAAGCTGCCGCCCGGCGCGCGCGAGGACCTGTCATTGCTGGAGCGCACGACCGTGCCCGGCAAGGACGGGCCGGTGCCGATCGGCAACGTCGCCGCGCTCAGCATCGACAGCGGCCCGGCCGAGATCGACCGCTACGACCGCCAGCGCAACATCAACTTTGAAATCGAATTGAACCAGCAGCCGCTGGGCCTGGTGGAAAGCCAGGCGCTGGCGCTGCCCAGCATCCGCAACCTGCCGCCCGGCGTGATGCAGACCACCATCGGCGACGCCGAGGCCATGAACGAGCTGTTCGCGAGCTTCGGCCTGGCCATGCTCACCGGCGTGCTGTGCATCTACATCGTGCTGGTGCTGCTGTTCAAGGACTTCGTGCAGCCTGCCACCATCCTCGCCGCGCTGGTGCTGTCGATTCCCGGCGCCTTCCTGGCCCTGTTCCTCACGCATACGGCGCTGTCGATGCCGTCGATGATCGGCCTGGTCATGCTGATGGGCATCGCCACCAAGAACTCGATCCTGCTCATCGACTACGTGATCATGGCGCGCCGCGACCATGGGCTCTCGCGCTGGGAAGCGATGCTGGACGCCTGCCGCAAGCGCGCGCGCCCCATCGTGATGACCACGGTGGCGATGGGCGCCGGCATGCTGCCGATTGCAATTGGACTGGGCACCGACCCGAGCTTCCGCGCCCCCATGGCCATCGTCGTCATCGGCGGCCTCATCACCTCGACCTTCCTCAGCCTGCTGGTGATCCCGGTGGTGTTCACCTATGTGGATGACGTGGTGAGCTGGACCCGCCGCCTTTTCCATCGCGGACAGCACGCGCCCGCGGGTTCGAACGCCCCCTAGCTCTTGATCTCGCCCATGGCGCTCTGCAGGTAGTTCTGCAGGCCCATCTGCCCGATGAGATCCTGCTGGGTCTCGAGGTAGTCGATATGCTCTTCGGTGTCTTCTAGTATGTCGGCAAGGATTTCGCGCGAGACATAGTCCTTGACCGATTCGCAGTAGGCGATGGCCTCGACGTAGAGCTTGTGGCCTCCCTGCTCCAGCTTCAAGTCGCCGGCGATGCATTCGGGCACGTTCTCGCCGATCAGAAGCTTGCCGAGATCCTGCAGATTGGGCAGGCCATCGAGGAAGAGGATGCGCTCGATGAGCTTGTCGGCGTGGCGCATCTCCTCGATGGATTCCTCGTACTCGTGCTTGCCGAGCGCGGCGAGGCCCCAGTTCTTGTACATGCGCGCATGCAGGAAATACTGGTTGATGGCGGTGAGCTCCACCGTCAGGGCC
>VFQO010000385.1_pt1 | contig 49324 bp, 56 predicted proteins | sample 3512331 | NCBI WGS metagenome assembly VFQO01 (sample SAMN10412371, study PRJNA504923) | tailings metagenome | isolation source: Replicate 3 from Balatoc abandoned mine | place: Philippines: Itogon, Benguet | collected 2017-08-28 | reverse complement strand
CGCCAGTGCTAGCTTTTCGTACCGTCACTTATTGCACTGAAAACGAGGAGACCCCGTCAAAGAAGGCTTCCTCCATGCCCAGATCCGACAAGCTGAACCAGTGCTGCATGCAGTGGATGCGCAGCATGGTCTCCAGCGCAAAGGGCGGGCGGCCGTTCTTGCCCTCGGGGGAATACGGGGTACTCAGTTCAACCAAGGCCGCCCACGGAACCACTCGTTCCATCTGTGCGAGTAACTGTCGCATCCCGGATGATTGCATCGATCAAAAACGCTATCCCTTCTTCATGGCCCGCGCGGTTCTGCAAGAGTTGATAGAGTCCTTGCAATCGACCCGGAGTGTGACGCCATGCTGATAGCCCTGCACAAGAACGCCCGCACCACACCTGTAGTGCGGGCCGAAATCGCGACCAGCAACGAGACAGCCGGTGTCCTGGCCCAACGCTATGGGATTACCGAGCAGACGGTCTACAAGTGGAAGAAGCGCTCTGTCTTTGGGGACCGTTCCCACACGGCACATCGCCTGCAGACCGTGCTCACGCCTGCGCAAGAGGTCGTGGTGGTTCACCTGCGGCGCACCTTGCTGCTACCCCTGGATGACCTGCTGGCAGTCACGCGCGAGTTCATTTGCCCCATGTCTCGCGCTCGGGCCTGGACCGGTGCCTGCGCCGCCATGGGGCGGGCAACCTCAACGCTCTCAAGCCCCAGACGCCGCAGCCCGCTCACAAGGCCTTCAAAAGCTACGAGCCTGGCTATATGCACATGGATGTGAAGTACCTGCCCCAGATGCAGGACGAATCGCAACGGCGCTACCTGTTCGTGGCCATCGACCGGGCCACGCGATGGGTGTTCGTACAACTCAAGGCCAACAAGACAGCCGCCAGTGCACGGGCCTTTCTGAGGGCATTGCACAAGGCCTGTCCGATCAGGATCACCAAGCTGCTGACCGACAACGGCAAGGAGTTCACGGACCGCCTGTTTGCCAGCAAGGAACGCGAGCCCAGCGGCAACCATGAGTTCGACCAATTGTGCCAAGAACTGAGTATCGAACACCGGTTGACCAAGCCCAGAACACCGAGAACCAACGGCATGGTGGAGCGATTCAATGGCCGCATTGCCGATGTGCTCAAGACCCACCGGTTCAACAGCCGCGAGGACATGGAGCAGACCTTGCTGCGCTATGTGGCCTTGTACAACCACCAGCTGCCGCAGTCAGCACTCAAGAGCAAGACGCCGATGCAGGCCATGAAGGATTGGTATCAGGAGCACCCACACCTGTTTCACAAGCGACCCTATGATCGTCCGGGATGCGACAAGTAACTCCTGCTTGCGGGTTTATTTGATGCGCAGGTTCAGATCAAGGCTGCTTTGCTTCATGGGCTGTGATGATGCCACGGCCTGCTGACATCCACCAAACAAAGGGGGTGGTTTTCAGGTTTTCCCTAGATGATTCTAAAGATTTTCAACCCTGCGAAGCAGGGTTGAATGACTGAATCATTGAATGATTAAAAATACCGGGCGCAACGCACGTAATTGGAGCTTAACTTGGTCATGCCCATCGTGACCCAGACGCCATTGCTGAAAAGCAGACGCCAGGCGCCATAGGTGTCGGACGCCGACGATGACCAGTATTCGAGGTTACTGAACCCACCGATTACAGTTCTATTTGCGTAAAGGTGTTGAAGGTCGTAATATGCAGGTAAAAACCAATCAAGCCCCAAAGCTCTGCAACTCCTAGCAGCGGAGCCTGGGCAATCATTTACCATATTCGTGGTATTAGACGCCCCATCTAAAAAATTGGTTACTGTATTCACTGTTTTACTGCACCAGACGTTCTGTGCTGAATCTGCCGTGGCTGCGATGAGATGCTTCATTGTGTTAGGACTCAAGCCGGCATATTTACCTATTACGGTATTGTCTGTGCCAGATGCATAAACCGGATCACCAGGAACGCATGGCATTGGCGTAGTGGAAACATCGGCAGGGATTGTCATCCCGACGTAACACCCTGTCACGGTCGCCCCACCTGAACCTCCCGTCCCACTTGCCCCTGAAGACGCAGCAGGAAAATACAAATAACCAGCACTCGAACCAGGGGTTGGAAGCACATTTGCAGCGTTAGCAGCGGGTATCAATATTGCCGCAATAATGTTCGCTATTTTATTTTTTGACATTGCTACAGAGGTTAAATATATTCCGCGAATAAATCTGCTGTAATTTTATTATTTTATGCCTCTAAGGCAAATATATTTCCCGCTTGGATAGGTTGATACATCTTGCGTATAGACATTCCCATTTATCATGTAAGTATAATAATTTCTACTAGTAACAGTGGAGCTGTAAAGGCGATTGGAAAAATCCAGCCCGAGTACGGTCCTGTTGACGTAGAGTGAGCCTACTTGATTTATCGCAGGCATGAAAACATCCGTTCCCAGCGACATGCAGGTAACCGCAGGCGTGCAACCTACTTTTTTCGACATTGCTATGGTATTCGCCTCCCCATCACTTTGCGACGTGCCGGCAATGTCACATGAGTGCCCCGGCATGGCAACTTCCTTGTTGCCTTTCAGTATGAACAACTTTTTATATCCACCACTGTTTTTTGCCGCCAAAATTTGACTGAGGCCATCACTCCATATGCATTCATCTCCAATAGATTCCTTTTCTCCACACGTACCCGCTACCGGATCATTTTCTGGAGCAGCTCCGCCACCGCCGGATACGGCGGGCGCAGAGGGAAAATACAAATACCCCGCACTTGCCCCAGGCGTGACAACAACCGGTGAGGCGACAACAATGGTCGCCACAGCAGCCGCGCAGAAGAAAGCAGCAAGAACACGCGCACGAGTAATGATCTTGGAAGACATATTCACCCCTTCTTAGAGCCTGCGAAGAAAACCATCGTCGAAGTACCGTCAAAGCCGCCCTTCTTGCCTTCGTTCACTTGCGGCAAGATACTTTCCATGCGCAGCAATTCTTGGCGCGCATTTGTATCGTGGGCCGCAGTGGCAGCAATTCGCGGGGCGACAAGCCCTTCCTTGACCATGCGCTGCAACACGCTGAACATGGGGATGGATTCCGCGCCAAGTGTGTTCGACGCCAGTGCCGCCTCTGCTGCATCCAGGCTTCGTGCGCTGATCGCATCACGCACTTTGGTCTCGACACAATGCAGGACTTCGTAGGCAAGGTGCTTGTGCTTGCCCTCCACCTGACTCCGGACAAGGGCTTGCGCTACGACACCCACCAGCGCATTGGACAAAGCGAGGCCATCGGTTGAACCAGCGATGAAGGTCAGCATGCTCCGAATAGCGGCAAAGCACGTTGGAGCATGCATGGTGGCCAACACAAGATGACCAGACTCCCCTGCCCTCAGAGCCGCTACAGCAGTCTCTGCATCCCGGATCTCACCAAGGACGATCACATCAGGGACGAAACGCAAGGCATCACGAACCCCGGCCGCGTAGCTCTCGACATCGATGCCTATCTCACGCTGGTTGATGATGGACTTCTTGCGTTCGTGAACGAACTCGATGGGGTCTTCGATCGTCACGATATTCGCGCGGCGGGACTCATTGATCTCATTCACAATGGCCGCAATCGTGGTGGACTTCCCCGATCCCGTTGGGCCGGTGATCAAAATCAGCCCCGCCGGCGCAGTGGCCATCTTTCTGACCTGCGGGGGCAACCCCAGCTCAGCGGTGTTCTTCGGCACATCGTGCAGATGCCGAATGACGATGGCCATGCTCTCCCCCATTTGCTGCCGCTGGACGGAACAGCGAATTCGGGCAATGACAAGTGGCGAGTCGGGGGTCTCGCCGCCACGGGAAAGGAACTGCGCGGGGTGCAGTGAGTTTTCCGTGCGGAACTTTTCATGCCAGCTGGGGGTGACCTCCCTGGTATCGCGAAGGAGGATCGGGCTCTCCTCGGCGTCGTAGATACCATTCAAGAACGCGATGATCATGGGCCGGGTAATCAAAATCGGGCGACCGTTCTGGTCAAGGCCGTCTTCCCATTCGTTGCCCCCTTTGCGCAGCATCAGGTTTTGCCCAGACTCGACATGCATATCGGTCCAGCCGGAATGGAGTTCCACCATATCCAGAATAATTTCGCTCAGCGGCCTTTGTGCCTGGGCGTTAGACATTGAGTTCTCCACGTATTTAGTTGGCAAGACGATTTGAAAAGGCGGTCAGATCAGTTGCGGAAATAAAGTCATCCAGCTTGACCTTCCAGCCATTTCCACAAACCTCATATTTGCTTGTTGCCCTTTGAGCGACACACGTTGAGCGGTCAGCATCTGGCAAGTAGCCCCCCGTGCCGCCGAGAATCGTTGCGGCAGAGACCACTTCCGAATACCGCTCCGCATCAGGCACCACTGGTGCGGCGACTCCATTGACCACCGCACTGATCACCAGCATGTCCACCGCCCCTGTTGGCTTGGGTGGCGTCTCTTTGTCGTAGATCTGGCGAAACACCGCGACCCAGGCCTCACCAAACCGATTGGTCGGATTCATGTCCTTGGGCATGGCCAGGAGGTACTTGAGCATTGCACCATCAATGGCACAGGTATGCTGGGTTGTCGAGTTCGCCTGGACGCCGCCTGCGCCCGTGTCTGGATTAACCCCGACCATGCAGAGTTTGTCTGCACCGGTTCCATCTTTCATCGCTGCCTCATAAGCAGATCGATTGCTAATAAAGTGCTGGGCTGCGATCCGCTGGAACGATGACATATCATCGGCCACCGCACGGGCACTCTCCTCAATTCGCCCAGCTTTCAGCATCGGCAACGCCGCAGCAGAGACCATACCGATAATGGTCAGCGCCAATAGCGCCTCCATCAGCATGCTTCCTTTTTGCCGTTTCATGGTGCCCCCTTGTTTTCAAGTACAGAGGTCCGACAACGCTTTCGCCGCCGTCGAATCCTCTTTTGTAAAGACCACGTATCCCGATAGACCAGGCGCACTACCGGCCGCGGGATGAATGACTTTTGCCTTCGCAAATTGCCCGCTGACCTCATCGGACGGCAATAGCTGAAGCATGGCTGTCGCAGCCATGGGCGCGACCTGAGCACACGCGACCCAATCCGTCGCCCCCTTGACGATCTTCCAACTGGGTGGCATGTCAAGTCCTGCCATACCTGGCGGCGTTGTTGGCGCGGTGCGGATTTGGTGCCAGGTCACGACACCCGGTACTGTCGGGGCCGCTGAGCTCCGCATGTATTGGTCTGCCGCAAAAACAAACTGCCGGTACATTGCGACTTCGTGGGCAATATGCTCGACCTCTTGCCCCCCGGACGTGGTGGTATGCGCGGCCATCTGGAATCCTGTCGCCAGCATTCCAAGGGCAAAGATTGCAGGGATGGCAAGCAGCAACATGTCTACATCTCCCAGAGATTCCCGCCACTCAGCATCAATGACTGCTGATACTCGATCTCGCTTTGCAGTTGTGCCAATTGCCCATTGCGGATCAGGTTTCCAACTGCTGAATTTTGTGTGGAGCTGACCATGATTTGCGAATAAAACCGATGGTCGATCCGCTGATAAACGACAGCCCGCAGTGCAGAGCTGATTGCTGTTTTCGAGTCCTTACCGACGAGTCCGACGAACGCGTCAATACCAGAAACAATGTCTGAGCCGAAGCCCGTTGCGATCACAAGGAAGCCATTGTTTGCTGCGCGGAGCATGGCGATCCCGGTTTCTTGATCCCGCACTTCACCGATATAAAGCATCACCGGCGTTTTGGCCGGTTGACTGCGCAAAACGCCCCGCATCGACTCTTGCCAGTCAACGCTGTCATCGCCTGCAACCCAGGTTTGGGTGCAATACCCCTTGCCATGCCACCCATTGAGCGGCATTTCGGGGGGCTCCTCAACCGTGTAGGCGAGTCCGCCCAGGGCCTTCAAACGGGAAACCACGATGGCCGATGCCGTCGTGGTCTTACCGCATCCAGTGCCTCCGCAGACGTAAATCAACCCTCCTCGTGACAAGCCCGGGTACATGAGGGTTTGGACCATGTTCTCATGCATGGGACTCGGCAGCGTGTGTAGTTCTGGCGGCGATCCGGAGATCAACCGCATCCGGCACCATCGGCCATCGACTGCTTGGGAATCATCACGACCGCGCCAAAAGCGCCCGTCGTGATCGACCATAAAGTCCTTGCGAGTGATAGAGCGAATCTTGTCAATCAGACTTTTGGCCATCACCAAATCGCAGCCAGTCACGACGCGTGGGCCCGGATAAATCAAAGATTTTTCCGGGCAATCCATATTCAAGTGGATATCCGTAGTCTCAATATCCACTCCTTTGGACGTCTTGGGAATCTCTTGAGCGGTCTCATCCACATCGGCAGGTTTGTCTGCTTTCACTTCTTCAACGGGGACGGCGCCATTTCGCTCGCTGCGATTCTTGCCGTCCGATCTGGATGAGAACATCAGGAGTCCCAAGATTGATCACCAGGTTTAGCGGAACTGCGCCGCAATGACAGTCCCAGTTTCTTCGCAACCGGTACCGAGGTTGGCCTGGGTGTAGGTGGTACCGCTCTTGAACAAATTGCCGCCGGAGATCACACCAGCAGCAGCGGTTGCGTCATCGCCAATACGAATCGAATGTGCGATGGAGGCCAGCTTGTTGGCAATCGTTGCACAGTCTTCGGGGCTAATCGCACCGGCCGCACCGCCGGTCGTGATGGCGAAACTGGCCGCACCGCCGTTGATGATCATGGGGTTGCCGAATGCATCGACCACATTGGGCGTGTCGAAACGCAGGGGGGCGGCAATGAGCGACAGCTTGTTCAGCTCAGCACCGGTGACGGTCGCATAGCCACCCGAGTTGCGCCAGTTCTTCTGGATCGCAGAAGCCATCGTGATCGTCTTGTTCGCCTGGTCATCGGCCTTGATACCGCTGTTCATGGCGCTGTAAACGCCAGTACCGATCGCTGCCAGCACGCCTACGACGGCCACGGCCAAAACCAGTTCAAGCAGGGCAAAGCCGCGTTGACGCTTTTTGCGCATCACAGGGGCTGCTGCATTGGGGCTCACGTTGTTGATTTCTTGCATTTCACGCTCCTAACAATTAACGAATGGACATAAAGACACCGAACATAGAACCAATCGCCCAGATGACAAATCCAGCGACAACTAATTTGAGCAGAAGGCTCACCACCCCGAAGATGGATTTGGCTACCTGCAAAGTCTCATTAACCAACTTTTCTGCGATCGACTCCAAGGCCGCAGAGAAATTGGTTGACTTGCCGTACAGACGGATCAGCCAGTGTTGCGAAATCGGAATGATGTGAATGCCTGCCAGAGCGTCATACGGTGTTCTCCCGTTGCGCATGTGCGTATGCAAATCGCCGTAGATCTGCCGCATGTAGGGCGTAGTGCTGTCCTGCAACTTCTGGATTGCCGTACTGAAAGGGACACCTGCGGCAACAAACCCGGCCAGTGCGGTCAGCATGGATGCCGCATTGAGGCGAGCAATCAGAGTCATGGGCCAGATCGACTTATCCGCCATGTACCGTGCAGAGTTGGTCCAATTGGCCGAAGCCCATTTGAGCCAGGTGCCGACTGCAACGATCGTGCCCACAGTGCCAATGGCGATAGGAATCGAGTTGTCTGCCAGCATGCCGAAGGCGCGGGCGTACATCGGCCATTTGTGCCGCGGCGAAACACCTGAGAAGGAAGGCAAAACCTCGATGGAGAAAAAAACCAGCACACACAACAAAATCACGATCAGCAGCAGGGGCTCTCGCAAGGGCTTGAGCACCTCCCCTTTAAGTTTCCCCATGGCCGAAACATAGTCGGCAGCCCGCGAGCATCCCGCCGCCAGGTCGCCAGACGTCTCGCCCGAGTCGATCAGCTTTGCTTCGTTCACCGGGACAAGTCCAATCAACTCACTCCCGAAGGTGCGCTTGCTACTGGAGCGATGCACAGAGCGGTCGCCGCCGCCGCGGAGACGTGCTTTGATCTCAACGACGACAGGCAGCAAAGGATCTTTTGACCGAGCGAATTCCTGGCTCATCTCGTCAATCACCGAATAGACGTTGTTGCCCTCGGCTATGAGGGCGGCAAGCGTTCGGTACCAGGATTCACGATGTGCATCGCTGATCTGGATGCGCTGGATAAAGGTAAGGTCGTGCATGGTTTAACTATGCGACTTGCCGAACAGGTTCATCGAAACGAGGGGGCGTCTGAGTTCTTGCATCACCTGCGCTTTTATTCGGCCGAACCAGACTGGTAAGCATTCCCAACTGGTTCTCAACATCACGCGGGTCAAACATGCCATCCAGCATCTTGCTGATGCCGTGCGCCAATGCTGTTACCCCCAGGCCATTGACGTTGAGTGATGGCATCGAATGCCAGTAGCTCTTCGCGGCCACCTCATCACCTGCCCGCAGATGCGACAAGAAAACCTCATCCGGCGGGATGATCTCTGCGCATATCGACCGAACACCAATCCCCGTGCCTTTGCAGTGCTCACATCCATTGACGTTTCTGAAGCGAATGCGATCAGTGCGGTATCCGTCATCAAAAGAGTTGATGCGCGCCTTGAGACCACTTGCCAAAAGACCATGCCGCTCGGCTTGAGCCATGGTCAGTGCGCAATGCGGACAAAGCGTTGGCAGGAGTTTCTGGTAAATGATTCCGGAGATGAACCCCGGGGTGAACAAAAGGGATTCCGGAATAGACAACTCGCGCAGACGCGCGAACGTAGCAAATGCTTCGTAGACGTGCAGCGTTGAAAGCGTCTTACGGCCCGTCAACACCAGATCCTTGACGGTGGAAGCGGAATCTTTGCTTCGAATTTCCCCAAGCATCACGATGTCGGTATCTTCGCGCAGGGTGGCCTGAAGAAAGCTGGTGTAGATGGAGTCAGTGGCCTTGTCCGTGAGATTTGCTCGCCCCTTGGGGATGCCCATCTGGCAGGCACCAGCAATGACATACTCAACAGGGTCTTCCACCGTCACGATCTTTGCGGTTTCCCCGCGCAGCTCCCTCAGTCGAGCCAGGAAGGAATGCATGCTGGTGCTCTTGCCGCTATTCACCGCGCCCACGGTAAGTAGCAAGCCGTTGGAGCCGCTCATCATCTGATTGATGTATTCCACCTGGGCGGGCGTATAGCCAATTTCTTCAATGGGTTTGACCGACTGCCCGCCTGAACTGAGCAACCGCATGACCACCTGGAAATTACCGGCGGGGTGGATGGGCGCACTGTGGAAACGAATCTGACACCCCGAGCCATTGAAACTGCGGTCAAAAACAGTGTCCTGCACTTTGCTTGGGTCCCAGTGCGTTTCCTTGTTGTTTGAGTCCGCGTGCACGTTGTACAACGCACTGCAGACCCCATGAGCCGTTCGGGATGCGATTGATGGCTGGGCAATCCGTTCGCCATTGATTCGAAAGAGCACGGACGTCTGGGCCCCGCGCGACTCCAGGTGAATATCAGAAGCGCCAAGCGAAAGAGCGCTTGCGATCATGTCCCACGCGACCTGTTCGTCCTTTGTCACATCTTTGGCATCACGGGCGTTTTCCCGATTGCTGTCGTGCAGCGCCTGGATGACGTGCGCGGAGGCCAAGACGATTGACACAGAAATCGACTGATCACGCAGCCGCTCATTGGCATCAAAGACGATGTGATTTTGGCGGTTGTAAGCAGTGCACAAAATCGTGACATCGTTCGACCCATTCCGAATCAACGCAAAGAACTCGCGGTAACTGTCAGGCATCGGCGGGTCGAGCGACTCAAAATGCAGGTAATCTCCAGACGGCAACTGCTCGATGCTCGTTCGCTCTGCAATGACAGGCTTTGCAGCAGGCGGTGCACGATGCTCGACGTGAGCGACGGGAACTGGCGCAGCGTGGACTTCACCGATTGGTGGCGCCACTTTAGTTCTCTCGCTGAATGTCATTCGGGCGGTGGGCGTATGCTGTTGATCGGCATTCGCTCCATCGGTGACCGCACCTTTTGCGCCGCCCCCAAGTCCCGTGATTCTTGATGCCGCAGCCTTCAACGGGCTCATGCGGGACGAACCACCGGCGTCAGAATCATTTCCTTCTGGAATCAGCGATGGGATCGGCTTTGGCCGTGCCTTAGAGAAAATCATGCAATCACCTAATTTTGGCGGTTAACGTAAACGTACTCAGCTTCGATAGAGACGCTTTCCTCCCCATGGCCACTGCCCGCCCAAGTGGCCTTCCGGAGAATGACAGGCATGTCCGCCACGACATTGACGAAATCGTTGGCATAAATCAGGGCTGCAGAGCCTCGAAAACTTGCCTTCAATGGGCCGGTATTGCCAATGACTTCCGTGGCAAGCCCCAGATCGGGTGGCGGTTTAATTTCTTGCACCTTACTGGCGCCGATGGCTATGCCCGGGACTGCATACTCCAATCGGTCAACGAGATGCTGACGCAGTTCAATCACGCTCTGGTACCCCGGGCTTTCGCCCCCCGTTACTGGAGCAATGGGGTGTTGTGTAATGGCTGTGGACGAAATGTCGTCAGACTCGACATAGCCAGGCAATTCGCGCTTGGCCATCGTTCTGACGAATGGCCCTCGCCCCATCCAGGACACCTTGCACTCCGTCTCGGCGCACTCGATCTTGGTCACAACATAACCACCCATCGTCAGCGGCAAAGATGCACGGACTTGCTGCCACTGACGCCAACGGTGCGTGGATGCGCCCGCCGCCGAAGAAAGTTCTGCGCGGCGTGAATCGACTTCATCCTGGAATTTCTTTTTTGCGGCAGCCAACTGTTCCGCCGCCTTGCGCTGCTCAGCCTCGGACTGCATCATCCGCTTCATATTCACGGCATTGAGACGATTTTTTTCGCGAAGCTTTTTCACGAAAACAAAACCTGCTATCAGTGCGAGAATCAATATTCCAATACCTGCGAAGGCAAGCAGCCGGGTCGCAAAGCGAGGTTGGTTTTTTGCTGCAAAGGAAGCGAGTTGCTTTTTGGATATCCGCCCTTCTTTCGCATTTAACTCAAATCGGGCTAGTACATCGGGGACGCTTGCCGTGGCACCGCTGGTGTCACCAACAACTGTCTGGCAGAAGGAGAGCGCCTCAAGAAGCATTTTGTCCGCTTCATCAGGCGCGACCAAGACATCCTTACCCGAATACGGAAGACCGTTTGCAATGACGCACAGCCAGACCGTCTCGTCGTCGATGCGCTGATAAACCACGCAGGAAGGCTCTACTGCACCAATCGCTAGCGCAGCACTTACCGCTTTGCCCTTGACCTTGCCGTCATATATGCCCAGATGGATGCCGTTCGCACCTTCACCATGCTGCTGGTTGTTGCGAATGAACCGCGCACCCGGCGCTTGTTTCAGCTTCGCGCTGACCTCTGCCTGATCGGGATGCATCGACCATTGCATCCCCAGCAGATACTGCCGGTCGTTGAGGGTGAGGATCATCGTGTCACCGTGCGGGCGATTCGGCGGCTGCAGCAGGCTCTGATGGCGCGCTGGTGGGCTGGGTCTGTTTCGCAGCGGTAGCCACTTGGGGCGATGGGAGACCCAGATTCACCCGAGGCGGTGCTGGCAGCAGCTCCACAGGGATGGGCATCGGCGAGCCGACATTACCGAGGCGATCGGATTGGTTGCTGGCAGATGCGCCGCCATTCATGTTCTGGCCTGACTGATTGGTCCCAGACTTTGCCCCGGGGACAAATTCCAGCGCCATCACCACCGGCTTCTTGCTACGAGGCGAGCCCATGGAAACCATCACCGCCTTGTGCGTGATGCCCACCACCTTCATGGAACCACGAACGGTGTCGCCTTCTTTGAAGGAACCAGTGGTACCGTTGGCAAGAATCAGACGAGCCGCAAGATCGCCCTCCCACCCGCTGATCGCGAGAATCCTGGGCATCTGGCTCAAGATGGGATCGGCCGCGCGCTGCAAGGCCTTATTCAACTGCTCTCGGCTATCGAGAATCTGGATCTGGGCCTGATGTCGGTTGATTTCGTCGGCAAGTGTTTGAGCCTGAGCAGCGCCGCACGATACCAGAGCCACGAGAACTGCATAACGAATGGAGTCTTTCATTGTTCAGTTCCTTCAAATTGCTTTCGAGCCACCATTGACCTGCATCACGATCACGACCATCTGACGCTCGGACCGTGAGCCTTTGGATGCACCTCCGATGCCTGCAGCCGTGTCGGATGAGTCACGGTTCTGGTCAAAGCCGAACAGAACGATGGACTGGCCATCCTTCACGAATGCCTGCTGCTGCAGCGATTGCGATGAGATTTGCGGCGTTTGAATCGTGCTCGTCCCACTGCTGACCTGGGTCAGAGCTGTGAGTGAGGACAGTTGGAGCTGGTACTGCAGTAGGATTCGGTTGTCGCCAAGGATCAGGGGCAGGAAATTACCCGTGAACCCCACCACCCGAGTGCCAGGCGTCAGCGTTGACGTTGTGCCGACATTTGCCGCCTGGGTGAGTTGGCTGGACGCGAGGTAGTTGATTTCATTCGCGACTTGAATAGGAGAAGGTTGTCCATTGACAGCAAGCACCTGACCCTGGGTCTGGAGCGCCACATTCCCGTACTGAGCCAGCGCCTGAGCCATCAGCGAGGAACCATTCAACCTGCTGAGAGGGTTATCGACACTGAGCGTCAAACGCCCTGGCGTACCGTCCGTGGTGACTTGGGCTGGACCGACGATGGAAACGCCGTTGCTGTTCAAAAACTTGTACAGCCCATCCATGGAAAAACCTGCAGACGCATTGGCATTCATCGTCAGGCTGTAAATCTTGATGTCGATCATCACGTTCTGCGCGAAACGAGCGTTGATCGATTCAATGTAGGAGGCGACACGGGCGGCCACCTTGGGCCGTGCCGTCACCGTCAGAAGGCCGAGCTCCGGGTTGGCTGCGGCCCGTCCACCTGGGCCGGAAGCAACCAGTTGCTCATCCCCACCCCTTGCAGCACCACCACCTTGAACTGCCGTGGCCTCAGCACCTTCGGAGAGGATGGACTGCACGCCCGAGAGGATGGACTTCCACGGGTTTACCGTCAGATTTTGCTCGACAGAAACATTGCCAGCACCACTCCCCCCGGACGAACTACCCGAACTGGAAGCACCGCCCGAACCGGACGACCCGCCACCACCACTCACACCAGCCAGCGAAATAGAGGCCGACACGGTTTTGGAACCAGGCGGGAGAAAAACGCTGAGCGTCCTGGTTTCAAACCGGAAGAACTCCACGGAATTGGTTTTCTTGTCGAAGCGCCACGACGCTTCATTCTTCATCGCCAGTTCGTCAAGGAGCGCCTTCAGCGTGCCATTGAATTCGAGGCTCACCTGGCCGTTCAATGCGTTGGCCGACGAAACATTGACCGGCGTGTTCCCGGAGCCTTGACGGGTGCCAGATTGAGAGATTTCGTTGGCAGCGATTGCGATGCCCGCCATCGTGGAGATGCCATCGAGCACCTCTGTCAATGACTGGACGCCCTGGGTGGCGTACACCATACGCTTGCCAAAAATGGGGGGGAGCGCATCCTGCGACCGCAGCACGACCTCCTCACCGGCGAGGCGTGGACGGCTGGTTCGCTGAACCGATCCAGGAATGGCATTCTCGACGGCGACATCACGCAACGTGACGGCATCACGGGTGACGGCTTCGATGTTGCCCTCGGTTTTTTGCATCTGCGAGCAGCCAGCTGTCAGCATCGCAAGAGTCACGGCCAGCGCCGAATGGTTCAGATAGCGTTTCATTGCATCCCCCGGATTTCGTTCCCCACCACTTCCATGATTCGATTCCCTTCCGCGATATTGAGTCGGATGGGCTTGCCTTCATCACGGAGGATGGTGATGACTTCCGATACCGCCAACGTGACATCTTTGATTTCGGCGAAAGACGCATCGCCAATCGCAAGCCAGGACGTCCTTGGCTGCCAGATGAGCGTCCAGCCGCTTTTTTCCGCCCATTCCGTGATCTGCTCATGAATGGCCACGCCGCGCTTGAGATGGAATTGGTATTCCGGCGCAGGCTTGACGGGCGCAGGCGCAAACGGCAGCGTCACCGCCGTCACCTTGGGTGTGTTGGGCGTGTAGGTATCGGTGGATACCGTGACTTGCGCGGACGCAGCGGATGTGAAGACGGCCGCCACAAGGAGTGCTGCAGTATTTTTGAAGGCGTGCACGCGGATTCCTTTGAAACTTTGTGTGTGGGTTGAACGATACCGGCCGACTGCTTAAATGCCTCGGCTTTAACCGCCCGCCATGGGCAGTTAAGGCAATGAATTTCTGGCGGCTTGAGCGACTATTTGTCAGCCTTTTTGTGCGCAATACGAATCATCCGATTCGCGTAGATCGTTATTTCCACGTCGTAGGCCTTGGCCCGCATATCAGCTGCGAGAGACTCCATTGCTTGTTGCATCGTGGCGGCCGGCAGAGTCCCATCAGCATGCAACGGTGGGTCCACATCGATTTCCCATGCGACTTGGTAATTCGTGGCTGCTGCCCAGCGCTTCAGCGCCCCCGATAACGTGGCATCTGACGCAAGCAAACGGAAGCCATCGGCAGGCGCTTCTGCTGGAGCCGGAGCCGGTGCATGGGCGGTCACCTGGGTGGTTGCTGGCTTAGGCCGTTCGGCCACTTCACGCCTTTCCACCACCACATGGGACATCCATGCCTTTCCTTCCTTGACGGGGCTTCCCACATCCATCTTGATGCGATTGGCATACGCGCCATGGGCAATGAGGAAATCTCGTATCGCCTTGGAGCGAGCCTTGTCCACGCCTTCTTTCAACTCGCCATCGTCGCGACCAGTCACACGGATCAGGTAGTCGCCACTCAAACCCTGAGCGAGTCGCTTGAGTTTGCGGACAGCGCCTGCATTGAGTTTGGCGGAATTTGCCGCAAACTCTATGGCTGTCTCGTCAATCATCACTTGGCTCGCTTCCCAGATCACCTTGTCCCCCTTTGCGGGGGTGGCGTAGGAATTTGCTTCCAGGGCCACTGCAGCCTTGGCCTCCATCGCAGTGGACAAAGGCATCTCCGCACGCCCCCGTGGGGTCCAAGCCGCAGGGCTAACGGTTTGTGGCGCTTGAATTTCTGTGAAGCGGCCCGCCCGTGTGTAGGTGATGCGGCCAGTGGCAGAACCCAGGCGGATCAGGTACTCGCCTCCCACCCCGTCCGCGCGAAGGTAGGGGCCATCGGGCTGCAATGTCAGGATCATTGGGCCCTCAGGAGCAACCCTGAAAATGGCTGGCAACGACTCCATCGGCTTGAACTGGAAGTAGGTGCTGACACCATCGTCAAAGACCTGAATCGGGCGGACCCGGATGTCTGCCTGAACACCGTAGGAGAAGTCGTACCGCCCAACGTGATCAGACGTGGCCATCGCGCTGGTGATGTTGGCGGCCAGGGCGAGGCCGACAAAAATGTGAATGAACTGCTTCATCGTGTGCCTTGATAAGCGGTTGGGAATTCCATATCACCTGCGACCTGCACGTTCAAGCGCGTGCCAGCCTCTATGGTGATCGTGGGGGGGATGTTCCGATTGCGGTCGAGGATCGTCCTGGAGACATCCAGCAAGACTTGTCCACCAGCGCTACGAGCAGCCGTCGCGGCGGACGCATCAACAAGACCAGGAATGCCTGCGCTCCCTTGTGTCTGGGTCGCAGGGGGGGCGTCTCGCTCAATTCGGTCAGCGAGCAATGCCACCAGCAGCGAGCTTCCAAACATCTTGAAGAAATGGTTGTTCACATCGCCGGTGACCCCTGCCGCGCCACTTGAATCCATGCCGGCGGCGGCAGGAAGGTCGAACGTGTAGCCGTTGGGCATGATCAATCGCTGAAAAGCGAACATCAACCTGCTCTGCCCCATAGCCACATTGTTTGAGTACCGACCTACCAGGATCGAACCTTTAGGGATGAGGAGCGTGCGCCCCTCGAAGGAATCGAAGACATCCACCGATGTTTGCGCTACAACCTCCCCCGGCAGATCCGAGATCAGAGTTCGCATGAGCACCGCTGGAATGACCTTGCCCTGCGTGAGTACCAGCTTTGACTGGATCTTCTTGGGCAGCATCGTCGGGGCAGGTTTTTCACTGGCGAGATCCCGTGTCCATTGAACATTGGGGTCCACCACCCTGACAGGCGCTTGCTGCTGATCCACGATCATTGCGGTTTGCTGCCGGTTTTCTCTCCTTGTGCGCTCAAGTGCTTCGCGCTCAGGATCGACTTGTTCGACAGCATTTGGCTCGCCGGACGTGGGCTCTTTGCTGCGCCCATTCACAACCATCATTTTGGATACCCTGGCGGCGGCCTCGACCTCAAGCTCAGCCTTTCTACGCTCCGCTTCGGGGTCGAACTTTTTTTCAACACCCGCAGTTGAGCTATCAGAACGCCGCGCATCGCGTGGAATGGGCTCTGGAGCAGGTGCAGGTGCACGCGCAGCATTTGCAAGCTCATTGTCCACTTCGCGAGCAGTCCCGCGCCGAGGTTCTGATGGCTGCTCTGGCTGCGCCGGTTTGTTGGACGGCGACCTCTTGGCAGTGCCAGCCACCATGGCGCCAATAGCCATGATGAGCACGCAAACTGCCAGAATCCACAGTACGGTGGACTTCTTCAGCGGGGGCTTGGCTCTGCTCTCGACAGGCTCGATGATGGATTTGGTCACCATCAACCCCCTTCATGATGGGTGGCAAACCCAAAGAAGTTGCGCTTCACTTTTTTGGTGATGCGCACCTCGGTTTTGCCGATCTTCAAAAGCAGTTCGTTGGCCAGACGCTGTACCAGCAATGAATCGCCACGCGGAACGTAATTCACCAGAACAAGGTCATTGCCATCGACGGCAAAAACGACCGGCAATTCCACCAGCCCTGGGGGCATGCGCAACCAGATCATCTTGCCGTTGTCGAACACCGAAAGTGGCTTGAATGGGGCATCTCCACTCACGGTGTAGTCGAAGCGAAGATCCTCTGCCTTCACCGAGTCGCCAGCGCCCACGCTGCCGGAGTCCTGCTTTTCGGGCGCATCGGCAGAGGGGCCGGCGACCGGCGTCGGCGCCTGGAAATCAAGCACCTTCGACTTCGGGACATACCAGGTAACACGCTGGTACCACTTCGAACCTTCAGTGGTGGACTTCAATACAAATTGGTAGCTCCGCTTCTCCGTGATGAGCGTCATGCTCGTCGTCAGGTGATCGTGCTTGGGCTTGAGGAAGAAGTGGCGGAGATTCGAGGATGGCGTGAGTTCCCACCCTGCCGTATCACCCGCGACCACCGTCTGAATGGTTTCGCCTTCTGGCAACTCAAGGTGGGTGACCGCCTTGGGCTTGCTCAGAATCAGGTAGGTGTTGTCCGGGTCGAAATCGAACGTAACCAACCGAGCGTCGCCAGCGACCGGCGTGCCCACAAGTTCTGCATGGGCGCCGACCTGAATGCCGATTGCAAATGCACAGAAGCAAAGGATGTTGAAAAGTTTGCGCATCATGACCGTTCCTCGACTGGACTGAACAACGAAACGTAGAAGCCCAGAGGGTTCGCCAGCAGTTCTTCTTCTGTTTTGGGGGGGATGAGCGTGTAATCCATGCGCACGCGATAGCTCTTCGGATTCACTTCTTTGCCGTCACTGGCAATTTCATGGGTGCGCACAAAAATGAATGCGTAACCGCGCTGACTCATGTCCACGCTGGAGACCTTGGCAAAGCGTATGTAGTTCGGTTGCCGAGTGATCTTGTTCACGATGTCATGTTCCAGGCGGAACTCGCGGAACTGACCAACGGCCTTGCCAGTGGTCTTCGATGAAGCATCTCGGAGGTAATTCATCGACATCTTGGGGTCGATGGTGAAGGCGTGCTCAACCCATTTAGCCAGTTCGGATTTGATAACCGCCTGCGATGGCGTGACCGTATCCATGCGGACAGGACGGCTGATGTTGCCCGTCTGGTTGTTCACTTCGACCAACCAGGGAATCGCCACTTTGTCCCGTGAGCTTTGCCAAAGCGCAAAGACTGCAAATGCACAGATCAGCGACAGCATCACGCTGAGAATGAACAGGCGGGCCTGACTGACCATCGCCGTGCCGAATATCTCGGCGAACTCCTGTTTCGGATCTCGCTCGATGTGCTCGGATTGCGGTAAATCCATCAAGGTAGGTGATTTCTTCTTGCGCCTGAGTAGATTCATAGTGTTTGCTTGCTTTGGAGAGGCATAACGGATACGACCATCGCGCGATGCTGATTACGACAATCAAATTTTTGCCGCAGCGACACCCGAGAGCGCCGGGTAATCAACCCGCGCTGGGCAGTTTTGGAATGAATGTTTTCTTTTGAATCGGCACAGCGGCTCAGCCCTTGGCGTACCGCCCGATGAGGTCTGTGATTGACATCCCGGCACCAAATAGCATGTAAGCCAGACTCAATGCCACCACTCCGGTGAAGACGGGGTGCTCTTGCATAATCACCCGCAGCCGTTCCATCGCCACATCCGCGAGGGGCTTTGGCGAAACAAATGCTTCAAGGTCCGCAATGATGACTTTCAGCATGTTCCGGCACTCGTCACTCTTGCACAGCGGATACACCTGCCTGGCCATCAACAGGCGCTGCTCGGCATTCATGAAATCGTGCGTATCCCACCAGATGGCGGTGAGACTTGCGTCATCGAAGAGTTCGGGGATGGCCTCACCGCCTTGTGAGACGGTCTCTGTGCCCGGGGGGATTTCGCCAGCTTGAGTCATTGGCGCATGATGGCCACCAGCTCATGCCAAAGCCCGCTCTAAACCGCCCACGCAGGGTGTGTTTGGCGCAATTCCGCATCTGGTTGCGCAATCCGTAGCACTTCGTACAATGGCGCCACCTCGCTTTTCGCGTCGTGTGCCTTCATGGCACCCCATCAAACCCACTGGGCGTCATCCCGGTGGGGTGCCGCCTGATATTTTTCTGGAGATTCAGATGCGGTATCTTTTTGTTTTGATCGCCTACTTGGTTCTCGTCCCGTTTTTCCCGAAGATCATGGGGGGACTGGGATTGCTTGTGGTTGCTTGGTGGGCATACCGTTTGTTCAAAGCAATTTTTTCATCCCCGCCCATTGAACTGGAACCCGGGGAACGAGCCAAGCCAGAGCACGATTCCAAGTCGCGCATGGCCCCTCCTACGGAGCCGGAGCCTGAACCCATGCTTCATGTTCAGGAGCCGGAAACGGATGAGGAATTTCTGACGCGCATGCGTTTTATGAATAACTGAATCCGCACGACCCGACCCATGCGGTCGGCATCAAATAAAAAGCCCCCCAGCCGCATTCCGCGATTGAGGGGCTTTTTCTTTGGGGTGGACTATTGCGGGGCAACGATGGCAAGGCCAGTAGCAACGTGATCCAGGGACAGCACTACCGCGTCGTCGTCCTTGGCCAGATGGATGGCCGTGTTCAGCGCATATTGCAGCACCCCTTCGACGTTCGCAGGGCTCAGGCCGTCAAGCAGTTTGGCAATGACATCTGGCGTCGCCCCGCTGGCCAGTTGGACCTTGCGATGCGAAAGCCAATCGAGCACTAATACCCGCACGCTGGCCGCATCCGCGACAAAGAACGGCACCTTCTCGGTGAACCGCCCCGCACGCAGCATCGCCGGGTCGATCTGCTCCGGGTTGTTGGTGGCCGCAATGACCACGACATCCCGCACCTTGTCCCCTGCCCCGTCCATCACCGTCAGGATCTTGTTGGTGATGGCTGACGCCTGGCTATAACTGCGGTCGCGCAGAATGTCATCAGCCTCGTCGATGAACACAATCGCAGGCCGCAGTTCTTTGGCTTCGGCATAGAGCCGTTCAAAGGCATCCGGGTCGCGCAGCAGGTCCGGGCCTGCGGCCGTGATGAATGCCCATCCTGTTTCTTTCGCCAATGCGCGTGCCACGGCAGTCTTGCCAGTCCCCGAAGGACCGTGAAAAAGCACACCGCTGGGCAAGGAGCCACCCAGGCGCTCGATGCGAAGCGTATCCATCAGCCGCTTGGCCACCATGGAAATGGCGGACTTGGTTGCTTCGGGCAATACCAGTTCGGCAAGGCTCTTGGTGTCAGCCGGCACACGCCCCTTGCGACCTTGCACCTGACGCAGCGCGCCCATCAACTCTTCGTAGCCGACCACCGATGCGCGGTGCGTGCGCAGGTAGGTCGGCATTTCTTCCGTGACGGCCAGGATACGCTTGACGTTAAAGCCATTCCAGCGCTTGGCAGCAGCATGGACGGCCTCAATGTCCAGAGGGATGCCCACGCGCTTTTGGAGGCCCTTTGTGAGCAGGCCGATACGGGCCGCTTCATCGGGCGCAGAGACCTCGATCTTGAAGTCGAAGCGGCCTTCACGGATGGCAGCAGCATCCAGTTTGTCCTGCCGGTTCGTGGCCGCCACCACGAGCACCCGATGCCGACGAATGTTCACCAGTTCGGTGAGCATCACGTTGACGATCTTGTCGGATTCAGCGAGCTGGTTCTTGGAGCCATCACGGGAGGGGATGAAGCTGTCGATTTCATCAATGAACAACACACACGGCGCGGCCTGCTTGGCCTGTTCAAAGGCGCGGGTGATCCGTGCAGGGGTGTCGCCCACCCACTTGCTGTTGACCATGCCGTAGTCCAGACTCACAAAGCCCACGTTGAGTTCACCGGCCAAGGCCTCGGCAATGAAGGTCTTGCCATTGCCGGGGTCGCCATTGAGCAGGATGCCGTTTCGGCAATGGGACGGGTCAGACTTACCGCGCACCACCGGATGCCCTGCCTCGACCAGCTTGCGCTTGAGAGGCAGCATGCCATCGACGGCATCGAAGTTGAAGCGGGCACGGGTCGGCTCTACGACGGCCTCCTGTTCTTCCGTTTGGTGCGTTTGGGTGGCGTTATTGCCCCATGCCGTTGCAAAGAACTCATTCCTGGGCATAGAAACTACCGTAGCGCCAAAGCCAACGCGCTTGGTTTTGAGATAGAGATCTAATGCCGCCAGTGCGATCACAGCGATCGGGTATGCCAGCAGCAGGCCATAGCCGCCGGGGGCTTTTGTGAAGTAGACAAAACAAGGGAGCAGAATGATTATGCCGAGGGACAATAGCTTCCCGCGGAAATTGTGGCTAGACACCGGCATATAGGCGGTTACTTTGCCTGCCGTTTCCCAACGCGCGACAAAAACCATGCCGATCCAGTTCGCGATACTCAAACACACCATGACGAGGCATACCGAAGTAACCCAGAACGATACGGTCCAAAGACCCCAGTTCAAACGAATTTCACCCGCCTGAAGTCCAAAGACAATCAAAAACAAAAGCGCATGAAACCAGTGCGCGTAGTCAATGGCAATGGTCGTAAGATTCCAATTACCCAGTGCATTCAGCCGTCGAGCATCCAACTTTTTCATGTGTATCCCCTTTTGATTTGAGAATACAGGTGGATGCTGATTCGTCAAGGGGTCTTCGGTGACGACTTTTTGCCTGCGGTTAAGCCCTTATAAATCGTACCACCGGTTGCGCCGAAAGCTTGTCTTGCAGTCTTCGCGGGGTCTGCCTTGATACCACCTTCGTTCTTATAGGCTGCCTTGATAGCCTTCCCAACCCCGACCGCCCCGCCCACTCTCTCCCCATCCGCATTCTTGGTACCGATGACGCTTCGAGCAGCACCAATCCCAGCGCCCTTGCCCAACTGGCTGCCTGTCCCAGCGGTCAGCGCACGCATACCACGAAAGCCTGCGCCGCCAGCTGAACCCGCCAGCAGCCCCGTCGCTATGCCTGGCACTTGCATCATCATGTAAGCACAGAGCATCGCTATAAGAATCAGACCTGCGTATAAGACAAAGGTGCCTGTCATCACTGTTGTGAAGTCCGCGTCTGGATTCACCACCACTTTTTCGGCCAAACTGACCATTCCCACCAAAAGCTTGTCCGTGAATGTCAGGAAAAATGCACCCACCACCTTCGTCATGGCGGCACCCAACGTGAATCGCAACCAACTGTCAGAAATCCAGGACAGCGCCGGGATCAACATGAATGGCACCATCACATACGACAACGCAACAGCCAGCATGATTGACCCGTATGCAAGGGCGATATTGGCGATGTAAATGCCGAGCGCAAGAACGACAAAGAATGCTGTGATGATCTTCGCGATGAGTTGGGCAATCAGCATCCCCAGCACAGGAACCCACGTCAAGGGACTTGTCAAAGACATTTCCGACTTGCTGCTTGGCATTGAAAACACCTTCTCTACCACTGAGAATGCTTTCGTTGTGGCCGCAGTGAGTGAGCTTTCAAAGGTCCCCATATTGGCCCCGGCGATGGATGAGGCAATTCCATCCATAAACCCGATGATGTAGCCGACGCCACCATGGTTCAGGAGCGCCTGAACGATTGCCAGCGTCATTGCAAGGGGGATCAACTCAGAAACGATTGTATTGATCCCCCCACCTTCGATCATGCCCTTGAGAAGACCCCAAAGAAATACCATGATGAAGGCAAAATAGGTGATTGCCTCCCCCAGTGATTTGAGTCCTGAATTTGACGCAACCTCTTTGAACGCCTTACTGACAACTTTGACGATCTGGGTAATCACGTCTTTTGCAGCTGCAGCCGCACCAGGATCGGACGCTTTTTCGACGGGCGTTGTCTCATACGACCCCACTGGCAACCCTGTCATTGGATCTACATAGCCCTGTGCAACAGCAAACGATACCGCCAACGCAAAACCAAGAAAGAGCGAAAGAATCCTCAATCGCTTTCCGAAATCCCAATCAGCGGGATTTATTTTTTGAAATACGAATGAGAATGTATCCTTCAGTCTCGATACGTTAGCGTTATAGTTTTTCATTTTTTGCTATTCAATATTCGGCTTGAAATCGTCGAAAGCACCCTTCAACTGCTCACGTTCAATTTTGTTCCTTTGTGCCCATTGATTCAGGCGCGTCATGTCATTTTTTTCCCGCTCAGCTTCGCGCGCTTCCTTGACGGCCACATCGGTTCCTACTGACTTGGCCATCATTTCAGAGATGCGTGATTGCGCTTGAATCAACCGGTTCATCTGAGTGTTTAGCAGGGAAACCGATTGATTGACACCAGCGGTGCCAGAGATGCGCGATGCGTACTGTTGAACCAGGCGATGGTCTTCGGCCACTTCATCCATAACGGCCTTTTCTTCTTTCATGCGCAAAATGGCACGCTGATTTTGCTGCCTCAGCCGCTCACCTTCATTCTGCACATAGTTTTCCCAACTGATGCCTCCCAGCGATGCCTCCTGAAAACGCGTGTTCATATTGCCTTCGAGTTTGGAAAGACTGCCCCGCAGTCCTACCAATGCATCTCTGGCCTGCTTGATCTTGGCGATTTCTGCAAGAGATGCCTGAAGAGCACTCGCCGGAATAATCCCTTCAATCTGCTTTTGCATCAGTTTCTGAATATCAAACTGCTGCAACTGCGTTATGTATTGTTGTGCCAGCTTGTTGGTTGTCGCCATGGCCTCACTTACTTGTGAAACGAGCTGAGCCTTATTCAGAAGCTGCGTTGATTCCAGTGCGCCGCCCATACCGCCACCAGCATTGGCAGCACCAATAAATGCAAAACAAGCAATCGCTGCAACAAACTTTTTCTTAAACATGGAGAACCTCACTAATAAATTCTTCGGCCCATGAAGTATTGCCACTTGCCGACATTGCATTGGCCCTCTCCCGCATTTCCGAACGTGCGGTTGCATCATTGATCTTGATGATGATTTTCGGCATCTCTGCCGACACCAACTTGGTCTCTGATGACTTCACAATCAAATAGTCCCTCTTCGGAAGGGCATTGGCAAGCAACTGCAGTTGAGCATCATTGAGCGAAAAGATCGACTTGTAGAGATGCGCGTTCGCTGCGACCGAGTTGTTGATAGACGGCAGAAAGATTCGTGTGGGCACATTGGAAATGAAGGCTCCTACGGAATCCATAGACGCAATCTCATCCAGCGCCTGGGTGGCGAAGATCAGGAATGCCTTCTTTTTGCGGAAGGTGCGCAACCAGTCGTCCATCTTGGACGCAAACACAGGATTGCTCAGCATGTACCACGCTTCTTCCACGTAAATCATCGTGGGCGTTTCACCATCCAGCTTCTTTTCAATGCAGTAGAAGGCGTAGTCCATGAACGGGCTGGCGACCTGGGGCTGCATCAGCAACTTCCCTGTTTCCATCCCGACGATGTTTGTGAGGGTGAAGGCGTCCTCATCGTTATCGAAGAAATCAGCGAATGGCCCCTTTCGGCTGATGTCGTCCTCGCCCTCGCTGCGATCGATGTAGGGTGAGAGCTTGGAAGCCAATTTCTTATTGGTGCCTTTGACCTGGGTGTAAATGGTTCCAAGACGCCAAAAAGCCGTCCCCATCGCTTTTACGGCCTGAATACAGGCAAACAGTTCTTCGTTTTCTTCGCCCGTCAACTGGGCGCTTTCCGATCCTGCCGTGATCAACACCTCCAACCACCGGCGTAGAGACAAATCGTCTCCGTTTTCGAGCATGCGCCGGACTGGATTCATGCCGACGCGCTTGCCTTGCGTCACTGCAATATCGATGTGGTTGCCACCTAGCAACTTAGTGATAAGCATCATCGAATAGTCCTTGTCAAACAAGAACGTATTGCAAGGATAGTATTTCTGGAACATCGAGGTCAGCAGGTGCATCAGGGTTGTTTTACCTGCTCCTGAGCCACCAATAATGGCGGTGTGACCTAAGTCCATCTCATGGGGACTGAAATCGTACGGAATACCGTAATCGGTCATGAATTTGACCATTGCAGGCACATCACGGCCCAGAACCTGCGAGAACAGATCGTGGTAAGGGCTACCCGACCTGATCCCCCTCAATGGGAGAAGGTCCGCGAGATTAGCGGTAGACGCAAGATACTTGCGCAGTGCCGTCTTGGTATTGCCTGGCAACGTGGTGAGGAAAGCCGGCATGAGGCCGGTGACCTCGCGCGTCAAAGCATAGCCGTTTGCTCGGAAGGCGCCCGAGATCATGTCAACACACCGGGTCGTGTCTGATGGTGTCTCACCGTAGGCGAGAATGGTCATTGCGTAATACCCGTACGCAATGTCCGAAGACGTCAATTCAGCAAGGGCCTGCTGGGCATCATCTGCAAGACGCAAATTGCCCGTATTGATTTTGTCCAATTCCTTGCCAAGCAGTTTTTCCGATACACGCGTGCCGAGGCTTTTCACTTCCATGCGGTAGTGCTGCTCCGCCTTGGAGATCGTGTCCTGAGCCACCTCAATGTCCAGAAACTGGAACATCTGGCAGATGGCGAACTCGCAGTTCAGGGAGAGCAGCTGGTCGATATGGACGCTGTAGTTCTCGTCCGGCATGCCTGTTGTGGCCAGGGCAGCGACATAGCGCTTCTGGGTCGTCCCAGAGAACTCGAACATGTCGCCGCGACGTACCATCGTATCAGCCGCAATGGCTTGTCCGAGGTAGGACAGTTTCTGGGGCACCTTCAGTGGCCCTGGAGGTGATCCCAGATTCAACCGCGAATAGAGGGCCCCAAGAAGCCCGTCCTCATGCAGGCGGTTGAATCCAAGGCGCGGACCCGTCACGGATTCGAAGATCGCAATGATTTTTTCGAATTCACTCACCATTTCTACGAGGCGCCCTTCAACGGCAGCGACGGTACCAGCAGTCGTAAATGTCCGCTTAGCCGTTTTCAGTATTGCTTTGAAAATGTTGACGTCGTTTGTCCCCATTTCCATGCTGACCGTTTCGAAGAAGGCATCCGATTTGGTTGCCATCCTGTATCCGATAAATACAAGATGCGTCAAATGCGCGTGAGGAACGCTGGTCACCTTTTCACCCCAGGCCTCGTCAATTCTCCGAGGAACAGGGTCGATATATTTCGAGACCTCATAAGAGGTCATGAAACGCCGCTCAAGGTACGACCAGATGGTTACCCGGTCGGACATGCCCCGCATCGACCGCTGGAGCATCTCGATTTGGGCATTCAGCGTTTCATCCTCTTCACCTTCCAGGCTGAGGCCCTCGAACTCGAAACCGGCAAGCAGACTTCCGTCATTGCAAAGAACGATTCCGGAGTCCACCAAACCAAACCACGGAGCAAGCTCTGACAGGCTGCTGGCACCTTTTCGCGGCTTAGTGATCAAGTCCTCAAGATTTACCATGGAAGGCCTTTACCCCAACCTTTTGGGCGATTTTTGTAGTCTTTTTTGCGTGGCAGACTGTCGTAGACATGGCTCTCCTTGAGATAGCTCTCAAGGACGTCCATCCATGCGGGATCACGTTTGGTGAGCCATTTGGCGATGAGCCACAGGAGTAAGGCGCACGGAATAATCCAATACACCTTCGCCACGAACGCGAAGCTGCCCCCCAAAACAATCACGAGGAATGCATTCAGGGGGATTCCCATAAACAGCTTCGGTCTGTTCAGGGACCGATGAAATACGGAGCCACGCCGCATTTCAACCTGCATCAGACAAGCAACTTGCGGTACCCAGTTTGCTGGCCACGCTGTCAACGCCCATGACCCAGGTGCCAATGCCTTGGATCAGCGCGAAAATCACGATCACCACGATGATCTTGGAGAAATCGATTTTGGCAACCAGGCCAATGAGCAGCGTGCCGACAACAACGAGAATGAATGCCCAGACGGCCAGCGGGCCTGTGAGGAAGTTGTAGATCGAGCACCCAAACGTGCCGAGCAATTCGGAATCGATTGTTCCCTCCGCGGCACGGGCTGCCTGCATGAGGCCACCATAGAGTGCAGTGCTGGCCGCTGCGAACTTGGTGAACTTGCTGGTCTTGGTGGACACGGCGGATTTGATGGACTTAGACATTGAGGACCCCTTCTGAAAAATCAGTGAACACATACTTCTTCTCACTTTTGTCATACCCGTCCACACGATAGATTTCGCCGATCCGGCGAGCACCAGCGTGCATGCTGATATGAATCAACCACTTGATTGAGTTGCTGATACGATTCTGAATCGCCTCATAAGGAAGACGGGCTGCTTGGAGCACCAGGTCTTCGAGACGAGAGAGCCCATCACGGGCAGAGTCGGCGTGAATCGTTGTGCAAGACCCGGGATGACCGGTATTGCAGGCATTCAGAAAATCAATAGCCTCAGGGCCACGCAGTTCCCCGAGCACAATCCGATTCGGGCTATACCGCATTCCAGCCATCACGGCACGTTGGGCCGTCACCCCTTGTTCAGGGTCGCACTCCAGCACAACCGAATTGGGCGCCTCGACACGAAGCTCATGCACTTGCTCGATAACAAACAAACGCTCTTTCGGGGGAATGATCGCCAACAGTGCGTTGACAAGAGTCGTTTTTCCTGAATAGGTACCGCCGATAATCAGGAAGTTTTCGTTTGCAAGGACAATTTGCTTGAGCAAGTCCGCTTGAGCCTGGGTAGTGACCTTATTTGTGACATATTCATCGAGGGTGACTACCCGTGAAGCATGGCGCCGGATGCACATGCTTGGGCCCTTGATTGCGACTGGTGGCAGCAACGCCTCAACGCGCATCCCGGGGAGGCGGGCAGAGAGAACATACTGCTCCCTCGCGGTACCCACTTCCTTCTCGTTCATCGCTGCGATGACCGCGATTGCACCGCTGATAGCCGAGGCAGGCAGGAGCACATCAAGCTTACTGTCTCGCCCACCTACGCGCACAAAAACATCGTTTGGGCCGTTGATCTGGATTTCGTTGATGTTTTCATCTTCCAGATACTGCCGAATCGGGGCGAGCGAGCCATAGACACTCGCGAGGCATCGGGCTGCGTATGAGGGTGAGTGCAGTTGCATGCGAGTGAATTTACACACGCACAAGCATCGAAAATCTCGTTAACTCGCCCATGCCGGGCACTTAAAACAATCTTGTTCGCACACGCGTCCAGCCGAGCGCACGCATGCGCTATGCCAGATGCATCTGGACACTGAACATCATTTCCGCGCATTCCCCCTGCTAGCGCACCTATTGATCAGCAATAGGCTCGCGGAAACCGTGGTAGGTCGAATGGGTGTTAACACCTTTGCGCTCGGGTTGTCGAAACGAGAAACCCACGCTATAGCTTTGGCTTAGCGGCGCGAGACATGAAATCTCCCACCGCTAAACACCCAAGGGCGTTATAGCGGGGGTTTCTTGGGTCAACGACCAGAGCGCCGGGGTGTTGCCACCCAAACGACTTACCGCAGTCTCACCAAGCGTAGAGCGCATTTCTGCACCCGGTTCGGAGCCTTCCGCCCCTACCTTTTGTCTTGTGATCCGGCACTTCTTCTTTTCTTTTTTGACACCCTTGCCAGCCAGCAATTGCCTGACCCCGCGAGCGGCAATGACTTTGGCCGCGTTATGGTCTGCATGGTCGGTGTGTCCACAGCTTTGGCAGACAAACTCGGATTGAGAAACCCGGTTGTCCTGGTGAATGTGACCGCATGGGTCGCATTCCTGCGAAGAATAAAACGCCGGTACTTCGATCACCAGCTTGCCTTGGCGGCGAGCTTTGTATTGCAAAAACACTTTGGTCTGGCCCCAGGCGGACGCCAGAATGGCTTTGTTGAGCCCGGACTTGGCAGCGGCCCCATTGCGCAGCCAGCGCCCTTGCTCGTCTTGTTTGGGCTTGGCCTTCTTGGTCATGTTCTTGACCTGGAGGGCCTCAAACACAAAAAGCTTGTAGCGCGTGTCCGTCGCTAAAACATGGCTGGTCTGGTGCGCCAAATCCCGGCGCACATCACCGCCATAACGCTGATAGCGTGCCACCTTGCGTTTGGCTTTAACCCAATTGCCCGAGCCCTTGGTTCGGCGGGCCTGACGGCGTTGCCAGCGCTTCTTGTGCTTTTCCTGCTTTGCCAGTCGCTTGATCTGAACCGGCAAAAAATCAAACCGCTGGCCATCACTGCCCGCCAGTGGCAAGGCGACGCCACGATCCAGGCCCACGGTCATGGCCCGCAGCTCAGACGCATCGAACTGCATGAGCCAGGCCGTAGTTTCTTTCTCGCTGGGCTCCATGACTCCATCGTCGCAATTGAACGAGACGTGCCATTGGCCTGCATGAATGCTGATGTGCAACGAGGCAGGCGGCTTGTAGTCCTTGTGCGCTTTGAATGCCAGCACACCCACGGGATGTTTCTTGGTGCCAATGTAGAGCTGGTGGCCGGTGATTTCGCCCGTGGCACTGTCCACGACTGGCGTGAACTCAAATAACTCGGACGTTACCCAAACAGCCTGTTTGCTGTGTTTTTTGTGAATGGCTGGCCTGCCGCCGAGCTTCTGAAAATAGCGGCTGTACGCCTGTTTCCACAAGACTGCAGCGTTGCGCAAAATCTGACTGGGTACATCAGACAGCCAAGGCGTGAGTTCGGTTTTGAAATGGCTGTATTGCTGGTCAATGGGCGCGAACTGGCCCGTGTGCGCCAAAGACTTGCGCGCAAAGCGCCTGAAATACTGGTCTTCGCTCACCTTGGCGTTGTAAACGTAGCGCTGGCAACCAATCCATTGCAGCAGGGTTTTGGCCTGTGCGGGAGTGGGGTAGCAGCGAAAACGATTGCCGATTTGCATGTATCCATAATCATGGCAAATTGATTAAGGCGCAAGCATGGAAAACGACAATCGCTCTAGCTCTCACGCTGTTTTTAACATTAAGCTGCATATCGTTTTCGTGACGAAATACCGGCGCAAAACACTCTCAACCGAAGTGCTGGCGTACCTCAAAGAAGCGTTCTCTGACTGCCTGATGGCATGGAACTGCAAACTGGTCGAATTTGGCGGGGAACCTGATCACGTCCATTTGCTGATCGACATCCATCCGGCGTTGGATATTTCGGTGCTGATCAACAACCTCAAGACGGCCAGTGCCCGGCGCACCAGAAACCGCTTTGCCCAGCATTTGGCACCGTTCTACAGCAAGCCCTTGTTCTGGCACCGGGCCTACTTTGTGGGCAGTGTGGGTGGCGCTACGCTGGAGACGGTACGGGCCTATGTGGATGCGCAGGGGACTGAGGAACACGCAAGAAAAGCCGCAGCAAAGGCCAAGACCAACAGCCTCCGCTAGACCCCCTCCTGGCGATTCGGCTTTGCCTTAATGCCGCTTCGCGGCCACCTCGCCTAGCAGGGGGAATGCGCGGATTTAGTGTTCATGGACGGGGAAAGAAGTCTAAATGCCCATGAATCGCCGTGAAGGCAGTGTGGGCAGCAGCGCGGCTGAGTCTTCCTGTTGATCCACCAAAGAGGTGAACATTGCACCATGGCGATGAAATACACAGAAAGGACAGCGCTTTGATTCTTGTGCGAATGATCGTGCGCGGACGACGAAAGAGCTTGAGCAGTTGTCGCATGCCTGGAGGATCAGCATACCAGAGCGCTCACCATTGATGAGCTCGACAAACGAATCAAATTTGATAACTGCATCCGCTGCGTTGGTGCGGAAGGTTGTGATGTAAGTTTGGTAAATCTCAATGAGATGGTCGATGTACGTACCATCCGCAACGGCCTCAACAAGGCCGATACGCTGCGAAATTCCCATCAACACGCTACCATGATAGCGCTCATCCAATCGCGCAAGGAATTGAGGACTGGTCGCCTGCATGGGTTTCCCGCGGTGAATGCGCCCATTGATCCTCAGCCGCTCGGCGACCGCCTTGGCGTTTCCTTGGATCTCTTTATCAGAATAATCCAGATCGAGTAGGGTTTTTAGTGTGCCTGGCCTGGCACCCATGAGGACGAGGTTTTCAAAGCGCTCCCACAAATCCTTATTGGCAAGGAACAGAACTTTGAGTGACGTTTGAGTGAGGCCCACGATACACCTCAAACATTGAAATTCAGTACGGTTGAACTGATGGCGAAGGTGTCGCGCTGAACATCTCCCAGATGTCGCGCTTTGGCAGCATGCCAAATATATGCCGACCTGACCTGGAGCCGACACATCGGATGCCCCAATGCAGCAAGCTTCCGGACGTCACCGAGGGTACAGCGCCTCAGGAATGAAGCGGTTGTGCGAGGGAGTGCCCAGCGGATAGACGATTTGAGATCTCCACGGACGGCAGCATTCCATCTATTGAGTAGCAGTTCCTCATTTTCGCGAACCGAACCATTGGCATCTACATCCGTAAGCACGCGCATCGCCATTCCGTTGGCAGAACTCAGCATGTTCTCCATGGCGTGTGCATCTACACTGATTCTGAAAAGCGGTATTGATGTCGCTGCAGCCCTGCAAACCTCACCGCGATCAAGTGCAACAAGGATCTTGGCAAACTCGAAGTCCATGCCCAAGTCCAACCGGTTTCGCTCATCCTGACGGACCAACTCCCACCTTCGTATCAGAGCGGATTCATTTTCTTCCCTGATGGGCCTATCAAATAGTGCGATGTTCATGCTTGCCTGCCGTTACGTACGACCTTTTCTGCTTACTACATTCCAGATGACATGTTTAATTTGTTTGCACACTTTAACACATGTTTACATTCTTTCAGTTTTTGGGCAAGCAGCGCACCAGTGAGCGTGCCCCAGTGTGACCTGGAAAGCTTGCTGGACGAGTTTGAAAAAAACGCTTGGCGCTGGTGCGGGGCGACTCGGGCTCCGGCGACGAAGCCATTGTGCTACAGTTGGAGGGCAATACAAGCCCGACCTGAGACGCCTGCATATTTTGCAAACACAGTGACTGCATGAGATCAACGTTCAGCATGCAAACTGTTAACATTACACAACAATACCGCCGCCTTGTAACGCGTTGATTGGTGAGGCTTCCCCAAACCTCGCTCAAGGTGCTGCGATCGCTCCTAAGGCCCCCAGGTCATCGTCATGGCTCAATCAGTGTTTTCCAGAAGATTTGCTGACCGTTTGAGGGTTCTCCTCACAGAGCGGGGTTTCCCTGCGCGGCGCATTGATTGCGTCAGAGCGTTTTCACATGAAGTCGAGGTTGATGTCGCTCTCGCAGAACACATCCTTTCAGGGAACGCAATGCCGAGCTGGGAGCAGCTTGCCACCATTTGCTCTGCATTTAATGTGGAACCGGGTTATTTCCTCGACTCTACTGCGAGCGCCCCAGAGCCTAAATTGTTGAAGGCAAAAGGTGCCATGGGCGGCGAAACAATTGTCTGGAATCCACCGTCTGGAATCGGCAGCAAAGATACCGCATCGCCTTCACAAGAACTCCGCTGGGTCACTGGCAGCCACTTGCCGAACAGCAACATTCGCCCCACTGACGTTGTAATTTTCGGCAACGGCTGCTCTGCGCCCATTAGAGCCAACCATGCTTACATGCTTGATGAGAATGGCGATTTCAACGCAATGCTGTGCGAACAGATCCACCAGCGGGCAGGCGTATTCAAGGTCTTTCGCAACAATTCGGAATCCCCTCTTCTCTTGCCATTGAAAGAGGATGGAACATTGAATGACTCCGAGCTATCCAATCTGGGCTATTGCGGCGTTGGGCCTATCCTTGGAACCATCCGTTCGGCCGCCAACTTCTTACTCCTTCCAACGTAGACGACACCACCGATAGCGCCCAAAAGAAAAGCCAGCCTGGCGAAATGCAAGGCTGGCTTTTTTTGAGTGTGCCGCAAAGGTTATGCCGCGCGAATATCTGCGAGATCTTCGCCCGCCCTTACGGACCGAATAATCATCGTTCTGACACGCTCCTTTCGCATGCGCTCAGCGAGCTTGTGAGCCGCTTCTGCGCCTGGGTTCCAGCGCGTTCCATCGCGGCGGATCTTGGGGTCGTTGTCAGAGAAGATGCAAAGCTTTCGAATCCTTCCCTTTAGGTGGTCAGGAATCTCAAAATTTGCAAGGATGCTTGCAGAGTGGCAAGCCCATGCTGGGATGGACATCATGAGACTGCCGTTGTATGCCGTCTCAATGCCCTCTCCGACGCCAAGCTCATCTCCCTCCACATCCATCAGACGCAAGGCGAATGAATTTGAGCCGACACCCACATCTGTCTTCTTGACGTTGGTGACCGGCGCCTTTTGGCCATCGGGCATCAGGTAGGTTTTATGGACCTGGACGAGATTGCCATGAGAATCGAAGCCACGAACAATCATCGCGGGATAGCGCCCGACCAGAACGGGGCGACCGTTGGGATCTGCTGGGCGCTCCCAGTATTCAAGCGCCGGGTGGCAACGAATCGACGGATCGATGCTGCTTATGCCAGGAACGCGCCGGCGCAGGTAGAGGTCTACTGGGTCACCCGGGCGGACCTCATGCGCACCATTCCAGATGCCCTGCATCTTCTGGATTCGGCGACGCCGCTCGTGGTCGGTCATGTCGGCGCTGTCAAACGACCGCTTGACGGGGGTGATCGCTGCTGCGGCAGGGTTGCCATCGTAGTAATCGTGAATCCATCGTGCTGTCTCGGTCAGGTCGCCGTGCCCAAGATGACGCTGCAGGAACTGCATCCCGCCCATGTAGCTTCCGGCAGTGCAATCCGTGCACACCCAGAGGCCCTTTCCCTTGTCCGCAAAACGGAACCGGTCCTTGCCTCCGCAAAAGGGGCACGCCTGGTGTCGTTTATTGAGAATCTGGGCTGGCACATGAGCCGCTTCCAGAAGCGCTGCCCAGCGGCCGTCAACACGCTCAGTTGCAAGCATTTTTAGCTCCTAAAAAAAGGAGCCATCACCCCAGAGGGACGATGGCCCCTGTGGGTGTGAAAGGTAAGGCTGGCAGTAACCAGCTACGAAGCGATTGCCGCTTTGATGCTGTCATTGTGGTGTGCTTTTCACTATTTGTCATCCATTTGCGGTAACGGTTTTTCAAACACCCATCAGGCAGGCGCTTGAAAAACCGCCCTCTCTGCATGCAGAGAGGGAGGCTGGATATGCAACGGGGCTACAAGCGATCGTTGCGGAAGACTTGTTCCAGGGCTGGAGCCAAGTCGTGCACCGTTTTGACAACGGCGCTGCGTGGAATGAAGGTTTTGAGTCGGCCTTCAAGTTGTTCACCGATACCGATACCGATGACTTCAATGTCACGCTCCTGAGCGAGCTTCATCTGACTGAATACCTCGCTCGAATCACGAGGACTACCATCTGTAATCACCAGCAGAAGCTTGCGCATGGTCCGCTGACGCTCCAGATAAGGAATGACATCGGCCATCGCGCCGCCCAGTGGTGTCCCACCGATAGCGCGGATGGTTTGCATCGTCCTGCGCGCCTTGGATATCTGTCCTCCGAAAGGCAGGATGGTTTGGCTGTAAGCACCAGCAGCCGGAAAGACTGCGAGTGAGCACTTTGCGCCCGAGGTGCGTGCCATGGCTTCAGCCAAGGCGATGGTTACATCGGATGCGCACTGGAGGCTTCCAGCCATCGAACCCGATGTATCCAGCAGGATCTGCACGCTGATATCGATTCCACTGCGTGGCTGTGGTTTGCGAAAAACAGCGACATCGCCGAGGCGCTTGAGACGCCACATGCGATTGGCTGCAACTCGCGGCCCCGCTGGGACATAACCATTGCATTTGGGTTTCTTGTCTTGAAAGACCCGGAGTAAGGTAGCAACGAGGCGGCCATCGCAGACAGTGCCCACCTCCAACATGCCATCACGGCGAGCGATCAGTGAATCACCCCCACCCAGACACCAACTGGTGGCATCAAGAGCCTGAGCATCGCTGAGTGCGACTGCCACGCCCTCTTGCATGGGTGCCGATGGTTCGGCGGGGCCTTGAACTATCGCTTGTGCGCATTCCTGACTTTGCTGCCCTTCGTCGGCGCTTTGGCTGATGACGGCAATCTTGTCGATCTCGTTCGCTTGTTTGCCTTCTGTCGAAGGCTCGCCATTGGCAGAGCAGACCCTGGCATCAGCCATTCCGGCCGGTTTGGCAGGCTGGGCATCGCTTGAGGCTTTGCCCGCGCCATCCTGGTTTGCGCTGTCTGAAGAGCCATGGCCAGCTTGAGCGCTCGACATGTCGGCGGCACTGGATTCCCCGGTGGCTTGCGCACCCGCTGAATCTCCAGCGCCCTGCCCTTGGTCAGAGCTCGATGGAGCGTCAGACGCCTGGTCACCTTCTTGCGGCTGGCCACTGCCAGCTTGCCCGCCCGACATACCAGCCGAAGCGGCTTCACCGGGCGCTTGCGCACCCGCTGAATCGCCAGCGCCCTGCCCTTGGTCAGGGCCCGATGGTTGGCCTGGTGCTTGACCGCCTTGTGGGGACTGATCATTGCCGGCCTGATTCTGGGGCGCCTGGTTGGGCGGCGATCCGCCAGGGGCTTGGCTATTGCCTGCCTGTTCCTGCTTTTGCGTTGTATCACCCTGCTCGCCGGAGCGAGACTCGGGGAAAAGACGTCGTGCCAGATTGGCGTAGTCTTCCGAGTTCTTGCACTGCAGCAGGCCGTCATCGAGACACATCAGAAGCTGTGACGTTTCATCTGTGCGAAGTCCGTTGAGGACATCAATAACGGTCCGGGAGAGCTCGCCATCAGCAGACGCCGATTGCATGAGTGCGTGGTGCATCGCAGCGAAGAACACGAGTTCCAGCGGTGATACCGCAACCTTGCTTTCCGAGGGCTGTTCGGCCCTGGAGACAAGCATCCGCATCTCCAGTTCCTCCACAAAGCTCTGGATGTAGCGTTCGCAGAAGAAGTAATTGGCAACCACCTTGGCGCCTACAGCCCCAAGTTCCATGGCTGCCGTTGCCAAGCGCTGCATGCCCTCCTGCTCTGGCCACGCCGAATCGAAATCCGGGATGGCCGCAACATTCGTAGCAAGCAAGCCCAGGCCCGTGCGGGACAGGAGTTGGTTTTCCGTTTCTCCCCCCTGCAATTGCGGGAGTGCGATTCTTCGATCTGAAAGAGCATTCAGCACAGGTTCAACCCCGTTGCTGATGGGCTCCCAATGGACCTCAGGCTTGCGCCCGAGGCCCACGGAGAGCAGCCCTTCAATCATGGTCTGATTGATGTGACTGTTCATGGTTTTCCTTAAAGGAAGGAACTGCCAAACTCAATGGGTTGCATCGAGGCTGGCTGGATGGCTGGAAATGCCACACCGGAATCCGGCTGGATTGCTGGCGCGACGCTTTCGAGCGATTCGGTCTGCACGACGACCTCGGTCCGCGGCGGCTCGACCTGAATCGCAGATTGACCAGTCGTTACCGTGGCGGTGGGCTGCTGCTGGGCACCATTCCAGGCCATTTCTGGTCCGAAATTCATGGTGACCTCGGCAATCCGGGCGGCTTCGACCGGATCAGCCAGCGTCCTGGCCAGAGACCAGATGCTGATCAGGCCGGGACCGGTGATGGGCCCGTTGTCCGGGACCTGGCGCAAAGACCATTCGATGAGTTCCGCCAGCGCGTTCGCCGATGGATCGACGAAACTGAAGCTGCGCAGCTTTGCCATCGTGCGCTTGAGGGGGCGCAAGGTCTTCTGCGTGATGGCTTCCTTGACTGAGCTGGCGTTGCCATCGGACTTGATGAGGTATTTGGTCAGAAGGTCATTCGCCTCGGCGGCGCATGCCTTGAACAATTCCCCCTTGAGTCCCTGCAACTGGGAGACATACATGCCGTTGGCAGCATGCTCACCAGCGCCGACTGGCTGCTCCACTGCGTAGCAGTGGAAGCCAAAATTCAGCTTGCCGCAGACAGTCTGGGCATCCGGGATTCGGCCCAGAAGATGGGCGTTGCCAGGATTTTCCCGCTTCCACTTCGTGCGCCACGCGTCGACCTGCTGGTCGTAACGCATGAACAGGTCCTGGGCAGCCGCATCGAACTTGGCGCCAATGGTCTGGAGACTTTGGTACACCGAGTCGAATTTATCGTCCGGAATACCGATGGCGCCGAGCAGTGGCAGGCCGTTGTCTTCGAGAAGACGGATGGCCTCGTTCTTGAGGCGCTGGAAAACACGCACCTCCTCGGGATCGCAGATCTTCACGCTGCCCATGCTGGCCAAGGCCGATGGGGGCAAGGTGCTGATGCTGCTGTCGTAGGCTTGGAGGTGCTCACGTTTGAGCGCCTGACGCCCGCCCCAGAGATGGATATCGAGCGTAACGCAGATCAGCTTCTTGGCGCTGATCACTTTGACTTGAGCAGTCATTTTGGTGTCCTTTTTCGGCATGAAAAAGGGCACCAACGCCTAAAGGGCGATGGTGCCCTTCAGGGGTGGTGATGGATGCGAAAAAACGCATCAGAAAGGATGCGGCAAGCGCATCAAGATTGCATAAAGCAGTCGAGTCCCATTCTATGGGTTCAATGCTTTTTGACAAGCGGTTACTGCCAGACTGTTGAAAGTGCTGGCAACGAGCTGCCCATTGCGCAGGCCGTGCTTGCGAATGTCCGCCTTCAAAGAATGCGGCAATCGACTTGCAAGAGAACCAGGCGCCAGGTATTCGTCCTCACTGAAGAAAGGGAACGACCCCAGCGTCTTCGCCAGTTCACAGGATGCACGGTAGGCCATACGTGTTTGGCGCATGACCACCTCATCGACGAACTCAACCGATGCCGGTGAATTTTGCTTGATACCCAGCATCGAGACAGCGCCAGCAAGCCCCAGGATGCTCAGCACGATCCGACGCTTGGACTCGGCCTCGCTTTTTTGCTCTGGCAAGGGCCAATGATTCACGTCAATGGCGCGATCAAGCATTTCGACTGCAATGGCCACGTCCTTTTCAAAGGCCATGTAATCGAAAGACGCGGCATCCGTATATGGGTTGCGCACGTATTTGGTCAGGTTCATGCTGCCCTGCATGCAGGAACCGTAGCTGGACAGCCCCTCCCCCGTGAAGGTAGCCACAGCGGCCGTCTCCACGTAGGACAAGCAATTGCCCCGGTTGATGCGATCGATGTAAACAGGCAGATACTCTGACCCTTCATGCACGATGCGTTGCCACAGCTCGCGGGCCCGCACAGTTTTGTAGACATGCACCCCTTTGGCCCCGTTCGCCGCTGACACGGCATCCTTGGTGGGGGCTGCTTCATGCACCAGGTCAAACGGCAGATCCCGTTCAACCGCGTCCATGAATTTGTCAGTGACCGCAACACGCATGGTGAAGGTGGCCAGCGTCGAGCGCACATGGGCGGCATTGACATCGAGGAAGTCTTCAATGTCAGGATGATCGACACGCAACATGCCGATCTGAGCGCCGCGGCATTCGCGGTCACCAACGATGGTCTCGCACATGCTGTCGAAAAGCCGCATGTAGGAAATGGGGCCCGAGGCACTGCCCCCGGTCCCTTTCACATACGCACCTTTGGGACGGATGGGGCTGAAGTCGTAACCTACTTTTGCACCCAAACGCATGGTTTCTGCGGCCTGCCTCAGCGCATCAAAGATGCCGGGCACGCCATTGCTGACACCCGAAATGGTGTCGGAAAGAGGCTGAACAAAGAATTCAGCCATCGTGGCCGATTGCTCACAGCCGGCAGCTTGGACGATGCGGTCATCGGGCGTGAACCCCGAGTGCATTGCGGCCATAAAACGTGCTTCCTGCCCCTTATCCACAGCGAGCGCCTTGGCGACGGACTGCAGCGGGTTTTGAGGCTGGGCTTCACCTTCGCGATCTTGTGGATCACGGTCGAAACGTGATTCGATTTTCATGAGGACTCTCCAAAGTCGGTTGATGGAAAACAGGCAGACGCCCGCCTTTGCCAACTCTGGTAGGAGCAAGCAAAGGCTGGCCCCTAAAGGTCCGTTGAGGGTTTGACTCGTGCTAACCGTGTTGGTCAGCGATGATGGGGATGGGTTTGCGGTGACCCAACAACCGTTTGTTGCGTTGAAACGCAAAAAACCATTTACCTGGCCCCGCGCGATAAGCCCAGGGACAGGTAAATGGTTTGATGGCAGTGCGGCTGTGGACCGCGTATGTTGGGAGCTGGATGAACCAGCTGACTCGAATGTATGTTGGTAAGAGATTCTGTCAAGCAGATGCGTCGGCTCTTGAAACAAAACGCATTTCTTTGTGCAGCGAGGCCTTTTGTGCTTGAATGGATTTCGCTTTACTCGCACGGCTTTGCCATGCGTTTGGATGTCCATGGCTGAGGACACAAAAATTCAGCGCCACTTGCTTCCCACGGAAGCATCAACAAAACCCGCACGGGCACCATGCCCTACGGGACAGTGCCCTCCTTTTTTTCACAGGATTGCACATGACATTCACTAACAACCCTTCTGCGGCCTCTGCAATGCAAGCTGCAGATACGCACGTTGCGTTTCAGAACGTCAACACACCCAAAAGCTCGACACGCTTTGCCGCAGCACCCGTTGACATGGTTCATCCAACCGTGCGTGTCCGTGAGATCGGTCACACGGAAGAATGGGCTGAATGGCGCATATTCCGGGACCTGACAGATCGTTGGGGGGAAGTTAACTGGTACGACGCGGCCAAGAAGCCCATCGAGCAGTTGGAGGGGAACCCCGCACTGCTCGCGCACCTGTGTGCGCAGATGTGGGATGAACTCACCTTCATCGTCTGCAAGGACGGCGCCTTCGGTGTTCTGTTCGAAGCCGAATTCTGCTCACGCGAAAGCGAACGGAATGTGGCGACGCAATGCAACATTCTTGAGAGCAGCTGGTACAAATCGCTCAAACCGCATGATGTGGTGATCAAGGCGCTGCTTGGCGGCCTGAATAAGCTGGCCGAGCGTTTCCCCGGTGTGCAATTCGGGGTGCCTGACGAATCCGTGATTGTCGAAAATCGGCCTGCGGTCTGGGCATTCGTGCCCGATGGCTTGCTTGATGCCCATCAGCGCGAAGAACTGGGTCACGCCATTCTTGATCTGTAAAGATCGTCCCTGTCAAAGGGAAACTTCAAAAGCCCCGGGGCATATTCGCGCCCTCGGGGCGCGTCATGCTCCTCAAAAGAGTACACCATGACAACAGCAACAGAAACTGCGCCCGCTGAGGCCCAGACAACAACACCTCTGTACGTGCGCACCATTGCGGATGCGCTCGAAAAGCACCTGGAGGCCGCCAACACCTCTGTCCATTGGGCGCAGGCTGCAGGCGATGAAACGCCCTGGGGGGCGCCCAAACTGACCTGGCCAGATGATGCATGCATTGGCTATCTCATCCATGACGGGAACAACGAGGGCACGATCCTCAAGATCGTCCATCGGCCGGACCTCTACGGGCGAGAAGCCGTCATCCCGCTCATCACGGTCAAATTTCTGCGCTGCATGAAAAGCGTTTTTCAGGAGTGCGTGCATGCCATGGAGTTCATCAACCAGATGGACACACAAGGCATGCTGGCAAAACAGATGGCCGCTCCCAAGCGTTACGGCATTTGATGGACACATGGCCACATTTCCGTAATATGCGGCGCATCTCGCATCCTTGCGGATAGTGCGCTCGTTTCGCACACCAACATCATCAACCCTATGGGCCACGCGCCCATGGGTGTGTGGTCTTTCTTCTGGAGAGATCCCGATGACAACAATCACCGAAGTGGCACAGTCACTTCCGTCGTATGTGCTCTATCCCGACCAGGACTACGATTCTGACTGGCTTGGATCACAGCTTCTCAAAATCTGGATCGCTGCACGCAAGCAGTTGTGCAGCGGCAAGATCAATCACAAAGAGTTCACGCAAGCGCTCGTCAACGGCGTGCAAGAGCTTTTCGACTGGCAAGCGCAATTTGTGCAGGCCTGCGAGGACACCGACATCAAACCGAATCGCCGGGGTCTGTTTGGAGCGTATTGCAAGCTCCATGCTGACAACGCCTTCGACGCCATCCCTCAAAACCTCCATGCCGAACTGAGTTGGATTCCGACCTGGGACGGCAGCTCTGTCGATGAGATGTACGAGCGCTTGGGCATCCAGTCCATGCGCGGCCGGAACACCGACTTGGCAAGTGTGGTGCCTGGCGCCTGGCTTGAAGTGCTGCTTCAACTGGTGAACCAGTCATCTGCGGCAGTCCTCAAGGCTGCACGCCTGTTGCGTGGCGCAGATGGCCTGGAATTCACCAAGAAATGTGTTCAGGCGCAATTCGTGGTGAAGAACGACCCTTCGCGCCCGAGCCTGATGTCGCCCGAACAGGTGATCACGGCCATCGAAAACGCGTATGAGGGCGCGGTGCCCACATTCCACTGCGAGGTGAATGTCAAAGCACTTTTCCTGATGGCTCCTGGTGCTGCCATGCGAATGAGCAGCGCCAAGGGGCAGGTTCACCTCGGTTTCCACGAAGGCTTCAATGGAGCCGGGTACATGGATTCCTACGCGGGCGAAATCGTCATTCCAGCGAATGCGGCGGGTTTTCTCAGCAGCAAAAACTGGAATTACGGCATCGACAGCGTTTACGGGATTGTCAAATCCTGTTTCTACACAACACCAGCAGCTGCATAGCTTGCAGGATCGGGGCCAACCCCGCTTTCATCAACCCATTGGGGCCAACCCTTTGGGGATGGCTCCTTTCCTATTGGAGTCCATCATGCCCGGTGTTACCGACATCGTGTTTGCGCCGTTTCCTTGCGAAGAGACGAGCGATAAATTGGTCCACCCATGCTTGGTTATCGACTGCCGTGGCGGAAATTTGTTTGAGGTGGCCTACGGGTCATCCAAACGCGTTTGCGTCCACGGTCATCTTGATTCCGAGCTGGTGATTTCAGACCAGGTTGAAATGGCTGCATGTGGCTTGGTCAAACCAACGCGGTTCGACCTTGGGGTTCGGGCCACGATCTACATCCATCCATCCCGCGCCATTGCAGGATCGCTGCCTGGCACATCGATTGGCCGCTTGTACCGGGCGGCCAAACATTGCAAGCTGATTTGAGCTTGCCAATCGGCTCTTTTGGGGTAAGGTAAAGAAAACCCCCAGGAGCCACCCATGAAACAACGAACCAGGAGAAAGAAAATCACTCAATCCGCTAATGGGCGATTCAAGCAAGCGCCCGGCGAAAGCTCGTACCAGGGCCTCAAGGACCTGTTCCGTGCACACGGACTGCTTGACAACAATGGTCAGGAAACCGAAAAGGGTCGCAAGGCCCGCACCGAGTAACCAAAGGCGCTCGCGCCACTCAACAAAAAGCCCTCGCCGTTTATTGCGGCGAGGGCTTTTCTTTTGAATGGGTTGATTGATGGGGCTGGCATGGAGCCAGTTAAACAGCGCAGCGCTGCAGGTGCCGTCAATGCAATGGGGTGATACGTTCCGCTCCACTTCTTTGACAAGGGTTGGGCACAGCGGTAGATTGAGCAGACTTCGGCCATTGCGCTGTCGATCTGGACATGTGCCAGACCCTCCATCCCATCAACAACCATGTTGCTCGGATGAATCCTTTGACCCCACGGGCACACCATTCCCGTGGGGATGTTGTGCCCATCATTGAAAGCACAACATGCACCTGCACCAACCAAAATACTGGTTCCAGGCGAAAGGCCTCGATTTCGAGGACTACCGTCACAGCCCCGTTTACCGGGCACATTGCGTCACGGCGAAATTTGCGGTGCGAATTCTTCGTGAAGGCACCATCGGCAGTTGCTCCCATTCAGGACACTACGATGATGCAAGTCAGTTCCGCATGCTCCGCTCGCACCGTGGGCCTGCAGCCAATGCGCTTCGCTCCATGGTGGCCAAGCGTGTTGCGGCAGAACGCAAGCGCATCCGCCAATTCGGCCAGGTCATGCGGGAAGCACAGAAGGAGGCATATCCCGATGCCTACGTCCGCGCACACATCGAAGCCTCTGCGGCTTTGGCGCGTGGTGAAATCCGCGCTTTCTCCGTGAGCAGCTGCCCCGAAAGCGGCCGGGTGATTCACTACGAAACGCATCAAGGCTGGTGCCCCGATCCCGCCTTTCGCGACTTCGACCCCGAAATGGAGGCCACCTGTGATTGAATGGAATCTGGTCTCCACGAAGAGGCAACTTTTCTTTGCGTTTATCAGAGCAACGCACACGCTGCCCGTCGCATCGCTGAGGAGCATTGTGGCCAACAAGGCACACAGCAGCCCTCGGTATCGCGCTGCAGCACTGCGTAACCTGATGCAGGCGGCGCCCCTGGATGTAACCCTGGGGCGACCGTTTGCAGAGAAACGCATCATCGTCCGGCTTCATTACGGCGTCTGACAATCCGCCCCCCCGCCTGCCTGTGGCAGTCAGTGGGGGGATGTGGACACCATCATTTTTTGAACTTCGGGCCAGCGGCTGACCTGGGGCTGTGAATACTTCAACTGGCTGCGCCGGCGTGAGTCTGGCCACGGTGGACCTGCCCAGCGTCACAGCGACGAAGCTCTGCTGGCGTACATGCGCGCCATCCACGCCGAGGTGAAGGGGGAATACGGTTGGCCACGCATGCACAAGGAACTGCCGGCCCGGGGCATCCGAGTGGGCAAAGACCGGGTGCGCAAGCTCATGCAGCAGCACGGCATCAAGGCCAAGACCAAACGCAAGTTCGTGGTGACCACGGATAGCCGCCACAGCCTGCCGGTGGCGCCCGACCTGGTGCAGCGGCGCTTCAATCCGGAAGCCCCCAATCAGCTCTGGAGTGGCGACATCACCTACATCCCAACCGACGAGGGCTGGCTGTACCTGGCTGCGGTCATCGAGCTGTTCAACCGTCAGGTGGTGGGCTGGAGCCTGCAGCCGCACATGCAGGTCAGCCTGGTCAAGGACGCGCTGGCCATGGCGTGGTGGCGCCGCAGGCCACCTCCTGGGGTGATATTCCACAGCGACCGGGGCAGCCAGTATTGCAGCGCAGAATTCCAGGATGCGCTCAAGGGCTGGGGCGTGCGTTCATCGATGAGCAGGAAGGGCAACTGTTGGGACAACGCGCCGACCGAGAGCTTCTGGGGGCGACTGAAAACGGCCAGCGTGCATGGGCAAAAATTCGCCACCCGTGAGCAGGCAAGGCAGGCGGTGATGGACTGGATGCCCGCCAAGGGTGGGGGAAATGCTCTTACGAGCATGAATGCTGGTTTGCCTGATGGCACGGTCAGCAACCGTTCAGAACCAGCAGCATTACGCTGGAGGTGGTGAATTCAACTGTCCGAAACACCCGGTGGGCGCTTGGGAAAGCCCCGTGCCAAAAGGCACGAGGATTCATTGTTGGCTCGTGGCAGCGCTCAGACCTTGGGAATCAAGGGATAGACATAGATGGGGCTTACGTCGAGGCAGTAGGTGGCGCCTGAAGGGGTAGCTCAACACCCTCATGGAGCTGGCGCATCGCAAGGCTGACAAGGCGTTGGCGTTGGGGGTACTCGGCCGCGCTGCCCAGGTACCCATCCCCCAGCTTGAGCGTGACCTTTTCGCCGCACACCTGTACCTGCAGCACCGGCAGGCCAGCAGGGGTGTAGGTGGCGGCAGAGCGGGTTTGCTTGCGCAGATCCATCTCTTTTTCGCGAGCCTCTGCCATGCGCTGGGCTACCAGTGTTTTTGGGTCTTCGAGGTGCTTGTCGATTCTGCGAACGAGCTGCAACGTGGCGGGGACTGCTGGCATGCGCTTCAGATAGTCGGAGACCTCAGCCAGCATCTTCAGCGAGTCAGCCAAGACCAGTGCATCCTCTGGGGAGAGACTTGGGCTTTGCACCAACTACCTCGCAGCGGTCAGGGGTTTGACAGTCCAAGTTGAGCCATGACCAAATGAAGCCCTGCATCTGGGGCACTCATCACTGTAGATGCTGATCTGTGAATCACAGTTCGGGCAAATTCCCTGCGGCGCCTGAGCATCAGCCAGGCGCTTTCGCTCTGCGGCCTCTTGTTTGCGCAGCGCTTCTTCAGCAACAGGATCTGGCCACACGGGTGATGCATTCAACCGGCTCAGGTGCCCCTCAAACTCTTGCTGTGAGATTTCGCCTGAATCCTTGGCAAGATGGAGCACGGAGATACGCTGCTTGCGCCAATTGGGATCGCAAGATCGCATCCGCTGAAACACTGACGCCAGCACCACACGCAAGGCCGATGGCTCCATCTTGTCGTAGTGCAGATGCAGCTCGCCGAAGTTGGTGATCAGAGTGATGAAGGTGTGAATCTTCGAACGGGTGGTCAGCCCGTTGAGGATGGCGGAAATCGCCATCCCCTGCAGCGCACCCTCCACCCCGAAGCCGCCGCCTACAAAGCCACCTCCCGTGGTCACGGTGCCTGGGCCTGTGATTTCCAGCTCAGCCAGCTCGAAATAGGAAAAACGCGCGGAGCGTGTCTTGCCCTGCAATATGACACCCGACTGGGCAAACAACACATCCACTTGCTCGCCTGGGGCGAATGGAAACTCTGCACTGCCAAGGCATAGGAAGCCCTTGAGGCTGATTTCTGAGAAGTTCATGAGTATGGTTCGGAAAGATCAGCGGCAAGGCGCCAATACTGGATCGTCAGCAGGCACACCATTGGCGATGGCCATGGCGCGGTAGGAGTCATGTAGCTCTACACCGTCACATGTGGCATCCAGTTGGTGACCCTGCAGGTATTTGAGTCGAATGGCAAGGTTGTGATCCGCCCCGCGCAGCAAGAAACCCGCGCAAATGGCGGTGCGCTGGATGCCAGCCTCGTGGCAGGCGAAGATCTTGTTGCTCATGTCGTAGGCCGTCTCAGCAGAGTGCCGAAATGCCTCCGCTGGAAACTCCCCCACCGCGTCCACTCGCCATGGGCAGTTCGGACAGGGCTTCTTGCGATGAATCGCTGAACCAGGCGACTTCACAGAGACAACCTGGTGGTCGTCCCCATATGCATTGAGTCCAGCGTGGCGAACCTCAAGAATTTCGGACTTCCGTTCAGGTTTCATTGGGGTCTTGGGGGTCAACATGGTAGGAGCCCTTGATGCCCGCCACCGCCATCGGCCTTTCTCTGAGCGCGTACCAAAAGGTTCTCCGCGTGATCTGACGCCGCACCAAAAGGCCAAGAGCATTCGATATGTAATGGAGGTGGATCATAGTTACGTGCGCGAGCGCGAAAGGCATCGAAGGTTGGCGCTTCCCACTCATCTCCGTACACGGTAGAGAGAGAGTCAACGGCCTGCTGCTCGGCCTTGGCCGGGATGGCAGCGCGAAGCTGCCGGAGGACAGAACGCCCCTGTGCCTTGCGGCGATTGAGGGCGTAGAAGGCCATTCTCTTGGCCAGGCGACCCTCGGGCTTGCTCTTCTTCATGATCTGCTTTCCTTTCAGACCGTGACCGCCTCAACGGCCTTGGCCTTAATGCTCGAAAGCGCCGCAATAGCGACATTCAAATCCACGAGGTCCGACCAAAGATCGAACGTTGGCTTTGATTGACGGTCACCAAAACGAGGGTTCTCGACTTGGTAGTTTTCGTAAATCGTCATGACATCATCACAAGTCGAAATGATGGCCCGCGCGTCACCGCCTTCAACCGCGAATCCAATCTGCTCAAAGTGATGCAACGCATCAGCGAGGAACATGAGATCCAAAGGTGACCTTGCTGGGTCGGCTCGCTTGTTCCCAAAAGTGCCATAGCTGTAACCACCGTCGTTGTAGGCGCTGTACATCCGTATGGCTGTCGCAGTCGAACCGGCGAACTTCATGAGCTGGGCCAACTCGGTTGTGTAGTCATTGGGTTGGATCACGTGTTTTCCTTCAATTGGTTGGGCGTTGTTCAGCCAGAGCCGCATTCGCCTCATCTGCTAATGGCGGCTCTCAGAACCGGCAACATAGATGTGGCCAGGAACTTCGACATCGCCGCCATGGGCCGCAGCGATCATCATCGGTCGAATCCAGACCCGTCTGCGCAGCTTCGAGCCCTCACCATAGGGCTGCTGGCGCCAGTGACCCCGGCGCCAATGGGCGCGGACTCCCCCTCCCTCGACGGCGTGCTGATCACCCGTCTCGACCTCACGCCCCATCATCCGCACGAGCGCATAACCACTCGCTGTCAGCTGGGAAACCTGCTTCCTGCGCTTGACCAACGGCGCTTGGTGCCACCTCGCCACCACCTCAGAGGAAGAGTCTCGACCGGGCTCTGGTTCGACGCTCGATTTGTCAAACGACTCCAGATAGAACAGAGCATTGACCAAGAGGGCCGCGCCATCACGCATGAGACTGTGCGACTCTTGTGCGAAGTCACGACGGTGGGCATTGAGCGCCAGGTCATTGGCCGTATCACCGGGCTTGTCAGCGAATAGCGCCGTCTTTCGAGCGAGCGCCTTCTCAACGGCCTGCAGGACTGGAAGATTTTGCTCATCAGGCCGAATGTCAAGGAAGTACCCCGGCATTTCATAGCCTTTGCCGCGGGCTGACACTGTTGTAAAGCCAAACTTCAATCGAACGCCAGTTTCATCGAATGGAGTGCGCGCTACATAAGCGCCTTCCAAGTATTCAAAATCATCCTCGTAGGGCAGCTTGATCCGATCCTGTTTTCCAAAGCGGATGAAGAAAGCGTCATATGGCAAGTGCAGGCCTTCCAACGAACATTCGCCCAAGTCCGTCTCCGAGAACATTTCCACGAGCCTACCGCTCAGATCGAATATCTGACGGCCATTGAGTTCGTACTGCGCGACCAGCGGCACCCAGTGCTGGAGCCCCTCGATCTTGGCCGCGTAGTAGCCAAACATTTCCGGGAAGTCAGGGTGATCCCTAGAAGTCGCCACAAACCCCTCTGCGTAGAGCCGAATCAGATAGTCATCGATCATCCGATTCATATCGCTGGCGATCCGACCATCCGCCGACACACGCCCCTCTTTGCCGGCCAATGAGCCATATTTCCACCAGAGCTGGGTTCTCTGCCGGATTGGTGCATACGCGGACATCGAATCCTCTTGCATATATCTCTTCTTTCCTTCGTTACTGCATGACCGCACTGGTCACAATGCGGTACTCACCCCAATCACCCAATTTGCAGGGATGGCAAGCCATCTCGCCAAGTCGAGCACCGGGCCAGTTCGTTAAATACATGCGGCGGTTTTCAATCTCACGGGCAATGTGAGCATTCAGAATTTCTTCACCGTCAAAGTGCCGGGTGCCTTGCCACTCACCGTAGAAGTCGCCGGTAAGCTCCTTTGCAGTCTCGCCAGTATCGGCATTGAACTGTGCCTTGTCGCCTAAATACTTGCCATCGACGTACCAAGTACGGCGCTCAATTCGTGCCGTGATTTGTAGTGCCATGGTCTTTCCTCGATTTTTCAGCTCGTTTTGCGGACGCGATGAAACCAGCTCTTACGCTGCATCGGCTTTTGCATCGTCGTGCAGTCGTAGCAAACGCGATGCGCGGCTTCGGGTCTGTTCGGCCACCACCAGCGACCATACCGATGGCCACCTTTCAGCATGCACTTCAAAATATCGAGCATGGTCTGTCTTCCTACAAGTCAGGAAAATGCGGCGTCGATGCCGCGCTCAGGCCCGCTGGCGTTCTCCAGTCGGTCTACGAGGCCAAGGTCTTGCATCCCGCCGATCAGGCCCATGAAGGCCCCCATGCCTGTGACCCTTGCTTTGATGATCGGAGTGCGCGCGGGCCGTTCAAGCGTGACAAGCATTGTGTTGCCGCCAAAGCCCTCGTACCTCCGTTTCAGTTGCTCCAGTAGCTGGATGACCGCATCGCTCTTCGGATGCGCGGCCAAGTCGCCCAGCACTTCCCAGGTGAAAGTTTCACCGCCGCCATCCGACTTCGCGCCCTGCACGGCTGGTTTGGGCTTGGTGGTGTCGGGGTAGTTTCCCAAGGCCTTGCGGCGCTTCGCATCTCCCATTGCGGGCTCCATTTCTTACAAAAAAATGCGCATCAGCACAGTCCAGACCAATCGTCGTTTGGACGATTCTTGGACTTCCCGATCATCCAATGACAGGCCGTGAGGGCACTATCGTAAACATAGGGTACATAGTCAGGCGAATCGCTATCGCCGTAAGCAGTAGCTACGGCGTCTTCAGCCATGCGTTTTTCAAGAACTTCAATCTGCGCACGGATCGATGTTCTGTTGAGGTCTGCGTATTCGCAGCCATCCCAAATTTTCGGAAGCTGATCGCGCAGCAGTTGTATCTCGTCAGAGATTTCCGTTGACGACTTGATGAGCATTTAGCCTATTTCCTTTAGGTGCCATGCTTGGCTGCGAAACTGGCCAAGTGAATTGCATTGCCAGCGGCATTCCACGCTAGCCCTTCCGCAACCAATTCAGCGAACGGCTTTCCCAACAGCGCAGCGCAAGTGGCAGGCGAAACTTGCTTGTCGCCTGTAATGTCGCCGTTGGGCATGCAGTAATCTGCCATGCACCACGGTTCGCCTTCGGTGTGCACATGCTCAGGGATATGAGCCCAACTGGCGTCCATTTCAGCTTTCGTCTTGAAGCACGCACCACCCAGCACGACAACCTCGTTCGCCGAATCATTGGAGTACACCAGTTGAATGCTGCCCCTCCAGAGGCTCTGTTCATCACACTGCGTTGCTTCGTTCACTGGTCTCTCCTTCAAGTTTTCAATGCCCATCCCATAATCCCGGTGCGCTGGTAGCGCGAGCGCTTTCTTGCTGCTTGTACCAGTCAACTTGGGACTTAGGAACAATACTGTTCAGATAGTATTTTTAAAGCCATAATCCTCATCCATCGAAGCTTCA
>VFQO010000383.1_pt1 | contig 49497 bp, 50 predicted proteins | sample 3512331 | NCBI WGS metagenome assembly VFQO01 (sample SAMN10412371, study PRJNA504923) | tailings metagenome | isolation source: Replicate 3 from Balatoc abandoned mine | place: Philippines: Itogon, Benguet | collected 2017-08-28 | reverse complement strand
TTTCTTCGAGTCAGATAAGCGCACCATTCAATTATATTTTGTGATTTCAGGCGTCGGCCCGTTCACTACATGCGCGGCCAGCATGCCGTCCTTCACCCGATGCAGCAGAAATCCTCCGGTCTCCAGCGTCCATGACAGCGGTGTGTTTTCGCCCATGTCCAGGTGGATCTGGTGCGCGGGGCTGGGGCAGATGCAGGCGGGCAGGCCGGCCCATTGCGTGAATACGCTGCGGTGCACATGACCGCTGGACAGGCCGATGACGTGGCCGTGCTCCGCCAGCAACTCGGAAAGCACACCCGGGTTGCCGAGCTTGATGGCGTCCATGCCGGGGATGCCGCAATCAAACGGGGGATGGTGCAGGAAGATCATTGCCGGCTTGCGGCTGGCGGCGAGCTGATCGTGCAGCCAGTCGAGGCGGTCGATGCACAGCCAGCCGCCTTCATTGCCTTCGTCCAGGGTGTCGAGGCAGAGCACGCGAAGTTCTTCCAGTTCGATGGCGTATTGCAGGTGGCCGCTTTCAGCTACGGGCAGGGCGGCACTGCCGCCGAACACTTCGCGCATGGGCGCGCGCAGGTCGTGGTTGCCGGGCATGACGCAGTAGGGCATGGTCAGGCGGTCAAGTTCCGTCTTGATGCGCCGGTATTCCTCGGCGCTGCCGGTGTCGGCGAGATCGCCGCTGGCGACGAGGAGGTCCGGTTTCTGTGGCAGGGCGTTGATACGGTCGACGCACACCGAGAGACAGGCGAAGGTGTCGATCTTGCCTTCGATCAATTGGCCCGGCAGGCGGATATGGGTGTCGCTGATTTGCGCGATCAGATTCATTCGTGCGCGTTCCGCTTGTACGGCCCTTCGAGCTCGCTCACGTACTCCTCGACGGCGCGGCCTTCGCGCTGGAGGAAGTTTTCCACGGCGCGGCCGAACTGGCCATCCGCCAGCCAGTGCCAGGACTGGGTGACCACGGGCAGGAAGCCGCGCGCGAGCTTGTGCTCGCCCTGGGCGCCGCCTTCGAAAATCCTGAGTTTTGCCTCGATGCAGAATTCCATGCCCTGGTAATAGCAGGTTTCGAAGTGCAGGCCGGGCACGTAGTCCAGCGCCCCCCAATAGCGGCCGTAGAGGCGCTGGTTATCGAAGAGGTCGAGCGCTGCGCAGAGCGGCTGGCCATCGCGATGCCCCAGCACCAGCATGCAGTGTTCGGGCAGGCGCTCGCCCAGTTGCAGGAAGAAGTCGAGGTTGAGGTAGGGCGTGGAGCGGTGCAGGCGGTAGGTGTGCACGTAGCACTGGTGGAAGAAGGCCCAGTCGGATTCGCGGATGTCGCGTCCGCTGCGGACGTCGAAGCGCAGCCCGGCGTCGAACACCTTGCGCCGCTCCTGGCGGATTTTCTTGCGCTTGTCGTGCGCGAGCGTGGCGAGGAACTGGTCGAACGTGTCGTAGCCGGGATTGGGCCAGTGGAACTGGTAGCCCTGGCGCTGCATGAGCCCGGCCCGGGCAAACGCTGCTTCGCTGCCATCCTGCGGGAACAGGCAATGGAAGGAAGACAGGCCGGCTTCTCTGGCAAAGTCCAGTGCCGTTTCCAGCAGAAGTTTCTTGTCTGCGTCGGAGGCGCCCAGCAGCCGCGGCCCCGGCACCGGGGTGAAGGGGATCGCGCACAGGAGCTTGGGGTAGTAGCGCCCGCCGGCCCGTTCGTAGGCGTCGGCCCAGCTCCAGTCGAACACGTATTCGCCGTAGGAATGCGTCTTCAGGTAAAGCGGCATGGCGGCGACCAGGCGCGTGCCCTGCCACAGGCCGAGATGCCGTGGCTGCCAGCCGGTTTCGGCGCGCACACAGCCGCTATCCTCCAGGGCATGCAGAAAGGCATGGCCGAGGAAGGGCTGGGCGCCGGCGAGGGCGTCCCATTCGGCTGCGTCGAATTCCTGCATGCCGGCGATGAAACGGATGGTGCTTGCTTCCGAATCCAGGGGATTTCCTCCAAAATGTCGGTTTTGCCGATTTAGCTCTGATCACATGAATCTACACGAGTTTCAGGCCAAGGCGCGACTCCGCGAGCGCAGCATCGCCACCCCGCGCGGCGAGGCCGCCGTCAGCGCCGAGGATGCACGCGCGGCTGCAGAAAAGCTGGGCGGCGACGCCTGGGTGGTGAAGGCGCAAATCCATGCCGGCGGCCGCGGCAAGGCCGGCGGCGTGAAGATCGCCAAAAGCCTGGATGAAGTGGCTGGCATTGCGGCCAGCCTTTTGGGCAAGCCGCTGGTGACCTACCAGAACGCCCCCGACGGCCAGCCGGTGAACCAGGTGCTGGTCGAGGAAACCCTGGCCATCGCGCGCGAGCTGTATCTGTCGCTGCTGGTGGACCGCGAGGCGGAGAAGATCGCCGTGGTGGCGTCCGCCGCCGGCGGCATGGAAATCGAGGAAGTCGCGCGCGCCACCCCGGAAAAAATCCTCAAGGCGCACTGCGACCCGATCAACGGACTGATGCCCTACCAGTGCCGCGAACTGGCCTTCGGGCTCGGCTTGAAAGTGGAGGCCTTCCAGGACTTCTGCAAGCTGCTGCCGGCGCTATACAAACTCTTCGTCGACAGCGATCTCTCGCTGCTGGAAATCAATCCTTTGGTGGTTACGGCAGAGAATCGCGTGCTGCCGCTCGACTGCAAGATGAGCCTGGACGACAACGCGCTCTACCGCCAGAAGGCGCTGGCCGAACTGATGGACATGAGCCAGATCGATGCCAAGGAGGCGCTGGCGCACGAGACCGGCATCAACTACATCGCGCTCTCGGGCAACATCGGCTGCATGGTCAACGGCGCCGGCCTGGCCATGGCGACCATGGACCTGATCAAATTGCACGGCGGCGAGCCGGCCAACTTCCTCGATGTCGGCGGCGGCGCCACCGCCGAGACCGTGGCCAAGGCCTTCAAGATCATCCTTGCCGACGCCAAGGTCAAGGCCGTGCTGGTCAACATCTTCGGCGGCATCATGCGCTGCGACATCATCGCCGAGGGCATCATCGCTGCGGTCAAGGAAGTGGGCGTGCAGATCCCCGTGATCGTGCGCCTGGAAGGCACCAACGTCGATCTCGGCAAGCAGAAACTGAAGGAGAGCGGACTGGCGATCATCACCGCCGATGATTTGACCGATGCGGCGATGCGGGCTGTAAAAGCGGCCCGCTAATATCGTGTATGGATTGAACACAGAGGGAACAGAGGAAATACTTGATGGAGCGGTTCTTGGGTTCCTCTGATACCTCTGCTTCCTCTGTGTAAATTGCACTTAACAAGTGAAAGAACACATTTAGACAATGAGCATCCTCGTCGATAAAGACACCAAGGTCATCTGCCAGGGCTTCACCGGCAAGCAGGGCACCTTCCATTCCGAGCAGGCCATCGCCTACGGCACCAGGATGGTGGGCGGGGTGACGCCGGGCAAGGGCGGGCAGACGCACCTCGATCTGCCGGTGTTCAACACCGTGAAAGACGCCGTGCGCGAAACCGGCGCCAATGCCTCGGTGATCTACGTGCCGGCGGCGTTCGCCGCGGACTCCATCCTCGAAGCGGCCGACGCCGGCATCGAGGTCATCGTCTGCATCACCGAAGGCGTGCCGGTGCTGGACATGATGAAGGTGAAGGCGGCGCTGAAGGCGAACAACGCCAAACTCATCGGCCCCAACTGCCCGGGCATCATCACCTCGGGCGAGTGCAAGATCGGCATCATGCCGGGCTTTATTCATCAAAAGGGCAAGGTCGGCATCGTCTCGCGCTCCGGCACCCTGACCTACGAAGCCGTGTGGCAGACCACCAGGGCCGGCCTGGGCCAGACCACCTGCGTCGGCATCGGCGGCGATCCGATCAAGGGCCTGGATTTCATCGACTGCCTGGAAATGTTCCAGAACGACCCCGATACCGAGGCCATCATCATGGTCGGTGAGATCGGCGGCACGCGCGAGGAAGAGGCGGCGGAATACATCCGGTCGCAGGTGAAGAAACCGGTCGCGGGCTACATCGCCGGCCTCACCGCGCCCAAGGGCAAGCGCATGGGCCATGCCGGGGCGATCATCAGTGGCGGCAAGGGCACGGCGGACGCCAAGATCGCGGCGCTGGAAAAGGCCGGCGTGGTGGTGGCAAGAAGCCCGGCTGGCATCGGCGAAGCCATGCTCCAGGCCATCGGCAACCGTGCATGAAGCCTGCCGCATGAAGCTCGCGCTCGCCCAGCTCAATCTCACGGTTGGCGATCTCAAGGGCAATGCCGCGAAAATCCTTGCCGCTGCCGGCGAGGCGCAGGCAGCTGGCGCAAGCCTGCTGCTGACGCCGGAAATGTCCATCTGCGGCTATGCGCCGGAAGACCTGGTGCTGCGCGCGGATTTTTGCGCGGCCTGCGAGGCCGAGCTGAGCAAGCTCGCCCTGGCCGCGCCGGACATCACCCTGATCGTCGGTTTCCCGCACCGCGTGGGCCGCGATTGCTACAACGCGGCCGCGGTGCTGCAGGGCGGCAGGATCGTTGCCACCTACCACAAGCAGAAGCTGCCGAATCACGCCGTATTCGACGAGATGCGCACCTTCACGGCCGGCGAGGAAGCCTGCGTCTTCGACTGCGACGGCGTGCGCTTCGGCCTCGTCATCTGCGGCGACATCTGGGACTCAGGCCCGGCCGAGCTTGCGGCAGCGGCCGGCGCGCAGGTGCTGCTGGTGCCCAATGCCTCGCCCTTCCATGCCAGCAAGCGTGCCGAACGCCGGTATGTCGTCAAGCAGCGCGTCGACGCCACGGCCGTGCCGCTGGTTTACTGCAACCTGCTGGGCGGGCAGGACGAACTGGTGTTCGACGGCGCCTCCTTCGTCATGGATGCGAAGGCCCGGCTCACGCACCAGTTCCCGGCCTGGGAAGAAGGCGTGTTCTATGTCGAGTTCGACGGCAATGCCGTGCTGCCGGGTGAGCTCAAGGCCGAGCCGGCCTTCGAGGCCGATGTCTACCAGGCTCTGGTGACGGGCGTGCGCGACTACACCGACAAGAATGGATTTCCCGGCGTGGTGCTGGGCCTGTCCGGCGGCATCGATTCCGCGCTGACCATGGCGGTGGCGGTGGACGCGCTTGGCGCGAAGCGGGTGCATGCGGTGATGATGCCTTCCGAGTTCACCGCCAGCATCAGCCTGGAGGACGCCCTGGAAATGGCCGAGCTCCTCGGTGTGCAGTACAGTGAAATCGCCATCAAGCACATTTACGATGCATACATCGACCAGCTCGCGGAGGCGTTCGACCAGCTGCCTTTCGATACCACAGAGGAAAACATCCAGGCACGCATCCGCGGCACCTTGCTGATGGCGCTGTCCAACAAGTTCGGCCACCTCGTTCTCACCACCGGCAACAAGAGCGAGATGGCAGTCGGCTATGCCACGCTCTATGGCGACATGGCGGGCGGCCTGGCCGTGCTGAAGGACGTGCCGAAGACCCTGGTCTACCGCCTTTCCGATTACCGCAATGGCGTGTCGCGGGTGATTCCGCAGCGCATCATCGACCGCCCGCCGTCAGCCGAACTGCGCCCCGACCAGACCGACCAGGATTCGCTGCCGCCGTACGAGATCCTCGATGCCATCGTCGAGGCTTACGTCGAGCGCGACCTTTCGGCTGCGGAGATCGTCGCCCGGGGCCTTGATGCCGCGACGGTCAAGCGTGTGATTCGCCTCATCAACCTGGCGGAATACAAGCGCCGCCAGTCCGCGCCGGGCATACGCATCACCCCGCGCGCCTTTGGCAAGGACCGCCGCTATCCGATAACATCGAGATACCGTCCCGAAGAGAACCTGCAGGAGACCACCGCGAAATGAAGAAGATCGAAGCCATCATCAAGCCCTTCAAGCTCGACGAAGTGCGCGAAGCGCTGTCCGAAGTCGGCATCGCCGGCCTGACCGTAACCGAAGTCAAGGGCTTCGGCCGTCAGAAGGGACACACCGAGCTGTATCGCGGCGCCGAATACGTCGTTGATTTCCTGCCCAAGCTCAAGCTGGAGCTGGTGGTGGCGGATGCCAACGCAGAAATCGCGGTTGAGGCCATCATCAAGGCTGCCCGCACCGGCAAGATCGGTGACGGCAAGATTTTCGTCAGCAATGTCGAGCAGGTTATCCGCATCCGCACCGGCGAATCGGGCGAATCGGCGATCTGAACAGAGACCTGCCCGCCCATGAAAAAACGCCGGCGAATCCGGCGTTTTTTCATGGGGAACGGCTTGCTGGGCTTACCAGAATTTCCACCACGACTTGCCGGACAGGTCGACGCCCTTCGCGTATTTGCTGTTCGGGTAATTGAGCTGCAGCACCCTTAGCGCATCGTCCCTCAAGTCCTCGATGCCGAGCTTGTCATAGGCCACGACCATGATGGCGAGGGCCTCTTCGATTGCCGGGGTCTCGGGGTAGTTGGTGACCACGCTCTTGGCGCGGTTGGCTGCCGCCACGTAGGCCTCGCGCTTGAGGTAGTACTTGGCGACGTGGACCTCGTTGGCGGAGATGGCGTTGACCAGGTATTTCATGCGCGCCTGGGCGTCTTCGGCGTACTTGCTGTCAGGAAAGCGGGTGACCAGTTCCTTGAAGGCGACGAAGGAATCGCGTGCGGCCTTGGGGTCGCGCTCGCTCATGTCCTGGCTGGAAAACCTGGAGAACAGGCTCAGGTCTTCGGTGAAGTTGGCCAGACCCTTCAGATAATAGGCGTAATCGACGTTAGGGTGGTTGGGGTGCAGCTTGATGAAGCGGTCGCATGCGGCGATGGCGGAAATCGGCTCCTCGTCCTTGTAGTAGGCGTAGGCGATTTCGAGCTGGGCCTGCTGGGCGTAACGGCCGTAGGGATAGCGCGCTTCGAGGGTCTCGTACAGCTTGATGGCCTTTTCGTATTCACCTTCGTTGAGGTTGTCCTTGGCTTCGGAATACAGGCGCTGCGCGGACCAGCCGGCGGTCTCGTCGGCGACCTCCGGCAACAGGCCGCAACCGGACAGCCCCAAGCCGAGTGCGATAATGGCGAGCATGGCCCGCCACGCGATAATGGGGCCAACAGCAGTTTTGAGGAGTTTCAAGGTCATGACCGACGTGGATTTGGACGACGAAGAAGATTATAAGGGAAATTCCGCCCCCGAACCCTGGCATGGCGATGTGCCTGCGGCGCTGGGCGGCATACGTCTTGACCAGGCGCTGGTGAGCATGTTGCCCGAGTATTCGCGCAACCGCCTGCAGAACTGGATACGCACCGGCAACGTGCTGGTCAACGGCCAGCCGGCAGGCGTGCGCGACAAGGTCTGGGGCGGGGAATCCATCACGGTCTTCCCCGAACCCGATACCCAGAGCGGGCCGGACGAGCCGGAGGACATTCCGCTCGACATCGTGTTCGAGGACCCGGCCATCATCATCATCAACAAGCCGGCGGGCCTGGTGGTGCATCCGGGCAACGGCAACCACAAGGGCACGCTGCTGAATGCGCTGCTGCACCACACCGCCGGCGCGGCCGACCTGCCGCGCGCCGGCATCGTCCACCGCCTGGACAAGGACACCTCGGGCCTGATGGTGGTGGCGAAGACGCTCAAGGCGCACACCGATCTCGTCAGGCAGATGCACGGCCGCACCGTCAAGCGCGAATACCTCGCCGTGGTGCAGGGCGAAATTGACGGCGCCGGCACGGTGAACGCGCCGCTGGCGCGCGATCCTGTCCAGCGTACCCGGCGCACCGTGCACCCGATGGGCAAGCCGGCCGTCACCCACTATGCGATCGAAGAGCGCTTCCCCAGCGCAACGCTGCTGCGCTGCAGCCTGGAAACCGGGCGCACCCACCAGATCCGCGTGCACATGAAGCACATCGGCCATCCCCTGGTCGGCGACAAGACCTATTCCAACGTGCGCCGCGGCCGCGCCATGGCTTTCCCGCGCCAGGCCCTGCATGCCACCAGGCTGGCGCTGAACCACCCCTACACGGGCGAGCGCATGGAATGGGAAGCGCCGCCGCCGGACGACATGGAAACCCTGCTTATGCTGATGCGGGCGGGCGGCACCTGGGGCGCGGCGGACTAGCGGCCGGTTTTCGCCATGCAGACTATCAAGCCTGACTGGCCCGCGCCGGCCAAGGTGCACGCGCTGGTCACCACCCGCGCCGGCGGCGTCAGCCTGCCGCCCTACGACAGCCTTAACCTCGGCGACCATGTCGGCGACGAGCCGGCGGCAGTCGCGGAAAACCGCAGGCGGCTGCGCGCCCTGCTGCCGGCCGAGCCCGCCTGGCTCAAGCAGGTGCACGGCACGACGGTGGCGCTTGCCGATGGCCTCGCCCAGCCGGTGGAGGCCGATGCCGCCGCGGCGTTCGAGTCCGGCACGGTCTGCGCGGTGCTGACTGCCGACTGCCTGCCGGTGCTGTTCTGCGATCGCCGCGGCAGCCGGGTGGCCGCCGCGCATGCCGGCTGGCGCGGCCTCGCGGCGGGCGTGCTGGAGGCCAGCGTGGCGGCCCTGGATTGCGAACCGGCCGAGATCCTCGCCTGGCTCGGCCCGGCCATCGGCCCGCAGGCCTTCGAAGTGGGCGAGGAGGTGCGCGAGGCCTTCGTGCGGGATTTGCCTGCTGCGACCGCCGCGTTTTTACCCGGCCAGCCCGGCAAGTGGCTGGCGGACATCTATCAGCTGGCGCGGCTGCGGCTGGCGCGCGCTGGCGTCAGCCAGGTATATGGCGGCGGGCTCTGCACCCATGCCGACGCCGAAAGGTTCTACTCCTACCGCCGCGACAAGGCCACCGGCCGCATGGCCACGCTGATCTGGCTAGGCGGCCCGGCAGCCTAATCCCGTATAATCGCTGCTTTTCGACCCTTACGGCTTCATGTCCTCTTTCGCCTGGATTCTTTCCGCCACCGTGATGGGCGGCGTCCTGAGTGTGCTCATGGCAGGCATATTCGCATTCGCGGCACATCCTGGCTGGGTGCCGCGCCTGGTGAGCTTCGCCGTCGGCACCCTGCTTGGGGCGGGATTCCTCGAGGTGCTGCCGCACGCGCTGGAGGAGGGCCCCGCCGAGTCGGTGGCAATTGCCGTGCTGGCCGGCCTGCTGGGGTTTTTCGTGCTGGAGAAACTGGTGCTGTGGCGCCATTGCCACCATGAAACCTGCGAAGTGCATGGTCTGGAAGCGGCCGAGCACGAGCATGCACACGGCCACGACCATGACCACCATCACAGCCACAACCACGTCCAGTCGCATGGCCACGACCATGGTCACCAGCGAGCCGGTCTGATGATCCTGGTGGGCGACACCTTCCACAATTTTGTCGACGGCGTGCTGATCGCGGGCGCCTTCATCGCCGACACCCAGCTCGGCATCGTCACTGCCATGGCGATCATCGCCCACGAACTGCCGCAGGAAGTCGGTGATTTCCTGGTGCTGCTGCATTCCGGCTACAGCAAGGCCAGGGCGCTCTTCTACAACCTCCTGTCCAGTGTGGCCATGGTGTTCGGCGGCCTGCTGGGCTATGTGGCGCTAGATGGCATGGAAGAAATCACGCCTTACCTGCTGGGGGTGGCGGCAGCCAGCATGATCTACGTGGCGGTGGCCGACCTGATTCCCGGCCTGCACAAGCGGCCGGAGCTTTCTGCCACGCTGGAGCAAGTCTTACTGATCGGTCTCGGCATCGCTGCGGTGACCGTCATCGGCCATTTCGGTCATGCGTCTTGAGCGCAGGCGGCGAGGGGTGTCCAGAAGATAGAACACGAGGGCGATGAGTCCGCCGCCGAACAGCAGCACCATCAAGCCCTTGAAGACGGATTCGGACGTCACCACCATCATCAGCAGCACGTAAAGCAGCGCGATCAGAACGATATACATGTTGAATTGAACAACGAGAACATGATGACAAGAGTGCACGAAAACCGATCTTCCCGATTGGATGAATGGTTTTCTCCGGTCCTCTTGTCCTCCTTGTGAAAAAGTATGGCTAATTTACCCAAAGTCGGTTTCGTCTCCCTTGGATGCCCCAAGGCGACTTCCGATTCCGAACGCATTCTCACCCAGCTGCGCGCCGAAGGCTACCTGATTTCCTCTTCCTACCAGGACGCCGACGTGGTGGTGGTGAACACCTGTGGCTTCATCGACGCCGCCGTCGAGGAATCACTCGATGCCATCGGCGAAGCCCTGCGCGAGAACGGCAAGGTCATCGTCACCGGCTGCCTGGGCGCGCGCGAAGGCGTGATCGAGGCCGCGCATCCTGCGGTGCTGGCGGTAACCGGACCGCATGCGACCGAGGAAGTGATGGCCGCGGTGCATGCCCAACTGCCCAAGCCGCACGACCCCTACACCGACCTGATTCCGCCGCAGGGAGTGCGCCTCACGCCCGGCCACTATGCTTACCTCAAGATTTCCGAGGGCTGCAACCATCGCTGCAGCTTCTGCATCATTCCCTCCTTGCGCGGCGACCTCGTGAGCCGCCCGGTGGGCGAGGTGATGAACGAGGCCGAAGCCCTGGTCAAGGCCGGCGCGAAGGAACTGCTGGTGATCTCGCAGGACACCAGCGCCTACGGCGTGGACGTGAAATACCGCACCGGCTTCTGGAACGGCCGCCCGTTGAAGACGCGCATGACCGAACTGGTGTCGGCGCTCGGCGAGCTCGGCGCCTGGGTGCGGCTGCATTACGTGTATCCCTATCCGCATGTGGACGAGGTCATCCCGCTCATGCAGTCTGGCCGGGTGCTGCCTTATCTCGACATACCCTTCCAGCACGCCAGCCCGCGCATTCTCAAGCTTATGAAGCGCCCGGCCGCGGCGGAAAAAACGCTGGACCGCATCAAGGCCTGGCGCGAGGCCTGTCCCGACCTGACTTTGCGCTCGACCTTCATCGTCGGCTTTCCGGGCGAGACGGAAGCCGAGTTCGAGGAGCTGCTGGCCTTCCTCGACGAGGCCCAGCTCGACCGCGTCGGCTGCTTCGCCTATTCGCCGGTGGAAGGCGCCAAGGCCAACGAACTGCCGGGTGCCGTGCCCGAGGAAGTGAAGGAAGAACGACGCGCGCGCTTCATGGAAAAGCAGGCGGGGATTTCCGCGCGCCGGCTCGAACAAAAGATCGGCCGCGAAATGACGGTGCTGGTGGACGAGATCGACGAGGAGGGCGATGCCGTTGCGCGCTCGCCAGCCGACGCGCCCGAGATCGACGGCGTGGTGTTCATCGCCGATGCGGAAAACCTGCAACCTGGCGATTTCGTGAAGGTGCGCATCACCGATGCGACCGAGCACGATTTGTGGGCGGAAAAAACCTGAAAACCCTTACACAGAGGTAACGGAGGTAACAGAGCAAGGCGCCAGGGCAACAAGCTTTCCTCTGTTCCCTCGGCTTTCTCTGTGTGAATGTTTTTGTTCTGCTTTTTTCAATAACGATTGCCGAAGGCGTCGACGCCAGCATCTGCGGCGGGGGGCTGCAGGTTGAATGTCTGTCGCGTGGGCCTCGGCGCATGGCGCCAGAACTTCCAGCGGTAGGCGCTGCGCCAGACGAGCTTCATGCCCTGCAGGGGATCGACCAGCTCGAACGAGTGTCCGGCAGCGAGCAAGGGCGCGAGCCAGTTCTGTTCGAAATCCCGCATGGCCGTGAGCCAGCTTTCGAAATCGCCGCGGCGCAGATGCCGCTGCGGGGCATCGAGAATGACCAGCGCTTCCCCGGGCACATCCGGACTCCATTTTTTCGGCAGCATGTCCGGCTTTGCGCCAGCATGTTGCGCCAGCGCGCGCCAGTCGGGCTGGTCGCACACCAGGCTGCGCGCGCATTGCCCGACCTGAGGCAGCCGGCCGCCGCCCCACAGCCACACCGAGTTGATGGCAAGTTCGCCGCGCGCTTCGCGCGCCTGGTTGACCGGGTGGCTGAACAGCAGCATCTGGACTTCGTTGAGCAATTTGCGCCACTCCCCGGCGTTTTCGCCGGCGGGCAACAGCGGGTCGATGTGCTGCCCTGCAGCCAGCGACAGCGGCGTGGTGGAAATGCCTCGTTCTTCGGCGATGCGCACCACCCATGCATCCGGGCGCACGGGCCGCGGAGCGAAAGCCTCGCCGAAGTGCGCGCCGAGCGCCTCGCACAACAATCTCGCTGCTTCCGGGCCTGGTTCGGGAATTTCAGTCAGGATCACGCGATCGCGCTCGATGCGCAGGTGTACCGGGTCGGCGCGCAGCCAGAAATCTTCTCCAGCCTGCCCGCCGGCAGCGGACAGGCTGATGGCGGCGATGGGCCAGTCGCGCTGGCGCGGGATGCCGAATTCCCCGCACAGCAGGCTTTCCATGTCCGTTTGCGCAGCGGCCTCGCGCTTGCCGCGCGCGAGCACCAGGTCCAGCCGGGGCAGGCGCGGCTCGCCCAGCAGGTCGAGCATTGCGTCGGTGCGGGCGAACTCGGGGAAGACGATTTTCAGCATCGGACAAGTGTAAAGAATAGGACGTGCTAACGCTAATTTCGCACCCGCGTTGCTGCGAGAAATCGATGGATGCAAGGCGTGGCGCGCCGGCAAGGGTAATCCCTTGCCAAGTGGCGCAACGCCGCAGACGCGTCTTCTCGCAGCAACCCGAAGGGACGGGACCGATTCGGGCGCATGCCTTTGTCGCGAGCCGCTTGCAGTGCCCGCACTGCGGCACGTCTCGCTTCGCGGCCTGCATCCCGAAGATATCCCGTCGCGGGCGTGAAATTAGCGTTAGCACGCCCTACAATTCGCCGATGCGACAGCTTTCCCATCAGTTATCCATTTCCACCCGCGGCAAGGGCCTGTATTCGATCAGCCGCCAGGTCGAATCCTGGGCGGCGGAGAGCGGCATGCGCCAGGGCCTGCTGACCGTTTTCATGCAGCACACTTCAGCGAGCCTCATCATCCAGGAAAACGCCGATCCCGACGTACAGAGCGACCTGGAAAAGTACTTTGCGCGCCTGGTGCCGGAAGGCGACCCGATCTATGACCACACCACCGAAGGACCCGACGACATGCCGGCGCACGTGCGCGCGGCGCTGACCCAGACCAGCCTGTCGATCCCGCTGGTCGCCGGCGCCCTGGCGCTGGGCGTGTGGCAGGGCATCTACGTGTTCGAGCACAGAAGTTCCGGCCAGCGCCGCAATGTCATGCTGCACCTCTTGGGCGACTGATTCCCGTGCTAAGCTCACGTGCAATCGACAAGACCGAGCCTAAGTGAAGCCCTACGAACTCCTCATCGGCCTGCGCTACACCCACGCCAAGCGCCGCAACAATTTCATCTCCTTCATCTCCTTCGTGTCCATGGCCGGCATCGTGCTCGGCGTGGCGGCGCTGATCATCGTGCTGTCGGTTATGAACGGGTTCCAGGAGGAATTGCGCACGCGCATTCTCGGCGTGGCGTCCCACGTCGAGGTTTCCGGCATGGGCAATACGCTGGCCGACTGGCAGCAGGCGGCAGAGCAGGTGAAAACCCATCCGGAAGTCCTCGCCAGCGCGCCCTTCGTCACGAACCAGGGCATGCTGGCGCTGGGCGGCAACGTGCGCGGCGCCATGATCCGCGGCATCCTGCCGGCGGAGGAAGCGAAGGTGACCGATCTCGCCGTCAGCATGCGACTCGGAAAACTGGATGACCTCAGGGCTGGAGAGTGGGGCATCGTCCTCGGCCTGGAACTGGCGCAGGCGCTGGGCGCAGGCGTCGGCGACAAGGTCACCGTCATCACGCCGCAGGGCAACATCACCCCCGCCGGCGTGCTGCCGCGCATGAAACAGTTCACCGTGACCGGCATCTTCAGCGCGGGCATGTTCGAATACGACTCGGGGCTCGCGCTCATCCACCTGCAGGACGCACAGAAGCTCGCCCGCCTCGGCGAGGAGGTGTCAGGGCTGAGGCTCAAGACCCGGGACATTTTCCGCGCACCGTGGGTCACGCGCGATCTCGCTGCGCAGATGCCGGATCATTTCGTTTCGGACTGGACCGCCAGCCACGCCAATTTCTTCCGCGCCGTGGCGATCGAGAAGCGCATGATGTTCCTGATCCTGCTGCTCATCGTCGCAGTGGCGGCATTCAACATCGTGTCCACCCTGGTCATGGCGGTGACGGACAAACAGTCGGACATCGCCATCCTCAGGACATTGGGTGCACGGCCTGCCAGCATCATGAAAATCTTCATCATCCAGGGCGCCTTCATCGGCGTGCTCGGCACCCTGGCCGGCGTGACGCTCGGCATCGTCGGCGCGCTCAATTTGGAAACCATCGTGCCCCTGATCGAGAAGGCCGCCGGCGTCGACCTGTTTCCGGCCGATGTCTATTACATCAGCGAACTGCCTTCCAAGCTGGAATGGGCCGACGTCGAGATCATCGCCGGGGTTTCGCTGCTGCTGTCGCTGCTTGCCACGCTGTATCCGAGCTGGCGCGCGTCCCGGCTCAACCCAGCGGAGTCCCTGCGTTATGAGTAATAACGCCATTGAGCGCAGCGCCATGAATAATGACGCACATGAAAACAGTGCCATGAATAATGACGTCGTTATCCGTTGCGCAGGCTTGAAGAAGAGCTTCTTCCAGGGCAAGGTCGAAGTGCCGGTGCTGACCGGCGTCGACCTTGACCTGCACAAGGGCGAGTCGCTCGCCATCCTCGGCGCTTCCGGATCGGGCAAGTCCACGCTGCTGCACCTGCTGGGCGGGCTGGACACGCCCAGCAGCGGCAGCATCGAACTGCTCGGGCGAGACCAACTCAGGCTCGGCGAAGCGGAGCGCTGCGAACTGCGCAACCGCGCGCTGGGCTTCGTCTACCAGTTCCACCATTTGTTGCCCGAATTCAGCGCGCTCGACAATGCCGCCATGCCGCTGCTGATCCGTCGCATGGGCATGCGCGAAGCACGCGAGATCGCCGGGCAGACGCTGACCAGGGTGGGACTGGGACACCGGCTCAACCATCTGCCTTCCGAGCTTTCCGGCGGCGAGCGCCAGCGCACGGCCATCGCCCGCGCCCTGGTCACGCAGCCCGCCTGCGTGATGGCGGACGAACCCACCGGCAATCTCGACCGGCAGACCGCCGAGTCGGTGTTCGGGCTGATGCAGGACCTGCAGAAGGAATTCGGCACCAGCCTCATCATCGTTACCCACGACGTCGAACTGGCGCGCAGGATGGACAGGCAGTTGCGCCTGGTGGACGGTCGACTGACCGGCCTTGAGGCTTAAGCTCCTCGCATTTTGCGCGGGCGTCTTCTGGCTGCAGCAGCTGCCAGACTTGCCCGATGCCGCCTGGCTGTGGGCGCTGCCGCTGATCCTTGGCCCCTTCCTGCTTCCGGACTTCAAATATGCCTGGCTCAGGCACGCACGCATGCTTGCCGTGCTGGCAAGCTGTGTGGCGCTTGGCCTTGCCTGGGCGGGCTGGCGCGCACACGCACGCATGGCCGATGCGCTGCCGCCTGCGTGGGAGGGGGTGGATGTGGAAGTCATCGGCGTGGTCGCCGGTCTGCCCGACCGTGATGTGCACGGCGAGCGCTTTGATTTCCGCGTGGAGGAGGTGCTGACGCGCGACGCCCGGGTGCCGGCGCGGGTGCGCCTGAGCTGGCCGGCACCGGAATGGATGGCTGCGCAGGCGCCGCAGCGGATCAGAGCCGGCGAGCGCTGGCAATTCACCGTGCGCCTCAAGCGGCCGCACGGCACGGCCAATCCGGATGGTTTCGACTACGAGGCCTGGCTGCTGCAAAAAGGCATCCGTGCAACCGGCTACGTGCGCGAGAAGGCCGGGCAGGCGAGGTTGGGGGCGAGCGCCCAGCCGCTCGACGGCATCCAGCGTCTGCGCGAGCACATCCGCGGCGGCATCGGCCAGGCTTTGGCAGGGCATCCGCAGGCCGGCGTCATCACCGCCCTGGCGGTGGGCGACCAGAACGCCATCCCGCACGACAACTGGCGCGTCTACAACCGCACCGGCACCAGCCACCTGATGAGCATTTCCGGCCTGCACATCACCTTGTTTGCCGCTCTGGCCGGCGGACTGGCCTATGCAATGTGGCGCCGAGTGCCGGCGCTGGTGATGCGCCTGCCGGCACGGCGCGCAGCGCTGCTTGCCGGCTGGCTGGCGGCGCTGGCCTACACGCTGCTGGCCGGTTTCCAGATCCCCGCGCAGCGCACCCTGTTCATGCTCACCGTGCTGGTGGCCGGTCTGTGGCTGCAACGCGAGCCGCGACCGGCATCCCTGCTGCTGCTGGCGCTCGCCGTCGTGTTGCTGCTTGACCCCTGGGCCGTGCTGGCGCCGGGTTTCTGGCTGTCGTTCGGTGCCGTGGCAGCGATGATGTGGGCAGTCCAGGGCATGCTTGGCCAGCCCGGCAAGATTGCGGCCTGGGTGCGCACCCAGGCCGCGGTGACCATCGCGCTGGCGCCGGCGCTGCTGCTGCTGTTTCATCAGGTGTCGCTGGCCTCGCCGCTGGCCAATGCACTGGCGATCCCGGTGGTGAGCATGGGCGTGGTGCCGCTGACGCTGGCGGGCACGCTGGTGCCGCTGCCGTTGCAGCCGGCCGCCTGGCTGATGCAGTGGGTGGAGGCGGGCCTGCGGTTTCTGTCGGCGTTCGACTGGGCGGCCTGGGCGTTGCCGGCGGCTTCGCTGTGGGCATTGGCGCTGGCGCTCCTGGGCACGGCCTGGCTGCTGATGCCGGGCCTGCGCGCGCGCTGGCTGGGCGGCTTCATGTTCCTGCCCTTGCTGTTCCCGGCGGTGGTCGCGCCGGCCCAGGGCAGTTTCGAGGCCGAGGTGCTCGATGTGGGGCAGGGCACGGCCATCATCGTGCGCACGGCGAACCACACCTTGCTCTACGATACCGGCCCCGCCCTGGGTGACAACAATGCCGGCGAACAGATCGTGCTGCCGCGCCTGCGCGCGCTGGGCATCACCCGGCTCGACGGCCTCATGCTGACACATGACGATCTCGACCACACCGGCGGCGCGGCGTCGGTGATACGCGACCTGGCGCCGGGCTGGGTGCTGAGTTCGCTGCCGGATGGCCATGTCCTGCTGCGGCGACCGGCCCTGCGCTGCGTGCGCGGCCAGCGCTGGCAGTGGGACGGCGTGGACTTCGAGGTGCTCAATCCGCCTGCCTACGGCTACGCGCAGGCGGGGCGCCGCGACAATGACCGGAGCTGCGTGCTGAAAATTTCCCGCGGCGCGCAAAGCCTGCTGCTCACGGCCGATGCCGAACGCATCGGCGAGCTGGAAATGACCGAGCGCGTGGCGGCCAGGCTGCCGGCCACCGTGCTGGTCGCAGGTCACCATGGCAGCCGCACTTCTTCCATTGCGGAATTCGTTTCGCTGGTCAGGCCGCAGCAGGTGGTCTTCACCCTGGGCTACCGCAACCGCTACGGCCACCCCTATCCGGACGTGCTGCGGCGCTTTGCCGAAACCGGCGCCGTCATCCATCGCAGCGACCGTCATGGCTGGCTGCGCCTGCGTTTCGACGGCAGCAGCGTTGCCGTCGAGCGCTGGCGCGAACAGCGCAAACGCTACTGGCAGCATGCTGTCGTGGAATAGGCCGGGAAGCTCTACAATCGTCCCATGTCCGAACAAATCAAGAAAACCGCCTGCCTCGCGCTGACGAGTGTCGACGAAGCCTGCCAGTGGTTGGGGGAAGAGGGCAACGATGCCGACGTGCGCCGTGCGCTGGAGCTGGCTTTTCCGCTTCTGTCCGCGCTCGAGGCGCCCGGCGGCGCCAGCCTGTTCGCGCATGCGGTGGGCGCGGCGCGCATCGTCGACGAACTGAAGCTTGGCCACGAGGCCGTGCTGGCGACCCTGCTGTATCCGCTGGAGGCGCGCGTCGAGCACGAAACGCTGGAATCCTTCGGCGAGGCTGCCCAGCTGGCGAAGGCGGTATCCGCCATGTCGCGCATCGAGGTGCTGGCACACGGCACCCAGGACCTCGACGTCGAGCCCGGTGCGCAAATCGAATCGCTCAGGCAGATGGTGCTGGCGATGGTGCAGGACGTGCGCGCAGTGCTGGTCAAGCTGGCCGAGCGCACGCACGCCTTGCGCTGCGCGGCCAGGGCCGAGCCCGAATTGCAGGAAATGCTGGGCCATCAGGCGCGCGAACTGTTCGCGCCGCTGGCCAACCGCCTCGGCGTGTGGCAGGTCAAGTGGGAGATGGAGGACTGGGCCTGCCGCTATCTCGACGGCGAGACCTACCGCCGCATCGCCTCGCTGCTCGACGAGAAGCGCCGCGACCGCGAGCGCTACATCGCCGAGGTCGTGGCCAGGCTGAAAGCGGAACTTGGCCGGCACGGCATCAAGGCCGAAGTCATGGGCCGGCCCAAGCACATCGCCAGCATCATCAACAAGATGCGGCGCAAGAACCTCGGCTTCGAACAGCTCTATGACATCCGTGCGGTGCGCGTGCTGGTCGACAAGGAGGCCGACTGCTACGCCGTGCTCGGCATCGTGCACAACCTGTGGCAGCCGATCCCCAGCGAGTTCGACGACTACATCTCGCATCCCAAGAGCAACGACTACCGCAGCCTGCACACGGCCGTGGTCGGGCCCGAAGACAAGGCGCTGGAAGTGCAGATACGCACCTTCGACATGCACCGCCACGCCGAACTGGGCGTGGCCGCGCACTGGCGCTACAAGGAGGGCGGCAAGAACGACGCGCGCATGGAGGAGAAGATCGCCTGGCTGCGCCAGCTGCTGGAATGGAAGGACGACGTCGCCGATGCCAGCGAGTTCGCCGCACAGTTCCGCACCGAACTGTTCCAGGACCAGGTCTACGTGATCACGCCGCTGGGTCGGGTGGTTGCGCTCGACCGCGGCGCCACGCCGATCGATTTCGCCTATGCGCTGCATACCGACCTCGGCCACCGCTGCCGCGGCGCGCGCGTGGACGGCGCCATGGTGCCGCTCAACACGCCGCTCGAGAACGGCCAGCGCGTCGAGATCCTGACGGTCAAGCAGGGCAGTCCCAGCCGCGACTGGCTGAATCCGCAACTGGGCTACGTGCAGACTCACCGTGCGCGCGCCAAGGTGAGGACCTGGTTCAAGCAGCGCGACCAGGGCGAGTTGACCCAACTCGGGCGCGCGCAACTGGACAAGGAACGCAAGCGCCTGGGCGTGGGCGACATCAAGCTGGACAAGCTCGCCCAGGACCTCAAGTTCAAGTCGACTGACGAGTTTCTCGCCGCGCTGGGGCGTGGCGATGTCGGCCCGCAGATCCTGGCGCGGGCGCTGCGCGAGCAGGGCGCGCCCGCTGTACCAGCGCCGGTGCGCAAGGCGCCGCTGCCGCGCAAATCAGCGAGCGGCGTGCTGGTCGAAGGCCTGGGCGACGTGCCGCTGTCGATGGCACGCTGCTGCAAGCCGGAGCCGCCGGCTGCCATCGTCGCCTACACCACGGTGGGACGTGGTGTGACTGTGCACCGCAAGAGCTGCCCCAACCTCGCCAAGTTCAATCCGGACCGCATCCTGCAGGCGGGCTGGTCGGAAAAGAAGGGCGAGGGCGGCTTTGCCTTCGAAGTCAGGCTGCATGCCTTCGACCGCCAGGGCCTGTTGCGCGACGTGTCCGACGTCTTCACGCGTGAACGCGTGGACGTGCTGCGCGTCAATACCGAATCGCTCGGGGAATACGCGAACATGGCCATCACGCTCAGGGTCAGGGATGCCGCCCAGATCGGCCGGCTCATCAGCCGCCTGGGGCAGGTACAGAGCGTGATCTCGGTCAAAAGGGGCTGATCCGCCTGTTTCTCGGCCTGTTTCCGGGGCGCGCGAATCGCATGCGTAGCCGAACTGCCGGAGTGGTTTGCGTGCCGACAGGCGCGGACATCTGCGCCGAGGCATGCAGACGGCTGCCGCAGTAATATCGTTTGCATATGGTTACTGCCACATTCCGTTTTTACCAGGAGTTGAACGACTTTCTGCCGAGGGAACGGCGGCAGCGCGAGTTCGCCAGCCGCTGCGCGCGCAGCGCCACCGCCAAGCACATGATCGAAGCCCTGGGCGTGCCGCACACGGAAGTCGAACTGATCCTGGTCAATGGCGAGTCCGCCGGCTTCGACCGCCTGCTTGCAGACGGCGACCGGGTCGCTGTCTATTCGCGCTTCGAGGCCATGGACGTCACGCCGCTGCTGCGGGTGCGCGAACGTCCGCTCAGGGAATCGCGCTTCGTCGCCGATGCCCATCTCGGCGGCCTCGCGCACCTGCTGCGCATGCTGGGTTTCGATACCCTGTACGACAACCATGCCGACGACGATGAACTGACCGCCATCGAGCGTCAGCAGGGCCGCATCCTGCTGACGCGCGACCGCGAACTGCTCAAGCGCCGCAGCATCACCCACGGCTGTTACCTGCATGCGCAGAAGCCCGCGCAGCAGTTGCGTGAAATCGTCGAGCGGCTGGACCTTGCGCGCAGCGCGAAACCCTTTACCCTGTGCCTGCATTGCAATGCGCCGTTGCGCCCGGTCGACAAGGGCAGCGTGCTGGAGCGACTGCCGCCGCGGGTGCGCGAGAAGCACGAACGATTCAGCGCCTGCGGCCAATGCGGGCGGGTGTACTGGCAGGGCTCGCACTGGCGCAACATGCAAAGGCTGCTGGACGGCGTGCTCGGCCAGAACGACAACGGTGCGATACGGAAAGGGGAGTGAAATGGGGTTCGGCATGCGCTGCAGGCTGTGGCTGGCGGCATCGATGCTTTTCTGCGGGGGGCTGGCCGTCGCCGCCGATGCGCGCCTGAACTTTGTCCAGGGCGGCAGTTCCGCAACACTCAGCCTGGAGCAGATGCAGGCCAGGCTGCCGGTGGCCGAACTGGCCTTTTTCGATCCCGAATACGGCAAGCCCAAGCGCTACCGGGGCTTTGCCTTGGCCTCCGTGCTGGATCTGGCGTTCGGCAAGGGCTGGCAGGGCCAGGACTACTCCGAGATGATTTTTTCCGCCCTCGACGGCTACGCCTCGGTCAGCACCCTGGAAAAGCTGGGCGAACCCGGCGGCTACATCGTGTTCCAGGATGTGGAGCACCCCGGCTGGGAGCCGGTCGGGCGCAACCAGGCGAATCCCGGCCCGTTCTACCTGGTGTGGACCAGGCCGGAGCAGAGCACCAAACATGGTTATCCGTGGCCCTGGCAGTTGGCGAAAATCGAACTGCTGCGCTTCCAGGACCGCTATCCCGAGGTCTATCCCGCAGGAATTGACAAGGCTGCTCCGGCGCATGCCGGTTTTCTCACCTTCAAGGAACGCTGCATGCGCTGCCACGCCATGAACCAGCAGGGCGGCAAGGTCGGGCCGGACCTCAATGCGCCGCAGAGCGTGGTCGAGTACCGTTCGCCGGCGATGCTCAAGGCCTTCATACGCCAGCCTTCGCAGTTCCGGTACAGTCACATGCCAGACCATACCGACCTGTCCGATGCCGATCTGGAAGATCTGCTGGCGTATTTCGGGCATATGGCAAACCAGCGCCGGCTGCGGCTTAACCGAAATTAATCCCAGAACCTGCTTGCGGGCGAGGCGGCATAGCCGCTACAATGCGCGTCTTGCAGGCGCGTAGCTCAGCTGGTTAGAGCACCACCTTGACATGGTGGGGGTCGTTGGTTCGAGTCCAATCGCGCCTACCAGTTTCCTTAAGGGCCGGGATGGTCCGAGATTGAAGGGGGTCGAATGGCCCACGGAGGTTGCGAAATGTCACCGCGAACTTGTTTTTCCGTCCGAGGATAAGAAAGCCGTCGTTTCGTTTGTTTGCCCCCTTTGGTATGGATGTGAATGAAAAAGCGCGGTCGATCCGCGCTTTTTTGTTTTTGGAGAATGGATATGGTCAACGTCACCCTGCCGGATGGATCGGTCAGAAGCTTTGAAGGCCCGGTCTCGGTCGCCGAGGTCGCGGCCAGCATCGGCCCGGGTCTTGCCAAGGCCGCGCTCGCCGGCAAGGTCAACGGCAAACTCGTCGACACCAGCTTTGTCATGGACGGCGACAGCCAGCTCGCCATCGTCACCGCCAGGGACGCCGAGGCGCTCGACCTCATCCGCCACGACGCCGCACACGTGATGGCGCAGGCGGTGCAGGAACTCTATCCGGGTACCCAGGTGACCATCGGTCCGGCCATCGAGGACGGCTTCTACTACGACTTCGCGCGCGAGACGCCCTTCACCCCGGAAGACCTGGAAAAGATCGAAAAGCGCATGGAGGAGATCGTCAAGCGCGATCTGCCTGTCAAGCGCGAAGTGTGGGATCGTGAGGACGCCAAGAAGGCGTTCGCCGCACTGGGCGAGACTTATAAAGTGCAGATCATCGACGAAGTGATCCCGCCCGGCGAGGAACTTTCCATTTACCGCCAGGGCGAGTGGTTCGACGTCTGCCGCGGCCCGCACCTGCCGTCGACCGGCAAACTGCCGCGCGCCTTCAAGCTGATGAAGCTGGCCGGCGCCTACTGGCGCGGCGATTCTCGCAATCCGATGCTGCAGCGCATCTACGGCACGGCATGGGCGAAGAAGGAGGACCTCGACGCCTACCTGCACCGCCTGGAAGAGGCCGAAAAGCGCGACCACCGCAAGCTGTCGAAACATCTCGACCTGTTCCACATGCAGGAGGAAGCGCCGGGCATGGTGTTCTGGCACCCCAAGGGCTGGGTGATCTGGCAGCAGATCGAGCAGTACATGCGCCAGAAGTTCGTCGACTACGGCTACCAGGAAGTGCGCACCCCCGCGGTGATGGATCGCAGCCTGTGGGAAAAGTCCGGCCACTGGGAAAACTACCGCGAAAACATGTTCACCACATCCTCGGAAAATCGCGACTACGCGGTGAAGCCGATGAACTGCCCGGGCCACGTGCAGATTTTCAATTCCGGCCTGCATTCCTACCGCGACCTGCCGCTGCGCCTGGCCGAATTCGGCTCCTGCCACCGCAACGAGCCTTCCGGCGCGCTGCACGGGATCATGCGCGTGCGCGGCTTCACCCAGGACGATGCCCACATCTTCTGCACCGAGGATCAGATCAAGGCCGAAGTGGCGGATTTCATCATCATGCTGCAGAAAGTCTACGCCGACTTCGGCTTCAACGACGTGCTGGTCAAGCTCTCCACCCGCCCGGAAAAGCGCGTGGGCAGCGACGAGACCTGGGACAGGGCCGAAGAGGCCCTGGCTGCAGCCCTTGGCCAGAACAGGCTGACTTACGACCTGCAGCCGGGCGAAGGCGCCTTCTACGGCCCCAAGATCGAATTCACCCTGAAAGACAGCCTGGGCCGCCTGTGGCAGTGCGGCACCATCCAGCTCGATTTCAACCTGCCGGTGCGCCTGGGCGCCGAGTTCGTCGACGAGGACAACGGCCGCAAGCCCCCGGTCATGCTGCACCGCGCCATACTGGGCTCGATGGAGCGCTTCATCGGCATCCTCATCGAGCACCATGCGGGCAACTTCCCCTTATGGCTCGCGCCGGTGCAGGTGGCGGTCCTGAATATCTCGGATGGCCAGGCAGCTTATGCGCAAAAAGTCACGGAGATACTCAGAAAAGCCGGCATCCGGGCCATTGCCGACTTGAGTAATAACAAAATAACCTATAAAATCCGCGAACATAGCTTGCAGAAGCTGCCTTATCTGCTGGTCGTCGGCGACAAGGAAATGGCGGATGGCAAGCTTGCTGTCCGCGCTCGCGGCAATCAGGATCTTGGCGTGATGAGTGTGGAAGAGTTCATCGCCAGGGCAACTGAAGCGGTGGCAACGCGCAGCTGATATTTGAGAATGGCGAACGAGGAGCGGGGCAGCTTGCCGCTCCTTGTTCTTTTTTGCCCGGCCGGTGAAACCGGCGGGTTTGATTTGGAGAATGGCTCATCGCTACTGACAAGCAGACGCGGATCAACGGGGAAATCGATGCTCCCGAAATTCGTTTGATAGGTTCTGAAGGTGAACAACTTGGGGTCGTGAGCCTGCGTCAGGCGATGCAGGCGGCGGAAGAAGCGGAACTGGACCTGGTGGAGATTTCTCCCACCGCCAAGCCGCCGGTCTGCAAGATCATGGACTTCGGCAAGTTCAAGTATCAGGAAAGCAAGAAGCAGCACGAGGCCAAGCTCAAGCAGAAGCTGGTGCAGGTCAAGGAAATCAAGTTCCGGCCAGGCACCGATGAAGGTGATTACCAGATCAAGCTTCGCAACATCACCAAGTTTCTGGGTGAGGGCGACAAGGTGAAAGTGACTCTGCGCTTCCGCGGACGCGAAATGGCGCATCAGGAACTTGGTCTGGCCCAGTTGAAGCGGGTGGAGGCTGATGTGGCGGAAATTTCCGTCACCGAACAGTTTCCCAAGATGGAAGGCCGCCAGATGGTAATGGTGCTGGCGCCGAAAAAGAAGAAGTAATACAGGATTCGGGCCGGATGCGGCCCGGCGGTTGCAAGACTGCCGAATGCATCCCAAGAAGTTCAGCAGGTAATGGAAGCGTTTTCGAGGCGAAAACCACCTGGCTGGATACCGAAAATCAAGGAGCTATCATGCCCAAGATGAAGTCCAAGAGCGGCGCTGCCAAGCGTTTCCGCGCCCTGGGTAGTGGCAAGTTCAAGCGTACCCACGCTTTCCTGCGTCACATCCTCACCAAGAAAACCACCAAGCGCAAGCGTCAGCTGCGTGGCATGGCTGTTGCCGATGCCAGCAACCAGAAAGCCATGCGCAAGATGTTGCCCTACGCATAAGGAGGATAGAACATGCCACGCGTCAAAAGAGGTGTAACGGCCCGCGCCAGCCACAAGAAGGTGCTCGAGGCCGCCAAGGGTTACCGCGGCCGCCGCGGCAACGTATTCCGTGTCGCCAACGAGGCGGTGATGAAGGCGGGGCAGTATGCCTACCGCGACCGCCGCCAGAAGAAGCGTCAGTTCCGCGCTCTGTGGATCGCCCGTATCAACGCGGCTGCCCGCGAGTGCGGCCTGTCCTACAGCGTATTCATGAACGGTCTGAAAAAAGCCGCGATTGAAGTGGACCGCAAGGTGCTCGCCGATATCGCCGTGTTCGACAAGGACGCGTTTGCGAAACTGGCCGAACAGGCAAAAGCGAGCCTCGCTGCCTGAGCGGTTGAGCAGTGGAAAAGAGGCCGCAAGGCCTCTTTTTTGTTGGAGACGACTGGAAACACGACATGCGTAATCCCAACGAAATCGTTGCCGAGGCGCTCGCCGCCATCCGCGCCAGCCAGGATCTGCCCGAGCTGGAGCAGGTCAAGATCCGCTTCCTCGGCAAGCAGGGTGCCCTGACCGAACTGCTGAAGTCGCTCGGCGGACTGTCCCCCGACGAGCGCAAGTCGGCCGGCGCCCGCGTCAACGAGGCCAAGCAGGCGGTGGAAGCCGCGCTGAAAATGCGCCGCGACGTGCTGCAGGAAGCCGAACTCGAGCGCAGGCTCAAGGAAGAAGCCATCGACGTCACCCTGCCGGGCAGGGGCCGTGGACGCGGTGGCCTGCATCCGGTGACGCGCACGCTCGAACGTATCGAGAAGCTGTTCGGCAGCATGGGCTTCGAAGTGGCCCACGGCCCTGAAATCGAAACCGATTTCTACAACTTCACTGCGCTCAACATTCCGGAAGACCATCCGGCGCGAGCGATGCACGACACCTTCTATCTGCAGGACGGCAGTCTGCTGCGCACCCACACTTCTCCGGTGCAGGTGCACTACATGCAGGAGCACAAGCCGCCGTTCCGCATCATCGCGCCGGGCCGCGTATACCGCTGCGACTCCGACGTGACCCATACCCCCATGTTCCATCAGGTCGAGGGCCTGTGGGTGGACGAGACGGTCTCCTTCGCCGACCTCAAGGGCGTACTCGCCGACTTCATGCGCCGCTTCTTCGAGCAGGACGACCTCAAGGTACGCTTCCGCCCCTCGTTTTTCCCTTTCACCGAGCCATCGGCGGAAATGGACATCGGCTGCGTCATCTGCGGCGGCGAAGGCTGCCGCGTGTGCTCGCATACCGGCTGGCTCGAAGTGCTGGGTTGCGGCATGGTGCATCCGAACGTATTCAAACACGTGAACGTCGATCCCGAGCCGTATCTCGGCTTCGCCTTCGGCCTCGGCGTCGAACGCCTGGCTATGCTGCGCTACGGCGTTGACGACCTGCGCCTGTTCTTCGAGAACGATCTGCGCTTTTTGGCCCAGTTCAAGTAACAAAGACATTTAACCTTTTAACAAAGAGGACATGAGGACATGAGCAAAGCGAGACAAGCCGGCCTCCAGTTCCCTTGTGCTCCTTGTTCAGCTCTGGATTAAACATGCAATTTCCCGAATCCTGGCTCCGCACACTGGTCAATCCGCAACTGTCAACGGACGAGCTCGCCCATCGCCTGACCATGGCCGGGCTGGAGGTGGAAGCCGTCGAGGCGGCCGCTCCGCCTTTTGCCAGCGTGGTGGTGGCCGAGGTGCTGGCGGTTGAGCCGCATCCCGATGCCGACCGCCTGCGCGTGTGCAGCGTCAACGTCGGCGAGGCCGAGCCTTTGCAGATCGTCTGCGGCGCGCCCAATGTCGCCGTCGGGCAGAAAGTGCCCTGCGCGCGCGTGGGGGCGAAATTGCCGCAAATGGAAATCAAGCAGGCCAGGGTGCGCGGCGTCGAATCCGCCGGCATGCTTTGCGGCGCCAGCGAGATCGGCCTGGAAGACAAGGTGGACGGTTTGCTGGTGCTGCCGGCTGACGCGCCGGTCGGCGCCGACATCCGTTCCTACCTGCTGCTGGACGACAAGCTCATCACCCTCAAGCTCACCCCCAACCGCGCCGATTGCCTGAGCCTGGTCGGGCTGGCGCGCGAAGTGGCGGCCATTACCGGCACCAAGGCCTATCTGCCTTCGCAGGCGCCGGTGATGAAGGACATCTACGACACCGTCGAAGTCGATGTTTCCGCGAAAGACGCCTGCCCGCGCTATCTGGGCCGCGTCATCAAGGGCATCGATGCCAGGGCGGAAACGCCGGCATGGATGGCGATGCGGCTCGAACGCAGCGGCATCCGCGGCATTTCCGCGCCGGTCGACATCACCAACTACGTGCTGCTCGAAATGGGCCAGCCCATGCATGCCTTCGATCTGGCCCGCCTCAGGGGCGGCATCGAGGTGCGCTGGGCCAAGCCGGGCGAGAAACTGGCCCTGCTCAACGAACAGGTTGCCGAACTCGCCGCCGACATGCTGGTCGTCGCCGACGGCAGCGGCCCACTGGCGCTCGCCGGCATCATGGGCGGCGCAGCCACGGCCGTGCAGCCGGAGACGATCGACATCCTGCTGGAAGCGGCTTACTTCAGCCCCGAGGCCATTGCCGGACGTGCGCGCCGCCTGGGGCTTTCCACCGACTCCTCGCACCGCTTCGAGCGCGGCGTCGATTACGCCGGCACGCTGATGGCGATGGAACGGGCGACCAAGCTCATGCTGGAAATCTGCGGCGGGCAGCCCGGCGCGGTGATCGAGGAAACCGGCAAGCTGCCCGTGCGCGAGCCGATCCGCTTGCGTATCCCGCGGGTCGCGCGGGTACTGGGCATGGACCTGGACGACGCCAAGGTCAGGGACTATCTGCAGCGTCTGGGGCTCGCCGTGAAGGAAGCGAACGAGGCCTTGCTGGTGACGCCGCCAAGCTATCGATTCGACCTGGCCATCGAGGAAGACCTGATCGAGGAAATCGCTCGCCTGCATGGCTATGATCAGATCGCGCCGCGTGCGCCGCGCGCCGCCGCCCTCATGCTGCCGCAGGATGAAACGCGGCTCGAGCACGCCAGGCTGCGCGATTATCTGTGCGGACGGGACTACCAGGAGGTGATCACCTACAGCTTCGTTGATCCGGACTGGGAGGTGGCGCTATCCGGCGGCGTGACCGCGCTGATGCTGCAGAATCCCATTGCCAGCCAGATGGCGGCGATGCGCACCACGCTGTGGGGCGGTCTGTTGAACGCGCTGGTGCACAACCTCAACCGCCAGCAGACGCGCGTGCGTCTGTTCGAAATGGGTCGCGCCTACCTGCAGGAAAGCAACGGACTGCGCCAGCCCATGCGCCTTGCCGGACTTTGTTATGGGCCGGCTTTCGACGAACAATGGGGCGTTGCAGCCCGCATGGTCGATTTCTACGATGCCAAGGGCGATATCGAGCGGCTGCCTGGCGCCGTGCTGGAATTTGTCCAGGCCACGCATCCTGCGCTGCATCCCGGGCAGACCGCACGCCTCATGCTGAATGGAGAGGCGGTCGGCTGGCTCGGGACCCTGCATCACCGCATTGCACAGAAGTTCGATCTGCCCGTCGCACCCATCCTGTTCGAACTTGAGCTCGACGCGCTGGGTGCGCTGAACCTGCCGTTCCATCGTTCTGTCGGACGCTTCCCCTCGATGCGCCGCGACCTGGCATTCCTGGTCGACCAGGACATCTCTGCCAGCAGCCTGCTGGCAACCATGCGCGAGGCAGCGGAACCCATCGTGCAGGATGTGGAAATATTCGACCTGTATCAGGGCCAGGGGGTGCCGGCCGGGCAAAAAAGCCTTGCTTTCCGGATAGTTATGCAAGATACTGAACGTACCCTCACGGAACCGGAAGTGGAGGCGGCCGTGGCGAAAATCGCCGAAGCCGTGACAAGCCGGCATGGGGCGAAACTGCGGGCCTGATCCAATAAGACACTATGACGACCCTGACCAAAGCCGAACTTGCCGATCTGCTATTCGAAAAAGTGGGACTCAACAAGCGCGAAGCCAAGGACATGGTGGAATCGTTCTTCGAGGAAATCCGCAATGCCCTGCAGTCCGGCGATACCGTGAAGCTCTCCGGCTTCGGCAATTTCCAGTGCCGCGAAAAACCCCAGCGGCCCGGACGCAATCCGAAGACCGGTGAAGAAATGCCCATATCGGCCAGGCGTGTGGTGACCTTCCACGCCAGCCAGAAACTCAAGGTAATGGTGGAGGATGCCGAACATGGCGGAGACCGCCAGCCCGAGTAACCTTCCGGCAATTCCCCCCAAGCGCTATTTCACCATAGGCGAAGTCGCCGAACTGTGTGCGGTGAAGCCGCATGTGCTGCGCTACTGGGAGCAGGAGTTCAGCCAGCTCAAGCCGGTCAAGCGGCGCGGCAACCGCCGCTATTACCAGCATCACGAGGTGCTGCTGATCCGCCGCATCCGCCAGTTGCTGTACGAAGAGGGCTTTACCATCAGCGGTGCACGCAACAAGCTCGAAGCGCCTGACGCAGGCAAGTCCGCTTCTGCCGCCGCGAAATCCATGTCGCTCGCCGACCTGCGCGAGGAACTGGTTGCGATTCGCGACTTGTTGTCGCGCTGAATTTGTTTTTCATTCTTTATTTGCGCGAAAACTCTGTTACAATCTCGCGCTTCGTCGGGGCGTAGCGCAGCCTGGTAGCGCACCTGCATGGGGTGCAGGGGGTCGGAAGTTCGAATCTTCTCGCCCCGACCATTTCTCCCTATACCAGCTGCAAATTTCGCGGCAGCATTGCGCGGAAAAACTTCAGCATCGTTGTAAAATCGGCCGCATGACCTGCGGCTTTTTTTATTTTCGCCACGGCGCCGTGCAAGGGAAGCAAGACCATGCGAATACTGCTCAGTAACGACGACGGCTATTTCGCCCCCGGCCTTGCGGCGCTGGCAAAAGCGCTGGAACCGCTGGCCGACGTGACGGTGGTCGCGCCAGAGCGCGACCGCAGCGGTGCCAGCAACTCGCTCACCCTCGATCGCCCGCTGATGCTGCGGCAGGCGCCTTCCGGCTACTACTTCGTCAACGGCACGCCGACCGACTGTGTGCACCTCGCAGTGACCGGCATGCTCGACCACCTGCCTGACATGGTCATTTCCGGCATCAACCATGGCGCGAACATGGGCGACGATACCATTTACTCCGGCACCGTGGCCGCGGCGACCGAGGGCTTCCTGCTCGGTATTCCATCCATTGCGGTTTCTCTCGTCGGCCACCACGGCGCGCATTTCAGCACGGCTGCCGGCGTGGTGGCCGAACTGGTACGTCGTTATCAGAAAAATCCCTGGCAGCAGGCCACGCTGCTCAATGTCAACGTGCCCGACCTGCCGCAGAATGAAATCGGGGCGCTGGCCATTACGCGCCTGGGCAAGCGCCACAAGGCAGAGCCGGTGCTGAAATCGGTCAACCCGCGCGGCCAGACCGTGTACTGGGTAGGTGCCGCGGGGCTTGCACAGGACGCAGGCGAGGGTACGGACTTCCATGCCGTGGCCAATGGCATGGTTTCGGTCACCCCGCTGCAAATAGATCTGACACGCTACTCCCAGATGGATGGCGTGCGAAGCTGGCTCCATGATTAACGCGCGCACCGGCATCGGCATGACTTCCGCGCGCACGCGCGGCCGCATGGTCGAGCGCCTGCGCGAGCAGGGCATCGCCGACACCATGGTGCTGGCGGCCATGGGCATGGTGCCGCGCCATCTTTTCATCGACGAAGCGCTCGCCAGCCGCGCCTACGAAGACACCGCGTTGCCGATCGGTTTCGGCCAGACCATTTCCAACCCGTACATCGTCGCGCGCATGACCGAACTCGCGCGCAACGGGCGCGAGCTTCATCGCGTGCTCGAGATCGGTACCGGCTGCGGCTACCAGGCCGCAGTGCTGGCTCAGGTGGCGCGCGAGGTGGTGAGCATCGAGCGTATCGCCGCCCTGGTGGGACAGACCCGCAAGCGCCAGCGTGAATTGCGCCTCTACAACATCAAGCTCAAGCACGGCGACGGCATGCAGGGCTACGCCGAGGGCGCGCCCTACGACGCCATCGTGGTGGCCGCCGCATTCGGCTCGGTGCCGGAAGCGCTCAAGTTGCAGCTTGCCGATGGCGGGCGCCTGGTCATGCCGCTGGGCGACGACAGCCAGGTGCTGCTGGTCGTGAATCGCAAGGGCGGAGAGTTCGCCGAGGAAAGGCTGGAAACGGTCAAGTTCGTGCCATTGCTGCCGGGGGTGTCGTGAGGCTGCCCGCGCTTGCCTTGACCCTGGCCATGCTGGCGGGTTGCGAAGGACCCGGCTTTGCGCCGATCAAGGACAAGGCCCAGCCGTCGGCCAAGGCCAGGTCTGCCGTCTCCGCCGCCAGGCCAGAAGCCGCTCGGGAAGGGCAGCACGTCGTGCAGAAGGGCGACACGCTCTATGCCATTGCCTTCCAGAACGGACTGGACTACCGCGACCTGGCATTCTGGAACAGTCTGGACTCGCCGGATATGATCAGGATCGGCCAGGTGCTGCGGCTGACCCCGCCGGAAGATGCGTCTGGCCGTGCCGGCGGCGTGGAGACCCTGCCTGTCCGCGAAACCGGCTTGGCGAGCCCCAGGCAACTGGATGAAAGCCCCGCGCTGCTGAATGAGCCCCGAGCGCAGCGCCTGCCCTACAGCGAGGCCAACTGGGCTGCGGTTTCCGGCGCCAGGCCGGCTGCCGTGGCAATGCCCACGCCTGCGGCCAAGCCAGCGACCGAGGAGCAACCGGACAGCATGAATGCGGCAAGCCAGGATGGCTGGCGTTGGCCGGTCAGCGGCCGGCTGCTTGGCACATTCGGCCAGGGCGGCGGCAAGGGCATCGACATCGCAGGCGAACGCCACGCGCCGGTTGTGGCGGCGGCTCCGGGCAAGGTGGTCTACAGCGGCGAAGGCTTGCGCGGCTACGGGAAAATGCTCATAGTCAAGCATTCTGACGAATTCCTCACTGCCTACGCGCACAACCAGACGCTGCTGGCAAAAGAAGGCGACTGGGTCAAGGGGGGGCAGAAAATTGCGGAGATGGGGGATACCGACGCAGATCGGGTCAAGTTGCATTTCGAGGTCCGCCAGTACGGGAAACCGCTGGACCCGCTGAAATATCTGCCGGAGCGCAAATGAGCCGTGAAGAAGAGCCTGTCGAGGACCGGGAAGAAGAATTCGAGCAAGAAGCCGCTAGCGAGTCAGCCGCCGGGCAGGAGCAGCACTATGCCTCGGATGACTTCGATTTTCAGGTCGATGTTACCCAGCTTTACCTCAATGACATCGGCCAGTCCGCACTGCTGACGCCGGAGCAGGAAGTGGCCCTTGCGCGCCGCACCCGCGACGGCGACTTCGAGGCGCGGCAGAAAATGATCGAGCACAACCTGCGCCTGGTGGTGAACATCGCCAAGCACTATGCCAACCGCGGCCTGACCCTGCTCGACCTGGTGGAGGAGGGCAACCTCGGCCTGATCCATGCGCTGGAGAAATTCGACCCCGAGCGCGGCTTCCGCTTTTCCACCTATGCGACCTGGTGGATCCGCCAGAACATCGAACGCGCGATCATGAACCAGTCGCGCACCATCCGCCTGCCGGTGCACGTGATCAAGGAACTCAACGTGTTCCTGCGCGCGCAGCGCCATCTGGAAACGCACGGCATCACCGATCCCGGCTGCGAGGACGTTGCCAGCCTGACCGGCTACGATGTCGAGGAAGTGCGCCGCGTGCTCGCGTTGAACGAACGTGTGGCCTCGCTAGATGCGCCGCTCGACATCGACCCCAACCTGTCGCTGGGCGAGGCCATCGCCGACGAGAATGCCGACATGCCCGAAGACATCCTGCACCACGCGGAAATCGAGCATCATGTGCATGAATGGCTGGAACAGCTGAATGACAAGCAGCGCTGGGTCATCGAGCGCCGCTTCGGCATCAACAACCACGACATCGCCACGCTCGAAGACCTGGCAAGCGACCTCAAGGTCACGCGCGAGCGGGTGCGCCAGATCCAGATGGAGGCCCTGCGGGTGCTGCGCCAGATGCTCCGGCGCAAGGGCGTCTCCAAAGACCAGCTGTTCTGATGCTCGACTGGCACAAGATTCGGACTGTCCTGCTCGACATGGACGGCACGCTTCTCGATCTCTATTACGACAACCATTTCTGGCGCGAGCACGTGCCGCTGCGGTTTGCCGAGAAGCAGAAAATTACCCTCGATGAAGCCAAGCAGGAACTCGCCGGCCGCTACCATCACCGTGCCGGCACGCTCGAGTGGTACTGCGTGGATTTCTGGAGCTGCGAACTCGGTCTCGACATTCCCGAACTCAAGGAAGAGGTCGCCCATCTCATCGCCATCCATCCCGATGTGCCGGAGTTCCTGAGGGCTGTCCGAGTCGCGGGCAAGCGTGTGGCGCTGGTCACCAACGCGCACCGCAAGAGTCTGGCGCTGAAAATGGGCAGAACCGGCCTGGAGGCCTATTTCGACGCGCTGCATTCCTCGCATGACCTTGGCCTGCCCAAGGAAAACCCCGCCTTCTGGATCAGGCTGCAGGAACGCGAGCCCTTCGACCCCGAGACCACGCTGCTGGTGGACGACAGCCTGCCGGTACTGCGCAGCGCCCAGGCCTATGGCATTTCGCATCTTCTGGCGGTGCGTTTTCCCGACACCAAATTGCCGGAGAAAGACCCGGAGGAATTCGCGGCGATCCACTCCTTCCGCGACGTCATGGGCGGCCTCGGCAACTGAGGCGTCAGGCCAGGATCGCCACCAGTACCTTGCGCCCTTCCGATGCCAGCAGGTTGTAAGTGCGGCAGGCAGCCCCGGTGTCCATGACTTCCAGCCCGATGCCCGCTTGCATCAGCGGGCGTGTCAGTGACGGATGCGGGAAACGAAGTTTCGCGCCGGTACCGAGCAGCACGATTTCCGCACCCTGGTCGCGCAGCCATTCGAAGTGGCCGATTTCCAGCGCCTCGAACACGAGGCCGCGGAAAACCTCCTGCTCCAGCAGGCTTGGGCTCAGCACCAGGCCGAAATCCAGGCGCTGGTCGTTGACCAGCACATGATCGTCGCCGTAGCCGGTAACTTGGTAGCGCCCGTCCGGGCTGTTCAAATGCAGCTTCAATGCGCGTTTCCGTTTGCCGGGGCATCCCGGCTCAAGTAGAATTATGCCCTTTAAGTGCCTATTTTCAGGGCGTTTTCGGGAAAAATCCATGAATGATGCAGGGGCGCCGATGCTCAGGCCCGTGAGGAAATCCGGCAAGCTGGAAAGCGTCTGCTACGACATCCGCGGGCCGGTGATGGCGCGCGCGCGGCAGATGGAGGAAGAAGGCCAGCGCATCATCAAGCTCAACATCGGCAATCCCGCGCCCTTCGGCTTCGAGGCACCGGAGGAAATCGTCCAGGACGTGATCCGCAACATGCAGAACGCCTCCGGCTACAGCGAATCCAAGGGCCTGTTTTCCGCGCGCAAGGCGATCATGCACTACACGCAGGAGAAGGACATCAAGGGCGTCGATGTCGACGACGTCATTGTCGGCAACGGCGTGTCCGAACTGATCGTGATGGCCATGCAGGCGCTGCTCAACAACGGTGACGAGGTGCTGGTGCCGGCGCCGGACTATCCTTTGTGGACGGCCGCGGTGAGTCTGGGCGGCGGCACGCCGCGCCACTACCTGTGCGACGAAGGCGCGGGCTGGCTGCCTGACATCGCCGACATCAAGGCCAAGATCACGCCCAATACCCGCGCCATCGTGGTGATCAACCCCAACAACCCGACCGGTGCGCTGTATCCGGACGAGGTGTTGAAGGAGATTGTCGAGCTTGCGCGCCAGCACCAGCTTATCGTCTATGCCGACGAGATCTACGACAAGGTGCTGTACGACGGCGCCAGCCACACCTCGATCGCCTCGCTGTCCGAGGACGTGCTGACCATCACCTTCAACGGCCTGTCGAAGAACTACCGCGCCTGCGGCTACCGCGCCGGTTGGCTGGTGATCTCCGGCGACAAGCGCCACGCGAAGGATTACATCGAGGGCCTCAACATCCTCGCCTCCATGCGCCTATGCTCGAACGTGCCGGGTCAGTACGGCATCCAGACCGCGCTGGGCGGCTACCAGAGCATCAACGACCTGGTGGCGCCGGGCGGGCGCCTCGCGCGCCAGCGCGACCTCGCCTGGGAGTTGCTCACGCAGATTCCGGGCGTGTCCTGCGTCAAGCCGCAGGCGGCGATGTACCTGTTCCCGAAGCTCGACCCCAAGATCTACCCCATACGCAACGACCAGCAGTTCATTCTTGAAATGCTGGAAGAGGAAAGGGTGCTGGTGGTGCAAGGCACCGGCTTCAACTGGCCGCATCCGGACCACATCCGCGTGGTGTTCCTGCCGCACGAGGAGGACCTGCGCGAGGCGATCGGCCGCGTCGGACGCTTCCTCGAGCGTCAGCGCCACAAATAATTCTTACCGGGCTTTTAAACACTTATGAAACCAATCAAAGTAGGTTTGCTGGGACTGGGTACCGTCGGCGGCGGCACCTTGACCGTATTGCGCCGCAACCGGCAGGAAATCACGCGCCGCGCGGGGCGTGAAATCCAGGTCGTGATGGCGGCGGTGCGCGACCTGAACAAGGCGCAGAAACACAACGGCGACGGCCTCAAGCTGACCACGGATTCCTTCGAGGTGGTCAACAATCCCGACATCGACATCGTCGTCGAACTGATCGGCGGCCTGTCGCCGGCGAAGGAACTGGTGCTGAAAGCGATCGAGAACGGCAAGCATGTCGTCACCGCCAACAAGCACCTGCTCGCCAAGCACGGCAACGAGATCTTCGCCGCCGCCCAGGCCAGGGGCGTGATGGTGGCGTTCGAGGCCGCTGTCGCCGGCGGCATCCCCATCATCAAGGCGATCCGCGAAGGCCTTACCGCCAACCGCATCGACTGGGTGGCGGGCATCATCAACGGCACCACCAACTTCATCCTGACGGAGATGCGCGAGAAGGGCTCCGGCTTCGACGCCGTGCTGGCCGAGGCGCAGCGCCTGGGCTATGCCGAAGCGGACCCGACCTTCGACGTCGAGGGCATCGATGCCGCGCACAAGCTCACCATCCTGTCCGCTATCGCCTTCGGCATCCCGGTGCAGTTCGACAAGGCCTACACCGAGGGCATCACCCGGCTCACCGGCGATGACGTCAAATACGCCGAGCAGCTTGGCTACCGCATCAAGTTGCTGGGCATCACCCGCCGCCGCGACAAGGGCATCGAACTGCGCGTGCATCCCACGCTGATCCCCGAAAAGCGCCTGATCGCGAATGTGAATGGCGCGATGAACGCGGTGCTGGTGATGGGCGATGCCGTCGGCCCGACCCTTTACTATGGCGCCGGCGCCGGCGCCGAGCCGACCGCTTCCGCCGTGGTGGCCGACCTTGTCGACGTTACGCGTCTCGCCACCGCCGACCCGCACCACCGCGTGCCGCATCTCGCCTTCCAGCCCGATGCGCTGCATGCCGACCTGCCCATCCTGCCGATGGACGAGGTGGAGACGGCGTACTACCTGCGCATGCGTGTGGCCGATGAGACCGGCGTGCTCGCCGACATCACCCGCATCCTCGCCGATGCCGACATCTCCATCGATGCGCTGATGCAGCGCGAGCCGGAAGAGGGCGAGGCCAGCACCGACCTCATCCTGCTTACCCACGAAACCGTGGAAAAGAGCATGAATGCGGCGATGGCGCGCATCGAAGGGCTTGCCACCGTGCAGGGCAAGGTCACGCGCATCCGTTTGGAAACCTTAGGAAAGTGAAGGGGGAAGGGTGAAGGGGAAGGGTAAAAGCCCGGTCCTCTGCGCCTCACCGTAATATGAAATACATCAGCACCCGCGGGCAAAGTCCGGCGCAACGTTTCACCGACATCCTGCTCGGCGGCCTGGCGCCCGACGGCGGCCTGTACATGCCGGAAACCTACCCGCATTTCGGCGAGGCAGATCTTGCCGCCATGCGCGGCATGAATTACCGCGAACTGGCGTACACGATCATCTCCCGCTTCGTCGACGATATCCCTGCGGCTGATCTCAAGACGCTGATCGACAAGACCTATACCGCCGAGACCTACCATTACGTGCGCGAAGGTCAGAACGCCGAGGACATCACGCCGCTGTTGACCCTAGAGCCCGGCCTGCACCTGCTGTCGCTGTCAAACGGCCCGACCCTGGCCTTCAAGGACATGGCGATGCAGCTCCTGGGAAATCTGTTCGAATACGAACTCGCCCGCCGCAAGGAAAGCATCAACATCGTCGGCGCCACCTCCGGCGACACCGGCTCGGCGGCCGAATACGCCATGCGCGGCAAGCACGGCATCCGCGTGTTCATGCTCTCGCCCGAGCATGGCATGACCCGCTTCCAGCAGGCGCAGATGTACAGCCTGCAGGACCCGAACATCTTCAACATCGCCGTGCACGGCGTGTTCGACGACTGCCAGGACATGGTGAAAGCGGTGTCCAACGATGCCGCCTTCAAGGCCAAATACAAGATCGGCGCGGTCAATTCCATCAACTGGGCGCGCGTGCTGGCGCAGATCGTCTACTACTTCAAGGCCTATTTCGCGGTCACCGACAACAACGCGCAGAAAGTCAGCTTCGCTGTTCCTTCTGGAAATTTCGGCAACGTCTGCGCGGGACATGTCGCGCGCATGATGGGCCTGCCCATCGACAGGCTGATCGTTGCGACCAACGAGAACGATGTGCTGGACGAATTTTTCCGTACCGGCAACTATCGCCCGCGCGACGCTGCACACACCTACCATACCAGCAGCCCGTCCATGGACATTTCCAAGGCCTCCAACTTCGAGCGCTTCGCTTTCGACCTTGCCGGCCGTGACGCCGAAGTCACCCGCGCCATGTGGGCGCGCGTGGACCAGGGCGAGATGGTGGACTTCAAGGCCTATGGCCTGTTCGAGAAAGTGCCTGGCTACGGCTTCGTCTCCGGCGCCAGCAACCACGGTTTGCGCATGCAGACCATACGCGAGACTTACGAACTGTATGGCGTGGTGATCGACACCCATACCGCCGATGGTTTGCAGGTCGGCCTCAAACACCGCGAACCCGGCGTGCCGCTGGTGGTGCTGGAGACCGCGCTGCCGGCCAAGTTCGGGGATGCCATCCGCGAGGCCATCGACCAGGAGCCCGAGCGTCCGGCGGAACTCAAGGATCTCGAAACGCTGCCGCAAAGGGTCGAAGTGATGCAGCCCGACGTCAATGCCCTCAAGGCCTACATCGCGTCCAGAATCGACGCCTGAATCATTCGCCAAGCTGATCGAGGAGGTGCATGCCTGCCGATTGTGCGCAGGCAAGCTGCCGCACGAGCCGCGTCCGGTGCTGCGCGGCGCGGAAACGGCACGGCTGTTGATCGTCGGCCAGGCGCCGGGGCGGCGGGTGCACGAAACCGGCATCCCGTGGAACGATCCTTCAGGCGATGTCCTGCGCGACTGGCTGCAGTTGTCGCGCGAGGCGTTCTACGATGAAAGCCGGATCGCCATCATTCCCACCGGACTCTGTTATCCCGGCACGAAAAATGGCAGCGACCTGCCGCCGCGGCCGGAGTGCGCACCGCACTGGCATTCCCGGCTGCTTCAGGCGCTGCCAAATATCCAGCTGACCCTGCTGGTCGGCCAGTATGCCCAGGCCCATTATCTGGGTCGGCGGCGCAAGCGCACGCTGGGCGAGACAGTTGCGGCCTGGCGCGACTATGCGCCGCAATTCCTGCCGCTGCCGCATCCCAGTTGGCGCAACCGCGCCTGGCTGAAAAGGAATCCCTGGTTCGAAGCCGAGGTCCTGCCCGTGCTGCGACAGAAAGTGGCCTCCATCCTGGGCGGAAATCATCCATAATGAAATTCATGTCCAACCACGCCATTCGGCCGCAAGGTGCGCATCGTCCTGCTGGAAAAAAAGATTCCATTCGAACTGGTCAACGACATTCCCTGGAATGCCGATACCCAGGTCGGCACCTTCAACCCGCTGGGCAAGGTGCCGGTGCTGGTACTGAAGGACGGCGAGACGCTGTTCGATTCGCGCGTCATCGTCGAATACCTCGAACACGTGAGCCCGGTTGGCCATCTGCTCCCGCAGGACCCCAGTTCGCGTATCCGCGTGCGCAAGATCGAGGCGCTGGCCGATGGCGTTACCGATGCGGCGGCGCTCGTCTTCCTCGAATTCAAGCGGCCCGAGTCACAGCAAAGCAGGGACTGGATGCTGCGCCAGCAGGGCAAGGTGTTCAAGGGGCTGGAAGCGCTGTCCGAAACGCTGGGCGAGGGCCAGTTGTTCCTTGGCAACAAGCTGACCCTGGCCGACATCGCCGCAGGCTGCTGCCTGGGCTATCTGGACTTTCGTTTCCCCGACATCAAGTGGCGTGATGCTCATGCCAACCTGGCGGCATTCTATGAAAAAGTTGGCGCCCGGCCCAGCTTCAGGGAAACCATCCCGGCTGCATAGATGTCTGTTCTGCTGTAACGGCGATGCGCTGGACGGAAGCGGGTGCGGGAGCATGTATGGAGACTGACAGCATGGCTGAAAAACGACTGGATACGGCCACCCTGGCCGGCGGCTGCTTCTGGTGTCTGGAGGCGGTATTCGACCGCCTGAAGGGCGTGGAAAGCGTGGTCTCGGGCTACATGGGCGGAGAGACGGCGAACCCGAGCTACCGTGACGTCTGCGCCGGCAGCACCGGACATGCGGAAGTGGTGCAGATCAAGTATGACCCCGCCGTCATTTCCTACACCGATCTGCTGGAAGTGTTCTTCACCATCCATGATCCGACCACGCTCAACCAGCAGGGCAGCGATCGCGGCACCCAGTACCGCTCGGCGATCTTCTATCATTCCCCCGAGCAGCTTGCCGCCGCCGAGGCGGCCATCCGGGCCGAGCAGCCGGACTGGCCGGATCCGATCGTGACGGAATTGGCGGCGGCAGAAACGTTCTATGCGGCCGAGGATTATCACCAGGATTATTTCGCCAACAACACCTTCCAGCCCTACTGTCAGTTCGTGGTAGCGCCCAAGGTGCGAAAGGCCATCGAGAAGTTCTCCGCGCTCGTCAAGCACTGACCGTGACGAGTGCCGGAAGAGTGCACGGTAGACTATTCGTCGATGCCGTCTATCATGGTAACTGGTCGTCCGCACAATAACCGATCACACGGACGCCTCTCTCTATATCCTTCAAAGCGTTTCCGCGCACCACCAACAGGAGAGCCATATGATGGATTTCAGTGCCTTTTCCCAAGCCATGCAAGCCACACTCGGTTCGCAATTGCCGGCCATACTCGCTGCGACGGGCATTCTCGTTGTCGGTTATGTCATCGCTTTGCTGGCGCGTGCGTCATTTCGCCGGTTGCTGGGCATGATCAAGCTGAACCAGCATGTCGCCGATTCCGCCGGCCGCAAGGTCGACATCGAAAACGGCATTGCCGTGGGCGTATTCTGGTTCGTGATGCTGCTGACGCTGGTGGGCGTATTCAATGCGCTCGAGCTTGACCAGCTTGCCGGCCCCTTCGGCGACATGATGAACCAGATTACCAGCTATCTGCCGCACCTGCTGGCTGGGGTCGTACTGATCATGGTGGCCTGGCTGCTGTCTACCCTGGTTCGGGCACTGGCCAATCGGGCACTGGCTGCCACTCACTGGGATGAGAAGCTGTCCGAGCAGGCAGGCGTGCCGCCGGTCAGCGGGCGCGTCGGCCATGTGCTCTACTGGCTGGTGATGCTGATGTTCCTGCCCGCCATCCTCGCAGCGCTGCAGCTCGATGGTCTGCTGGATCCTGTGCGCGACATGGTGGCCGAGGCCCTGGCAGTGCTGCCCAATGTGTTCGCCGCGGCAATCATCGTGTTCGCGGGCTGGCTGGTCGCGCGCGTGGTCGGCGCGCTGCTGACCAATCTGCTGGGGGCGGCCAATGCCGACCGCCTCGGCGAACTCGCCGGTTTCGCCGGTTCGCTCAAGATATCGCGTCTGATCGGTACCCTGGTGATGGTCCTGATCATGATTCCCGTGCTCATCGCTGCGCTGGATGCGCTGCAGATCGAGGCCGTGTCGAGGCCTGCATCGGACATGCTGTCCATGCTGCTGCTGGCCTTGCCGAATATTTTCGCGGCTGCCCTGATCCTGGTTCTGACCTGGTTTGTGGCGCGCTTCATGGCGGGTCTGATCGAGCGCATGCTGACTCACGTCGGCGCGAATGCCCTGCCGGAGAAAATCGGCCTTGGCAATGCCGTGGGCAACTCGTTCAAACTCTCTGAACTGGTGTCCCGGCTGATGGTTTTCTTCGCGATGCTGTTTGCCACGGTCGAAGCCGCCCACCGGCTCGATTTCGTCAAGGTCGAAGAGTTGATCGCCCAGTTCATCGAGTTTGGCGCGAACGTCCTGCTGGGGATGGCGATACTCGCCATCGGTTTCTGGCTGGCCACGATTGCCCACAACCTGGTGCTCAAGTCCAGCGAGGGCAAGGGACTCGTCATGGCGAACATCACGCGCATCGCCATTCTTGGATTGGTGTTGGCGATGGGATTGTCCGCCATGGGCATTGCCGACCATATCGTCCAGATCGCTTTCGCCCTGACGCTGGGCGCAGTGGCGGTGGCGGTGGCGCTGTCGTTCGGCCTGGGCGGGCGCGAGGCGGCCGGCAAGCAAATGGATCACTGGTTGTCCAAGTTGCGGCAAGACGACTGATTCTTTCGCTTCACCCTGAGCAACAGCCGGCCTCGGCCGGCTGTTTTCATTGGTTCGCCAGGATTTCAGTTCCGGTGCCGGCAGTCATTCCGCTCTGCCGACAGGCAAGCAGTGAGCGGGACGACATCTGCAAGCGTTCAGTGAAATGGCCTGACCTGGCCGTCTCGCCCCAGGCGGTAGGTCTGCCAGTCGGGGCCGCACAGCCCGAAGCGGAACGGGCTTTCGCGCCCGGGCGTGGCAAAGCGCAGGTCCTCGAACCATACGCAGGCGCCATGCGGATGATGGTCGATTCGATACAGCGCCGGAGCGCTGGCGAACCAGCGGAAAAAGGCGAATTCGGGCCGCATCCAGATGTCGCGCGCCAGCGCATTATCGAGGCCGTTGCCGAACTTCGCCACCGTCTGCCAGCTTGCCAGCGTCGGCGGCTGGAACTCGGCCAGGGCGCGCACCAGCCAGTTGGCATCGGCAGGTGCCGGTTGCCTGGAATCGGCATTCAATTTCAGGTGCGCGTAGTGGTAGTGCTCGGGCTCACGGATGATCACTGTCCAGTTGAAGGGCGAGATTGGCCGGGGCTCGGCGCTGATCTGCACGTTTTCCCAGCCCTGGGCGCTGGCGTAAGCCTCCCCGGCCTTGAGCGCATCCTGCTTCCAGTAGAACTGCACGCCTATCCAGGCGATGACGAGCACGGCGCTGAGCTGCGCGATCCTGGGTGTGGATTTCCACCACAGGCTGCCGATGAAGCCGAGCAGCAGGAGCGAGGTCAGCAGCGGATCGATGATGAATGTCGTGCCCAGCGAGTAGGTCTCGCGCGTGAAGGGGGCGAACAGCTGGGTGCCGTAGCCGGTGATCCAGTCGCCAAAGATGTGCACCAGCAGGACCACGGCGGTGAGGGCATAGAAATCGCGCCAGCCACCCGCTGGCTTGAACATTTTTGCGAACAGCCAGGACAGCAGCAGTGCCCACAGTGGCAGCAGGATCAGCGAGTGGGTTTCGCCGCGATGATGCATGAGGTAGAGCTCGGAGGAGATCGGCGCCAGCACGATGTCCAGGTCCGGGAAGTTGGCGGCCAGGGCGCCTGCGATGTAACGGGTGCGCATGGGCAACTCGCGCGCCGGCATCAGGCGGGCGGTGACCAGACCGGAGAGCGTGTGGGTCAGGTTGTCCATGCTCTAGAGAATCAGAATGCGGGAGGGAGTTCCCCGTCCGGCTAATGCCGTGTTTCGCCGGGCTGAGGAACCATGCTGTCCACGAACAGTTGGGTTGCGTCCACCGCGTCGAATCGGTACTGGTGGCCGCAGAAGTCGCAGGCGATCTCCACTTCGCCCTGTTCGGCCAGGATACTGTCGATTTCTTCCCTGCCGAGCGATTGCAGCATGCCGGCGACCTTATCTCTGGAACACGAGCAGGCGAAGGCAAGCGGCTCCTGTTCGAAGCGGCGCAGGGTTTCCTCGTGGAACAGGCGCATGAGCAGGTCGTTGGCGGGAACCTGCAGCAGCTCTTCGGGCTTGAGCGTATCGGCGAGAATGGTGGCGCGGTTCCAGGCGTCATGATCCATGCCCTGCTGGTCTGGCATGCGCTGCAGCATCATGCCGGCGACGCGGGCATCAGATGCGGCGAGAAAGATGCGGGTGTCCAGTTGTTCGGAAGTCTGCATGTAGTGCGCCAGCACCTCGGCGGTGGTTTGACCCTCCAGCGGCACGATGCCCTGGTAGTTCTGCTTGCCGGCCTTGCTCTGGTCCAGCGTCATGACGAAGCGGCCGTGGCCTAGCATGGCGGCCAGCGTGTCGGCAGGCACTTCGCCCGTCCACTTGGCGGTGGCGCGCAGCGTACGATCGGAGGTGACTTCCACCACGATCAGCCTGACTGGCCCGTCGCCGTGCAGCTGCAGCACCAGGCTGCCTTCGAACTTGATGTTCGAGGTGAGCAGGGCAGCGGCAGCGAGCAGTTCGCCCAGCACTCTTTTCAGCGGCGCCGGATAGTCGGCGTGCGACTGGATGGCTTGCCAGGTTTCTTCCAGTTGCACGATACCGCCCCTGACCGGGGCGTATTCGAACAGGAAACGGGTAAGGGCATCGGCCATTTTATTTCTCTTTGGCCCAGGAATCCTTCAGCGTCACCGTGCGGTTGAACACTGGCGCACCGGGGCGGGAATCCTTGAGGTCGGCGACGAAATAGCCGTGGCGCTCGAACTGGAAGCGTGCCTCGGGCTCGGCGTCCTTCAGTGCCGGCTCCAGCTGGGCACGGATGACGCGCTTGGACTCGGGGTTGATGTCTTCGAGGAAATCGCGTTCCTGGCCGGGATAGGCCACGGCGAACAGGCGATCGTAGAGCCGCACTTCGGCCTCGCAGGCATGGGCGGCGGAAACCCAGTGGATGTTGCCCTTGACCTTGACCGAGTCGGCCCCCGGCGTGCCCGACTTGGTGTCGGGCAGATACTGGCAGTGCACGGCGGTAACCTTGCCGTCGGCATCGCGCTCGGCGCCGGTGCATTCGACCACGTAGCCGTAGCGCAGGCGCACCTTGTTGCCGGGATAGAGGCGGAAGTAGCCCTTGGGCGGGGTTTCCTCGTAGTCCTCGCGCTCGATCCACAGTTCGCGCGAGAAGGGAATCGCGCGCTTGCCTAAATCAGGATTCTGCGGATGGTTGGGCGCGAAGCAGTCCTCGCTCTGGCCTTCCGGGTAGTTGTCGATGATGAGCTTGACCGGGTCGAGCACGGCGATGCGGCGCAGGGCGTGCTCGTTCAAGTCGTCGCGCATGCAGGCTTCCAGCACGCTCATGTCGATCCACGAGTCGGCCTTGGATACGCCGATCATGTCGGTGAAGCGCTTGAAACCCTCGGCGGTAAAGCCGCGGCGGCGTGCGCCCATCAGGGTGGGCAGGCGCGGGTCGTCCCAGCCGTCGACGTGCTTTTCCTCCACCAGCTGGATCAGCTTGCGCTTGGAGAGCACGACATAAGTCAGGTTCAGGCGCGCGAACTCGATCTGCTGCGGCAGCGGGCGGGTGAAGAAGCCGCCGTCGGCGAGCTTGTCCAGCAGCCAGTCGTAGAACGGGCGCTGGTCCTCGAATTCCAGGGTGCAGATGGAGTGGGTGATGTGCTCGATCGCGTCCTCGATCGGATGCGCGTAGGTGTACATCGGGTAGATGCACCAGGTGTCGCCGGTATTGTGGTGGGTGGCGCGCTTGATGCGGTAAATGGCCGGGTCGCGCAGGTTGATGTTGGGCGAGGCCATGTCGATCCTGGCGCGCAGCACGTGTGCGCCGTCGGCGAATTCGCCAGCCTTCATGCGGCGGAACAGATCGAGGTTTTCCTCCGCGCTGCGGTTGCGGTAGGGACTGTCCTTGCCGGGTTCGCTCAAGCTGCCACGGTAGGCGCGCATGTCCTCGGCGGAGAGCGAATCCACGTAGGCGTTGCCGGACTGGATCAGGTACTCGGCGCAGGCGTACATGGTGTCGAAGTAGTTCGAGGCGTAGTAGAGGTGCTTGCCCCAGTCGAAGCCCAGCCATTGCACCGCACTGATGATGGAATCGACGTATTCCTGCTCTTCCTTCTCGGGGTTGGTGTCGTCGAAGCGCAAATGGCACACGCCGTTGTAGTCGCGCGCGAGGCCGAAATTCAGGAAGATCGACTTGGCATGGCCGTAGTGCAGGTAGCCGTTGGGCTCGGGCGGAAAGCGGGTTTCCACGCGGCCGCCCCATTTTCCGGAGGCGTTGTGCTCGTCGATGATGTTGCGGATGAAATTGGCGGCGGCCGCCGGGGTTTTCTGTTCTGACATGGTGCTGCGAGAAATCGGATAAGGCTAGATTTTACCCGCTTTAGAGAATAATCCCGCCGCCCAGGCATACCTCGTCGTCGTACAAAACCACCGACTGGCCAGGCGTGACCGCCCATTGCGGCGCATCGAATTCCACTCGCATGCTGCCGTTTTCCAGATAGGCGATGCGGCAGGGTGCATTCTGCTGTCGGTAGCGAGTCTTGGCGGTGTAGGATTTGCCCGGATCCGGGGCTTTTTCTGCGATCCAGGAGAGCTGGCCGGCGGTGAGCGAAGGCTTCTGCAGCAGGGGATGGTCATGGCCCTGCACCACGATCAGAGTGTTGCTGGCCATGTCCTTGCCGGCGACGAACCAGGGTTCGTCGCCGAAATCCTTCTGTCCGCCGATCATGAGGCCTTGTCTTTGCCCGATGGTGTAGTAGGCGAGGCCCTGGTGCTCGCCGACCACCTTGCCTTCCGGCGTGCACATGGGGCCGGGTTTTTTCGGCAGGTAGCGTTCGAGAAATTCGCGGAACGGACGCTCGCCGATAAAACAAATTCCGGTGCTGTCCTTCTTGGCGAAGTTTGGCAGGCCGATCTGTTCCGCGAGCTTCCTGACTTCCGGCTTCTGCATCTGTGCCAGCGGGAACAGGGTGGGGGAGAGCTGGGCCTGGTTGAGGCGGTAGAGGAAATAGCTCTGGTCCTTGTTCAGGTCCGCTGCACGCAGGAGCGTGGCACGCCTGGCGGCATCCTCGCCGCGGCCGGCATAGTGGCCGGTGGCGATGAAGTCGGCGCCACGCCTGATCGCATCGTCGAGGAAGGCCTTGAACTTGATCTCGGCATTGCACAGCACGTCCGGGTTTGGGGTGCGCCCCGCGGAATACTCGGCGAGGAAATAGCTGAATACTCTTTCCCTGTACTCGGCGGCGAAATTGACCGCCTCGACCTCGATGCCCAGCACCTCGGCCACCGCCAGCACATCGAAGAAATCCTGCTTGGCCGGGCAGTGCTCGTCGTCCTCGTCTTCCCAGTTCTTCATGAACACGCCGAGCACGTCATAGCCCTGCTGCTTGAGCAGGTAGGCGGCGACGGAGGAGTCGACGCCGCCGGACAGGCCGACGACTACGCGTCTGGTCATGTATGCGTCACGAAGTCGAGCGGGAAGCGCCGCCCGGACAGGTAATCATGGATGCAGCGCATCACCAGCGGGCTGCGGTGGCGGATGGGGCTCTTCGCGATTTCATCGGGCGTCAGCCAGACTGCGCGCACGATGCCGTCATCAAGCTGGTAGTTGGGCTCGAAGCCCGTCACCCGGCAGACATAGGCGAAGCGCAGGTAGGTGATGTCGCGCGCGGGGTTGCGGGTGGTGTAGGCGCCCAACAGATCGGTCGGCTCGATCACGTGCGCGGTTTCCTCCATGGCCTCGCGTACCACGGCTTCCCGCAAAGTCTCGTCGCGTTCCCAGTGCCCGGCCGGCTGGTTGAGGCGCAGGCCTTCCGCAGTTTCCTCTTCCACCAGCAAAAACTTGCCGTCGCGCTCGCAAATGGCGGCGACGACGACGTGGGGCTTCCAGATGTCCTCAGCCATTCAGCGCTTTCCATTCACCGGGCTGCAGCCCGTCCAGTTTCCAGTCCCCGATCGACGCCCGGATCAGGCGCAGGGTCGGGTAGCCGACCTTGGCGGTCATGCGTCGCACCTGGCGGTTCTTGCCCTCGGCAATGGTCAGTTCCAGCCAACTGGTGGGGATGGCCTTGCGAAAGCGGATCGGCGGATTGCGCGGCCACAGGGCGGCGGGTTCGGCGATGCGCCGGGCCTTGGCCGGGCGGGTAGTGCAGTCGCCCAGGTCCACGCCTTTCCGCAAGGCATCCAGCGCCGCATTGTCCGGTTCGCCTTCCACCTGCACCCAGTAGGTCTTGGCCAGCTTGTGCTGCGGATCGGCGATGCGTTTTTGCAGAGCGCCGTCATCGGTTAAAATCAGCAGTCCTTCGCTGTCCGCATCCAGCCGCCCGGCGGCATAGACGCCCGGAATGGCCAGATAATCCTTCAGGCCTTGCCAGCGCCCCTCGGGGGTGAACTGGGAAAGCACGCCGTAAGGTTTGTTGAACAGGATGATTTTGGCCACAGCAATATTTCTCAAAACACTGAATTTTACGCGACTTACTCGACACCATGAGCTACCAGCATATCCAGATCCCCGCCGACGGCCAGAAAATCACCGTCAATGCCGACAACAGCCTCAACGTGCCGGACACCCCCATCATTCCCTTCATCGAAGGCGACGGCACCGGTGTCGACATCACCCCGGTGATGCGCAAGGTGGTGGACGCGGCCGTGGCCAAGTCCTACGGCGGCAAGAAAAAGATCGCCTGGATGGAAGTCTATGCCGGCGAAAAGGCCACCAAAGTCTACGCCCCCGACAGCTGGCTGCCGGATGAGACCGTGCAGGCGGCCAGGGAATATGTGGTGTCCATCAAGGGCCCGCTGACAACCCCGACCTCCGGCGGCATCCGCTCGCTAAACGTCGCATTGCGCCAGATGATGGATTTGTACGTTTGCCTGCGCCCGGTGCGCTACTTCAAGGGCGTGCCTTCGCCGGTGAAGGAACCGGAGAAGGTCGACATGGTGATCTTCCGCGAGAACACCGAGGACATTTACGCCGGCGTCGAATGGGAGGCCAACTCGGCTGAGGCGAAGCGCGTCATCAAATACCTGCAGCGGCAGATGGGCGTGAAGAAAATCCGCTTCCCCGAGTCTTCCGCCATCGGCATCAAGCCGGTGTCCGTCGAAGGTTCCGAGCGGCTGATCAGAAAAGCCATCCAGTACGCCATCGACAACAAGCGCAAGTCGGTGACCCTGGTGCACAAGGGCAACATCATGAAGTTCACCGAAGGCGGCTTCAAGAAGTGGGGCTACGAGCTGGCAGCGCGCGAATTCGGCGCCAAGCTCATCGGCGAAGGCCCGTGGATGGAACTGCCGAACGGCATCGTCATCAAGGACGTCATCGCCGATGCCTTCCTGCAGCAGATCCTGCTGCGCCCGGCCGAATACGACGTCATCGCCACCCTGAACCTCAACGGCGACTACATCTCCGACGCGCTGGCGGCGGAAGTCGGCGGCATCGGCATCGCCCCCGGCGCGAATCTTTCGGACACGGTGGCCATGTTCGAAGCCACCCACGGCACCGCGCCCAAGTACGCCGGCAAGGACTACGTCAACCCCGGTTCCATCATCCTTTCCGCCGAGATGATGCTGCGCCACATGGGTTGGGTGGAAGCCGCCGACCTCATCATCGCCAGCATGGAAAAGGCCATCTCCAACAAGACCGTGACCTACGACTTCGCCCGCCTCATGGACGGCGCGACCGAAGTGAAGTGCTCGGCCTTCGGCGATGCGATGATCGCCTGCATGTGAGGAATTCATTCGCGGCTTTATGACCAGCACCCCAGCCATCCGGCTCGACGCCGCGCATTTCGATGCGCAGGCGATCAAGTGGGACGAAAATCCGGCGTTCCGCGCGCGCGGTGAAGCGCTCGCGCAGGCCATCCGCCAGTCCGTTCCCCTGGGGCAGGACATGAGCGCGCTGGATTACGGCAGCGGTACGGGGCTGCTTTCGTTTCCGCTCAAGGACGAGCTCGGCAGCATCCTGCTGGCCGACAGCTCGGGCGGCATGCTCGAAGTGGCGGCGAGGAAAATCGCCGAGCAGGGCGTACGCAACCTGACGACCATGAAGCTGGACTTGCTCGTCGATCCGCTGCCGGCACAGCGTTTCGACCTGATCTACACTTCGATGACCCTGCACCATGTTCCCGACACCGACCAAATCCTGCGCATCTTCCAGGACCTGCTGAATCCTGGCGGCACTCTATGCGTTGCCGACTTGGACCAGGAAGACGGCTCGTTTCACGGTCCGGAAGTCGACGTGCATCATGGTTTCGACCGGGGCGATCTCGGTCGGCGGGCCGTAAATGCGGGCTTTGACGACGTGCGTTTTCAGACCGTGTTCAGCATCGCCAAGGAGCAGGAAACCGGCACGCGGGATTACCCGGTGTTCCTGATGACTGCGCGCCGTGCTTCGGGCCTGTCGGCTTGATCGACCTGTTCTGACTGACGGTTGCGTGGTCGCCTGTTACCCCCGCTAAGGTGAGGCTTGTTTCTTCCAGCGGCCAGCGTTCGTTCCGTTTTCAGGATGATATAGTGCGCGCTTTGAACAATCGAGCGAGGAGAAAAACTGATGAGCTTTTCTGCAATCGGCAGCTTCATCATTCTGGTGGCTGATATCTACGCGATCATCCAGATACTGAAAAGCCCGGCCAAGGGTGTCGAGAAACTGGTCTGGTCGCTGGTGGTGTTCTTGCTGCCGCTGCTTGGCCTGATCGTCTGGTACTTCGCGGGTCCAGGCAAGAAGCCGTTCTGATCCCGAGGCGTCGGCCGTGTTCGAATCGCAGCTCGGCAGACGCGTGGAAATAAAAAAACCCCGCCACTTTTCAGGTGGCGGGGTTTTCAATGGGCTGGAAGTC